>OAWC01001076.1_pt1 | contig 10860 bp, 7 predicted proteins | sample 1495331 | NCBI WGS metagenome assembly OAWC01 (sample SAMEA2580115, study PRJEB22360) | human gut metagenome | biome: human gut; feature: human-associated habitat; material: faeces | place: Denmark | collected 2008/2010
AATAAGCAGTGTCTGTGCCTGTCCGATCATGAAAAACAGCAGATATCTGCCAAAATATCTCTCATGCGCCTTATAATGATCCCCCGGTTCAATGGGTTTCACACCCACGTGAATAATAGCCACCAGGAACAGCGCTCCCACCCAGATTGCCAGGATCGTATAGAACGGCGATGCCGCAGAGCCGTAATGATCCACCGGATAAACAGGTACCGTCTCCAGTCTGACCGGAGAAGATACGAAGTCTGCCACCGCCGTCGGATCGGCAGGCATACCGCCTTAAATATTCTCATAGGTCTCCGCACCGGTGATCCGTTTTATATTATCTGCTATTTTGCTGACCTTGTCCAGCAGTTCCTGTGCGATCACCAGGGAATCCTGCAGGCTGACATTACCTTCCTGCAAAGTCTGCTGATACTCTTTCAGAATATCGGAAATTTCATCCATATTCACATCCGTACCGTTCATCATCGCTGCGGCATTCAGGAAAGCCTGCTGCATGGATTTGCCGGTAGCCCGGAAAGAAGGTCTGACATTGTTATTGTAATCACTCATCAGATTATTCAGCTGTTTGTTGCAGATCTGGATCTGTTCCCGGATCTGTGCCCGCAGAGTATTGATATCATGATCCACATCTCCCTTGCTGTCTTGCAGCTGTTTCAGATCCGCTTCGATCGTTTTCAGAGACTGGTTGATCTCCTGAATCTGAGCATCCTGTCCGGTGATCAGGCTTCCCAGCACATCCATATTGGCCTGCATGCCCTGTACCAGTCCGATGGCCGTGCCCAATCCGGTGTCCGTGGTGCTTCCCACATTGTTGCTGCCCATCTGCTCCAGCAATCCATCAGAAAAGACCGACAGATACTGCAACGCTTCCGTGACCATATCCATACTGCTGCTCACCATATCTCCCATAACGTCAACCGCATCGACGCTGGAATTGATCATGGTCTGCATACCGATCATGGTATTTCGTCCATTCTCCAGCATATTATCCATATCCGGAAGCATATTCTGGCTGGTCTCCATGATCATCTCCGCGGAGGTCATAATACTCTGGAAGGACTGTAACATAACCACATAATCCTGCAACTGTGCCTGCATGGTATCCAGAGATTCTTCCACACTGGTCTGCCCGCCGGCATTCACCACCGAAAGGGCATTTCCCGCTTTCATCACCGCTTCTGCCACAGTACTGATAAAGGTGGCATTTACCTGTTCCTGCACAGCATTTTTCGCTTTGCCCGTGATTTTGGGGGCAATACCGTTCTTTTTCTCATTTTCATAGTAGTAAATGGTGGGATGATCCACTTCACCATCGATAAATCCCAGCATTTCCTGAGTAAAAGTCTCCGGAATAATCAATGCCGCATAGTAATCACTGTTCTTCACGCCTTCCAGTGCTTCCTCCGTGGTCTCCGGGAACACCCAGCCGATAGTGGTATTGGCTCCCAGAGCCTCCAGCACACTGTCTCCCACGTTCAGAGACAGCCCCATGATCTCCGCCCCGGCATCATCGGAAGCCACGGCTACTTTCAGCCGACTGGGAGGTGCGGGGAAGAGGATCTACTTTCAGCTGACTGGTAGCTGCGGGCTCGTAAGGATCCCAGTTGGAGAAAATGTTGAACCAGGCATACAGTGCCGGGAGGATGCTGAGTCCCATGATAATAACGACCGCCACCACATTATTGCTGATCCGACGGATGTCGGTGGTAAATATTTTCCAGATATTATGCATACTATTCACCATCCTCCCAGTCTTCGGTCTCGTCTTCGTTTTCCTCTTCGGTTTCGTCTTCCGGATTCTCTTCGGTTTCATCTTCCGGATCCTCTTCGGTCCCGGTCTCGGCCGGGGAATTCAGGCCTTCACCAATCAGTTTCCGGGTCTCCCGGATGATCTGCGCCGCCCGGTCAAAGTCTGTCGGAGTCACCGCTTTGAGATCGCCTTCTTCTCCTTTGAGCTCCATGATCTTCTCCTGCAGATTATAATCCATATATTCCACAACGATCAGATAGATTGACAGGGCAAACAGCGACACGATCCACAGGATCAGGAAGATGACCTTGTTGCTGCCAGTCAGGAACAACAGTGCCAGAAAAAACAAGGGGACGATCCAGATACATTTCAGACCGATCTTTATTCTTTTTCTATTCTTCTCATGAAGGGCCTGCTCGTAATCCAGAACCTTCTGCCTGTTCGGAACTTCATTCACAAACCCACTCCTGCGGAGTTTTCGTTTTCATGGTTCTGAACAGGTGTCACATTAACTCAGTGTCTTCCATACGCTCTTCCACAAAATGGTTCAGTTTTACGAACGGGATCCGGATCACCAGGCCGATCAACAGTCCCTCGATCATAAACAGGCTCAATTTTGCCAGTGCTTCCATATAGGCAGTACCGTACATACCCGCCAGTGCCTCACGCATGGCCCGGATGGCATAGGGGAAGGGAAAGAAAATATAAATCTTCTGGTAGGTGTCCGGTAGCAGTTCGATCGGGAAGGTACCGCTGGAACCAGCGATCTGCAATACCATAACAATAACGCAGACGGCCTTGCCCACATCTCCGAATGCCAGTGTCAGAGAATAGATCAACAGGGAAAATGCCGTAGCCGTAAAGCTTGCCGCCAGGAAAAACAGCCCCGGTTCCACAATGTTTACTTTTAACAGCCACAGATCTCCGGCCACAATGATGGCTGCCTGAATCTGTGCCAATAAGAAGAACAGCAAATATCTGCCGAAATACAATTGATAGCTCTGTACATTTTCAAGCCCTTTCGGAGAGGCTTTTACTTTCACCAGTGCCACCAGGATCGTAGAACCTACCCAGATCGCCAGTGTGGAATAGAACGGTGTCATGGCAGAACCATACGTAGCCACCGGATACATGGCTATGGTCTCCATGGTTACGGGAGATGCAAAATATGCCCCCAGACTATCCGGATCTCCTCCAAGGAAACGCACCAGAATATCCATCATTTCCTCTTCGGATGCACCGTCCAGCTTCTCTGTCAGATCTGTAAGTTTGGCGCTGATATTATCTACCACATCTTTGATCTGTCCCAGACTCTCACTGGTTCCGGACACAGTGTCACCGACACCTTCCATGACAACTCCGACATTTTTCACCGTATTGCTCAGGGTATTTACCAGATTGGTCACCTGATTCAGAGAATCTGACATATTTGTCAGAACCTTCTGCATCTGGGGCACCAGATTATTCTTATAGATTCCCTGCATATTACTTACAGAAGTCTCGCAGCTGTCAATGGCGCTCCTTAAATTATTCATGGCATTGTTGACATTGACCTTTGCATTCTCCGCAGCCTTGTCGTCCGTGGATTCCAGAACGCTGCCCACTACGGTATTCATCAGATCCAGTTCCTTCTGCATGGCTTTCAATGCTTCCATAGCCGCATCAGTTGCCGCTGCGTTGATATTGCTGCCGCCGTTCGCAGCATTACCGTCAGATACGCTTTCCAGCTTTTGTTGGATCAGTGCCGCCAGCAGTGTATTTACTTGTCCGTTCAGCGTATTGGTATCTCTTGCCACCCGGTTCAGATCTCTCGTCATCTGGGCGGTATCCTCCGCCAGTTTGCTTTCATCCAGAGCCTTTTTGATACTTTCCAGAGAGTTATTGATATTGCTCATGGAAGTATCGATGTTGTTGCTGAAATTGCCCAGGGTGTCTCTGGTAGAAGACAGATCCTGACTGCTCTGGTTCAGACTGGCTGTGGTGCTGTCCAGTTTCTTCTGCATCGCGGGAATCTCATAGTTGACATGGGTGATGGCAGACTCCAGCCGCGCATTGCCTGCCTGAAAGGAGTCGATCATGGCACTGTATTCCTTCAGATTGTCATTCAGTTCCTCCAGTTTGGAACAGAATTCCTCTACATAACTGTCCCCCTGTACCTGATCCGACACCGTATTGCCCTCTTCAAATACCGTGGTAGCCGCCACCTTGATAAAGGTCTCATTGATGGTATTCTGCAGAGTTCCTGCCACCGTATCCGTGATTTTGGTGGCAATGGCATTGCTCTTCTGATTCTGATAATAGATCAGCGCCGGATTCTCAAAATCATCCGAAAATACATTGTACATACTATAAGTAAATTTATCGGTAATGACGACGGCTGCATAATATTTTCCGGCTTCCACGCCCTCTTTTGCTTCTTCCTCGGTATCCAGAAAGATCCATTTTACACTGGTGTTGGAATGCAGGCTTTCCAGTACGGATTCTCCCATATTTACCACCGATCCGTCTTTCAGCGTATAGTCCTGATCCAGGGATACTACCGCCACAGGAATTCCTCCGGTATTGGCATAGGGATCCCAGTTGGCAAATATATTAAACCACGCATACAGCGACGGTATCACGCACAACCCGATAATAATAACCAGCGCAAAAGGCTGCTTCACCAGTTTTTTCAGATCTCCGGTAAAAATCTTCCAAATATTTTTCATATAGCTTCTAGCAACTCCTCATCCGTATCCATTTGATTGGTTTTGGTCTTTTCTCCCCGGGCCGCCGCTTCACACAATCCCAGTATCAGGAAGAAAAGCGGCGCATTCAGCACCTGCTGAAAGCTGATCAGGGAATGTATCCCGTAGGTAAGCAGTAACAATACTGCGAGAAAATTCTTCCTGTATGTCTGCAGCGCCGTGATAAAAACAGCTGCATAGGCAGCCACACCCAGCAGTCCCATATTGACCAGTGTGGTGAGCCACTCATTATGTGCATTGGTAAAAACAGAGCCTTCAAAATATCCTTTATCAAAAAGCACCGTGCCTCCCGGCAACAGTTCTCCCAGATACGATGCAAAACAATCCGGGCCTGCTCCCAACAGCTTCTGATGCAGATTTCCTTTCCGGAAACCCATCCATGCCATCTGCCACAATCTTCCCCGGCGATTGCCCCATTCCGCAAAATCGATTACCGACAACCGATGCAGATACCATGCCAGCACTACCGCTATTCCTGCCAGTGCACAACACAATACTCCCTCTTGCAATATTTTTTTCTTATTCTCCGGAATCCTGCGACAGGCTCCCCAAAGCAGCAGACACCCTGCTGCAACCGGAATCCATCCCTGCCAGGCTGCCAGTTTTTTGGCAATGCCATCCTGCAGGAGAATGTCAAACGTTCCCAGATATAACATCCATTTACCCCAACGGCACATTCCCAGCGCCACCGCTGCAAGAAAAAGGAAATATACTTCCCAATGTCCGGTTTGCTTCCGGTCGAGCCAAAAGCACAACCCCATGACTGTGCATGCCACGATCACACCGCTGTCACTTCCCTGTAAAAGCAGAAGCATCATGGCCAACATATTACACGTTCCTGCCAGCAGTGTGGGACCTTTTTTCCCCGCTTCCACTGCCCGGTGAAACAGCGTCATGGAAAAGGGAAACATCACACTGTAATACCCGCTGAGCCAGTTGCTGTTCCCCAGCGTGGTCAACATATGGGTAAATTCCCAGTCCCCCACAACGTAACCCTTGAGAAGTCCCAGAGGATCATAGCCCAGCTTCTGCAACAGACCGATCAGGGCGACCGCCACAAAAGCCGCCTCTCCTAACCATATCGCCGTTTTACAACTACCTCCGTACTTCGCCGTCAGTAAAAAACCTCCGATCATCAAACAGATCGTGACAGCTCCCATGTACCATTCCCGCTCTCCGTTCCATGCGATACTGCCATAGGGGCTGCAGATTGCAGAGAGTAACGCACAGATTCCGTACAGGCAGACCGCCGTCGTTACCGCATGTGTTCTGCATTTATCGACCGATTTTTTCACTACTTCAGCCAGAGATCTGGCAAAAATCCGATGTTCCCCTGTCCACCGGCTGCTTACAGCAAAGACACACATTGCCAGCAATGCGATCCCCTGGCAAAGCAGTGAAACATTGCGATACAGGTAATATTTGGTATCACCCAGTTTATAATATCCATTCCAGGGAATATAATAAAGAGGCAGCACTGCCAGAATAACGATCAGATAACTCTGACATACAATTTTCAGAAATTCCTCTTTCCGGTTCTCCATCCTGCAGGCTCCTTCGTGTCACAGACAGCATAACTACTTGAATTGTAAGCGTTTCTGCCCATTCTGTCAAACCGTTCACCCTGCCTTTTGACAAAAAAACCAAACTGTATTCTATATCATTGGCCTTCAAAGATACCTTTAACTTTTTCCCGACAAACCAGTAGCCCCGGCTGGGGGTAAGAATAAGCAGTGCCGCTACGCTCTGCGATAGAGCGCGAGCGTGCCGCGTTTCTTACTCCAGCCGAGGCTACGGGGAATTTTATTTATTAACTTTTACTTCCAAAACTTTTTCTTCTTGCCGTCCCTGGAGTCATTCTCCCTGGTCTCTCCCTCTCCGCTTTCCGTTGCTTTCTTCACAGCATTCAGGGAATCTCCGGTCAGTACATCGAACTGCTTTAGCAGTTCCTTTGCTTCCGGTTTCAACTTGTCGGGAGTCTGAACCACCAGTGTTACATAATGGTCACCGCGGACATCCTTATTTCTCCAGGAAGGAACACCCTTGCCGCGCAGACGGATCTTGGTGTCGGTCTGCGTTCCGGCCTTTACATCATATACCACCTTGCCGTCTACCGTATCGATCAACACTTCGCCGCCCAATGCCGCTACTGCAAAAGAAATAGGTACGGTAGAGAAAATATCGAAATCCTGCCTCTGGAAGATAGGATGACGACCTACGATCACTTCTACCAGCACATCGCCTCTGGGGCCACCGTTGACACCTGGCTCACCCAGTCCCGGCATACGGGTAGACTGTCCGTTGTCGATACCTGCGGGAATATCCACCGCATAACGTTTCTTCATAGGAATATATCCGGTACCATGGCAATCCGGGCATTTGTCCTTGATCACCTTACCGGTACCCTGACAGTCGGGACAGGTCTGTACATTACGCACAGTACCGAAGAAAGACTGCTGGGTAAATACCACCTGACCCTTACCACCACACTTGGTACAGGTCTCAGGGCTGGTTCCTGGCTTCGCACCGGAGCCGTTACAGGTCTTACAGGTTTCCTTTACCGTAAGATCGATCTCTTTCTTGCAGCCGAAAACTGCCTCTTCAAAAGTGATATGAACACTGGTACGGATGTTGGCACCTTTCATGGGGCCGTTATTTCTGGCACCTCTGCTTCTGCCGCCGCCAAAGATATCTCCGAAAATATCTCCGAAAATGTCTCCAAAATCAGCTCCATTGAAATCGAAACCACCGGCACCTCCTGCGCCACCGTCAAATGCCGCATGGCCATACTGATCATACTGACGTCTCTTCTCGGGATCACTCAGCACGGCATAAGCCTCGGAAGCTTCTTTAAATTTCTGTTCTGCCTCCTTGTCTCCGGGGTTCATGTCGGGATGGTATTTTTTCGCCAGTACCCGGTATGCTTTTTTAATTGCAGCATCATCTGCATTCTTATCTACACCGAGGACCTCGTAATAGTCTCTCTTCTGCTCTGCCATTTTTGCACCTCTGTCATTTAAATCTAAAAACGGTTATGCACAGGGCACGCTTTCGCATACCCTGTGCCCCCTGTTATTCGCAATCACTGTTACACAGCATTTACTGTTATACCACGATTTGCGTTATTTGTGAAGTTTAATTATACTTCTCTGAAATCTCCGTCGATCACATCATCGTCTGCGTTAGATCCAGCATTGCTACCGGCCTGTGCATTCATGTCAGGGCCTGCTGCACCCTGTGCACCCTGCTGTGCCTGAGCAGCCTGCTCATACATCTTGGTGAATACAGACTGAGCACTCTGGGTCAGTTTCTCTTTTGCAGCCTTCAGTTCATCTACATCGCTGTCGCTCATTTCCTGATCCTTGGTTCTCTCCAGAATAGCCTTCACAGCTTCCAGATCAGCCTGTACCTGAGTCTTGTCACTCTCGGGTACCTTGTCACCTACTTCATTCAGAGCCTTCTCGGTCTGGAATACGAAAGAGTCTGCTTCGTTTCTTGCCTCGATAGCTTCCTTACGCTTCTTATCCTGTGCTTCGAATTCAGCTGCTTCCTTGACAGCCTTCTCGATATCGGAATCGGACATGTTGGAACCGGCGGTGATGGTGATGTGCTGCTCCTTGCCGGTACCCAGATCCTTAGCGGATACATTTACGATACCGTTGGCATCGATATCGAAGGTAACCTCGATCTGAGGGATTCCTCTGGGAGCTGGAGCAATACCGTCCAGACGGAACTGTCCGAGGGACTTATTATCTTTGGCGAACTGACGCTCACCCTGTACTACGTTGATATCTACTGCGGTCTGATTATCAGCAGCGGTAGAGAAGATCTGGCTCTTCTTGGTAGGAATGGTTGTATTTCTCTCAATCAGTCTGGTAGCAACACCACCCATGGTCTCGATAGACAGAGACAGAGGAGTTACATCCAGTAACAGAATATCACCGGCACCTGCATCACCTGCAAGCTTACCACCCTGGATAGAAGCACCGATTGCTACGCACTCATCAGGATTCAGAGACTTGCTGGGCTCTTTACCGGTCAGGGCTCTTACCTTATCCTGTACCGCAGGGATACGTGTGGAACCACCTACCAGCAGTACCTGACCCAGATCAGAATAGTTCAGGCCAGCATCCTTCATAGCGTTCTGTACGGGGATAGCAGTCTTATCAACCAGGTCTCTGGTCAGTTCATCGAACTTTGCACGAGTCAGGTTCATATCAAAGTGCTTAGGTCCCTCTGCAGTTGCGGTAATGAAAGGAAGGTTGATATTGGTGGTCATTGCGCTGGACAGCTCTTTCTTAGCCTTCTCAGCTGCTTCCTTCAGTCTCTGCATAGCCATCTTATCACCGGACAGATCTACGCCTTCTGCCTTCTTGAATTCATCCAGCATCCACTGAATGATCTTGTTATCGAAATCATCACCGCCAAGGTGTGTATCACCGTTGGTAGCCAGTACTTCGATGACACCGTCACCGATCTCGATGATAGATACATCAAAGGTACCGCCACCAAGGTCGTATACCATGATCTTCTGTTCTTTTTCATTGTCAAGACCATAAGCAAGTGCTGCTGCGGTAGGCTCGTTGATGATACGCTTTACATCCAGACCTGCGATCTTACCTGCATCCTTGGTAGCCTGACGCTGGGCATCATTGAAGTATGCGGGAACTGTGATAACTGCCTCGGTAACCTTCTCACCCAGATAGCTCTCGGCATCTGCTTTCAGCTTCTGCAGGATCATTGCGGAGATCTGCTGAGGAGAGTATTTTTTGCCGTCAATGGTACGGCCGCGATCGGTACCCATATCTCTCTTAATGGAAGAAATGGTCTTCTCTGCGTTGGTAACTGCCTGACGCTTTGCAGGCTCACCGACCAGTCTCTCACCGGTCTTGGTAAATGCTACAACAGAGGGTGTGGTTCTTGCGCCTTCTGTGTTTGCGATAACGGTGGGCTTACCACCTTCCATAACAGCTACACAGCTGTTGGTCGTACCTAAGTCAATACCAATAATCTTACTCATAATATTTTCCTCCTGTTTTTATTCTCTGTTTTCATTTTATAGTTTCTATTCTCAAAAATATGTGATAATCAAATTATTGAACAACGCCTACCATGCTGTGTCTTACGACCATGTCATGATATGTGTAACCCTTCTGAAGTTCCTGGGCTATCACACCGGATTCATACTCATCGCTCTCCACCTGCATCACTGCGTTGTGAAGATTCGGGTCGAATTCCTGTCCGACTGCCTCGATGGGTTTTACACCGATGTTCTCAAGTTCTGTCATCAGCTGTTTGTAGATACGGTTCATACCGTCTACGAAAGGATCCTCTTTGGATTCCTCGGGAACCGTTGCCAGGCCTCTTTCAAAATTATCTACTACCGGAAGGATCTTCTCGATCACACTCTTGGCACCGGTATCGAACATTGCCTGTTTCTCTTTATCGGTTCTCTTGCGGAAGTTCTCGAACTCTGCCATCTGACGCTTTACTCTGTCTTCCAGCTGATCGATCTTCTCCTTGTAGGAATCTTCCTTTTTGTTCAGCTTTGCCTGCTTCTTTGCTGCCTTTTTGTCTTCCTTGCTCACGGGTTCCTCATCTTCTGTCTCTTCTTCCTTCAGTTCTTCGGCATCTGAAAGATCCTGTTCCATTTCTTCCTCTAATATTTCTTTTTCCTGATCTGCCATTCTTACTTTCCTTTCTGGAATCTGTCTATTCTTTGCGGTAAAGGTCATCCAACTGGTTCTGCACCGTCCGCAGCGTTCCGATGACCTTATCATAATCCATTCTCTTGGGACCTATGATTCCTATGGTTCCCTTCATGCCTTCTCCCAATTCATAAGTAGCGGTCACGACACTGCAATCCTTCATGCCCTGTACCGGTGTCTCGTCTCCGATGTACACCTGAATACCTGTGCTGCCTTCATCTGCCAGGGACTCCTGGATCAGACCGCCCAGCTGCTGTTTTTCTTCGAAGGCATTGATCAGTTCACTTGCCTTGGACTGATCTGCCAGTTCCGGATACCGGAAAATATTGTTGGCACCGCTGGTGTAAATCTCCAGGTCCTCGTCTGCCTTGATGGCATCCGCCACAGCATCGATCACCTCACTGACGATCTCACTGTGGATTCCGGCCTGCTGCTTCATTGCTGCGATCATTCCCAGATTGATCTCCTCCATGGACAATCCATTGAGGTGGGTATTCAACAGAATGTTCAGCTTCAGCAGTGTCTCATCATCCAGTTCCTGATTCACCGCCAGGATATTGTTCTTGATCACATTACCTTCGGCAACGATGACCGCCAGAATCTGTCCGGCATCTACCCGGGACAGCTGGATGAACTTCACCTTGTTATGATG
>OAWC01001078.1_pt1 | contig 10828 bp, 7 predicted proteins | sample 1495331 | NCBI WGS metagenome assembly OAWC01 (sample SAMEA2580115, study PRJEB22360) | human gut metagenome | biome: human gut; feature: human-associated habitat; material: faeces | place: Denmark | collected 2008/2010
TGAGCCAATTCATCTCATGACTGAAGTCACAAGCATTCTTGGCTCAATTTGTAAAAGCAAAAGAAGCCGTTATGGATTTCGACTTAAACAATCGAGACCTCGAAACAGTTGAAGGTGCTGTTAGCCTGACAAGGAGACTTGCGCTTTCTAAGGGTAAATATTCTGCGCTTGCGAAAACAGCTCTGATGGCTGTACTTGTGTCCGGAACCTTTACAGATAACGGATACCGCATGCCGTCAACGGCAGCTGTGGTTAGCAACTTTAAAAAGGTGTCCAAGGATATGAAGCGACACACGCTTAGCGTGTTTGTGGATGATCCTTTAGACGCCAGGGCAGATGACAACGGCTATTTTACAATGCCTTTGTTTTGATGCCTGTCACTCCCTTCAAAGCCCCCTGCTAAGCAGTGGGCTTTTTTATAAAAAATAATTTTGAATAATATTATTTGAAGTACAAAATTGTAAATTCGAATTCACTTTTCGCGATATGAAAGCGTCATGAACTCATTAAAATCCAAGCAATTGATCATCTGAAACACAGTACTACAATATCACACATTGACGTTTTTTTTCTTTTAGAGATTTCATTGGACTATATTTTTAAATTCAGCCTTATTATAACAGAGAAAAAAGAAAAGATCTTCAAATCCCTATTAATCCATTTTGGAATAAGCTTCGGATTGAGCCTGCTGTGGGCACTGCTTATGAAGTTTATTGATTGGATGTTAAAAACATTTCTAGGCACTCTGATCATGGTTGTGATCGGTATTGTTATGGTAATTGTGGCGTTTATGGTTTATTTGGGAAATGTCGGATATGGCAATCGTCATCGGTAGAGGGAAGTCTTTATATTAAATAGAAAAATAGAAATTTCTTGAAAAATTTTTACTTATTTATTTAAGCTTTTAACGGTACTTTGTCCAAAGCAGACTCTTTTGATAGTGGCTGTATACGGCAAAATAAACCCGTAGGTTGTCTAAAGCTGAAAAATTATTTTGTTTTATATTTTCTTATAAAAAGCAAGTTTAAACTAAACAGTTAACAGAGAAAATATCACTTGACATTATTTATTGTTTTATGTACAATTAAATTAACAAAACAAGAAAACAATAAAAAGACTGACATAATCAGTCTTTTTATTTTGATTTCAGACATCTATTGGAAAAATCAGCGTTTGTCGTATAGATGAAAAATTCGCTTCTTTTCCATTTATTGCATATATTTATTATAAAATACTTGTCGATTTAACCTTAATTCGACAGGGAGATGTTATTCATATATTGACAAGAAAAAAAATGGTTCTGGATGACCATCATTTGATATGCGTATTAATTTATATGAAAAATTATAAAGAAAGCAAAATATACAATATTATAAAATATGGTATATTAAACTATTCGTAAAATTAGTGTTTGGCGAATAGTTTGAAATCAAAAGATTCAGTTTCCGCACCTTTCCCCATTGTTTTTGATACCGTTATTTCATTTTTGAAGAATCTGTATTCGTCATTCTTTTCCATCTATCTGGGTACGTATCCTGAAACCATTTAAGAAAATTGCCAAACATGGCTTCCTCCGCCATTTTCCGGGCTCTTATGGCATCTTCCTTGTCTATATATCTTCCAAGTTTATAAGTTTTCCCTTTGAAAACAATCTGTGCCTGCCATTTTTGTGCAGTCCTGTCATAGGTAATACCTCTGACTCCAGAAGTGTTATTTTTTAACATTTTTTTCGGTTTAATACAATACACAGAGAAATTTTCCACACATCCGTTAAGAAATGTTTCCTGGGCTTTCTGTATATTCTTTTTTCTCGTCTGAGTCTGGGCACATCCGCAGGATTTTACCTTTGGAAAATTTTTGGCAAACACGACGAACTCTTTTCCGCAGGCGCACTTGCAGACAGCGTAGAGAGTACTGTTTTTTCTGAACGCATTTGTGACAGTCAGAAGTCCGTACTGTTCTCCATTTATCTCGTCTGTATATAGAGGAGTATTTCGGCATTCATCAGAACAATACCGAGAGTTGTTACTATTGCCCTGAAATTCTTTTCCGCAGATAATGCACTTCTTTACCATATTATCACCTCTGTTTTAAAGAAAAAAAAGGCTGAGCCCGAGTCTCAGCCTGGTCCCCAATGCCGTATGGCATCAGGCAACTCTGTTATATATAGTATATCGAAAAAAAACTGTAATTACAATAGGCTACAGGAGAGCCTTATCGACAATCTGGTAATTTGCCCGATGGATATACAAGGCTTTGCCGTCAATCATGAGTTTGGTCATTTTTGGAAGGTCTTCCGGAACTTCCCAGTATACGTCATCCCCGGAAAAAGCCGCTATGGGCTGTCCTAACTGGGATTTGATGACCACTACACGGGATTTACCAAAGTCATTCTTATATTTGTTTAATACACGGGCAATGGATGCAGGGCTTCCTCCTCCATTGCTGCTGATCTCTTCCAGGGAAAAGTCGACTTCCGGTTCCAGTCCTTTCTGGACAAAGATGCAGGTATCCCCGCAGCTTTCAATCTCTTTTCCATCAATGGTGATGGTGATGACCGAAGACAGATCATAGCCGGTGATCGTTTTTCCCTCACTGTCAAAGCTTGTGGTTTCGATTTTGTTTCCGGTAATACTGATTTTATTCCCGGATGTTTTGAGTGTCTGGCTGCCATAGTTGTCATAGGTGTAGATGGAATAGCTGTTTCCCATCAAAGAACCATGCAGATCATTGATGACGGACTGCCATTTTGCACAGCCGGATAAACAGACCATGAATATGAATGAAACCAAAAGCAATAAGCGTGATTTTTTCTTCATAAATATCTCCTTATGTTGATTAGTTTTAATCTCATCTGTAATCATTATTGTTCCGAAAAAGATCTCAGATAGTCCAGCACCAGACCGGCACTCCTCTTCTGCTCTTCTGTCATAATCTTTCTGATGAAATCCGTGTCCACCAGACCATCCTTACATGGAAGAGAAATCTTGGTCCTCAGGATATTTCCAGTGTTCAGTTTTGTGGTGTAGTTGTATCTGCCGGAAATGGATTTCCTTATGGAAACAGCGATATATCTTCCAACAAGCCCGTCAAAATCAGGCAGTGTATTCTTTTTGGGGATCAGCATCTTTAAGTGTGCAAACCCGATGAAATCCTTTTCCTGGTAGAAAACAGGACTGCCGCCGATGGTATCACTCAACGTGATCACATTTCCTTTGTTACAGGCTTCTAGTCTGCTGTATCCTTTTACCCCGTTATTTAAGGCAGTATTTGTGATCACCGGCACTGTTCCGTCTGCATCATACAGATCGGCTTCCGGCATTCCGCGGTAATAGATACTGTTCTGCACCTCAAACAGCTCCTCTATGGAAAACAGCTTCCTATCCGCAGAAATCTCCCCATCACCCTCTGGTTTGAGAAGGTCTTTGATCTTCTCCAGCAGGGCATTTGCCACCTCAGAGGAAAGATCTTTCTTTGTTACTTTTCCATCGATCTTTAAATGAGTTTCGTAATTCCAGTCACATCCGGAGTCTGTGATCTGATCGAGGACGACCGGAATCCCCGGATATACCCTCTTTTCCTTACAGGTTTTTACGAGATCAGAGTATAGTCTCCAGACATCCCTGCTATATTTAAAGCCGCGTTTTGTTCTCTTACATCCGTCATTGCGGAAATCAACAAACAGCACGTTTTTCTGGAAATCATGCGGAATATGGGCCCGGAAAAGGTAGATGCTTGTCTGTACCTTTGCATTGGGGGAAAACAGGTCTATTGGCATCTTGATACTGCACAGCAGTGTATGATGTGCCAGTATTTCTCTGGCTGATACAGATGCCATGCCGCCTCCGGCACTGTCCTGGATGATCACTGCACCTTCCCCGCCTTCTTTTAACATGTCCAGTCCATAAGAAAGGAACGGGAGTCCGTTTTCCTCGCAGGTAAAATCCGGGTTGATGAGGAGCTTATCATATTTCTTATTCTCCGAATACAGAAATGTGTTGCCCAGGACGACTGCTTCCGCAGAGATTCCCCTGAGGATCATATTGGATACTGCAAGGGCTGCCATCCGCGGATTGATCTCAATCCCCCGCAGCTGGTCTTTCTTTAACTGAATACCCGGATTACTGGAGCGCATTTCATCATAAGCAGCTACCAGCATCCCTCCACTGCCTGCGCAGACATCCAATACTTCGTCTGTATCTTTCACATGGATCAATTTTGCCATGAGATGGCTGATGTAGGAGGGAGTCAGTACTTTGCCGTTTTCCGTTGCCATCTGTACCGTATATTTCAGAAACTCCCCGAAAAGTTCCCCTATGGAATCCATTCCGTCAGAGAGCCGGAAGATATTCTGGTAGATGAAACAAAAGATATACTGTGTGTAGCTCTTATGTAGCTTGTCAAGGTATCTGTCTCTTTCCGGATCAGATGTCAGTACCTGAAACTCTCTTGCTGTCATCTGATACATCTCTGGGGAAAGCTGGTCTTTTAAGAAGTCCATCAGATGCCTGTATATATAGTGGCTGGCGGTATCCTCTGTAGCGTACAGAGAATCCGGGGTCAGCACATGCATCGCCAGAAGCATTCCGCTGGCATAGACTGCCCGGTCGGAAGCATTGATGTGGGCTGCATGCATGATCTCGTTTAATTCCGCAGCAGCTTTTTTGAGTACTTCGTATTCTTCCATATTCTTTCCTTCGCAAAAATTATCGATCGCCATATCTGTTCTCCTTTCGTATGTACAGTCAGGATACCATGATATGGAAGCCAGTTGTTTTCATACGAGAATATTACCACATATGAGCAGAAACCGCAAAAAAAAAGACCATCCGCGGATGGTCTTAATACAATCCCATATTTTCTCCAAAGAAGGAAATCTGTCCAAAATCTCCCTGCAGCTTCGACCTCAGATTAGAGTTCCTTGAAAGCATTGATATTGTTTTTACTGCTTTGTATATCGCATTCCGCTGTCCCTTCAGGAACAGGTATTTCCTTGCACGTGTGACTCCGGTATACAGGAGGTTTCTTTCCAGCATGACAAAGTGGCTGTTCAAAAACGGCATGATCACAGCAGGGAATTCGGAACCCTGTGATTTATGGATCGTGATCGCATAGGCAGGATCCAGGTTTTCAAGGTCGTTCCGGGAATAAGTCACGTAAGGGTTAGGACCGTGGGAGTCTAATCCTTCACTCTCCTCTTCTTCATCTTCATCCATATCCCAATAATCCAGCCAGAATGTGCTGTCCGTTTCCTGTTTATCCGTATCAAGGAATTCGACTTTCAGAAGTTCCTTCTCTGTATTTACCGCTACGATATACCCGATATCGCCATTAAACACACCTTTCTCATAGTCGTTCTTCGTCTGGATGACACGGTCTCCTTTCCTGTATGAATATCCTTCAAAGGCAATGGTCGGGCCCTCCGGGTTCAAAGCTTCCTGTGCAAGTTTGTTCAGGGCTATTGTTCCGGCACTGCCGTTCCTCATGGGGGCAAGGATCTGGATGTCCTTAGGCTGGATATGGTATATATTTGGGATCGTATCCGTCAAAAGCTTTATAATAGCCTGTGCCGTCCGCTCTGCGATCTCTGAGGCTTCCAGCTTTTCCCCTTTTTTGTCCATCATATCCAAAAAGAAATCATTTTTGGGATCCGAATCGTCGATCACCGGAAAGAGACCGTCATTGATCCTGTGGGCATTGGTAATGATGTGGCTCTCTGCGGCCTGACGGAAGATCTTAGTCAGCCGGACGACCGGGAACACCCCGCTGTCGATGATGTCCTTCAAAACGGTACCCGGACCAACGGAAGGCAGCTGGTTGATATCCCCGATCAGTATCAGACGCATGTTTTCCGGCACAGCCTTTAACAGGCTGCTCATCAGACGGAGATCGATCATGGAACTTTCATCAATGATCAGGATGTCCCCCTCCAGTGGGTGTTCCTCATTGTGTTCAAAAGTTCCGGAGCCGCTGTAGCCCAGCAGACGGTGGATCGTTTTTGCTTCCATCCCTGTGGATTCGGAAGCCCTCTTTGCGGCACGTCCCGTAGGTGCGGCGAGAAGGATGTGCAGCTTGAATTTTTTAAACACCTCTATGATCCCCTGGGTGACGGTTGTTTTTCCGGTACCTGGGCCTCCGGTAAGCACCATGCCCTTTGATGCGGCTGCGGTACGGATCGCATACAGCTGGACATCATCATACTGGATGCCCAGTTCCTCTGCCATTCCGGATACATCAACGGAAAGATCCGGATTCCCGCTTCGCTGTCTTTCATACCAGATCCTGCGGTAAAGGTAGTCTTCAGCGGGGACAGAAGCCAGTTTCTTTAATTTCTCAGCACAGTAGTTTTCTGCTTTCAGAAGCTGCGGAAGGTAGATACAGTCCATCTCACATCCCAGGTCTTTCTTGGCAAGCATATCCGAAAGTGTGAGGGAAACAAGATTTTTGTCCTGCAGGTCCAGAACTTCTTTTCCCATGGCTTCATTTACGACCTGCTCCCGGTAACCGAAAACATGTCCTTTCATGGCAAGTTGTTCCAAAGCGTACTTGATCCCGCTCTCTATCCTTAAAGGTGAGTTCTTCTCAATCCCCATTTTTTCTGCGATCTCATCCGCAGTGGGGAATCCGATGCCCTTGACATCATCCGCGGCCTTGTATGGGTTAGCGGACATGATAGTGATCGTCTTTTCCTCATAAGTCCGGTAGATCTTATCTGCGAGCTTGTAGGATACCCCGTATTTTAACAGGAACACAAAAGCGATCCTGCGGATGCTGTTCTCCTGCCAAGAGCCTTTTATGCGTTCCAGCTTTTTAGGAGAGATCCCTTTGATCTCCAAAAGCCGTTCAATATGATTATCAAGGACATCCCATGTATTCACACCAAAAGCATCAACGATCCGTTTCGCCGTTACCTTTCCGATCCCTTTAACAGTTTTGGCAGAAAGGTAGGACACGATATCTTCTGTATTGACCGGTTTGGCCTTCTCCCAGTATCCGCAGGAGAACTGCCTGCCAAATTTGGGATGTTCTACCCATTCACCGTAAAAGTCGGTTTTTATGTTCTTTTCTATTCCATGGAAGCTGCCGGTAGCCGTAAATACTTCATCCCCGGCAACGACAGTGAGGACATAGTAGTTTGTCTCATCATTATGAAAGATGATATGCTTCATTTTTCCAGTAATTATTTCCATCAGTTTTCCTCACTTTCCCAAAATTTTTTAAAAATATTTTTCATGTGCTTATTATACCATATCTTGTGTGTGCCTCAAAATCTGGTACGGAAATTGTGCATCTTTTACAAATGGCATACACAAGATATAGTGTTTTGTCAGCGCTTGCAATATGACGAAAACGGTGAAAAAGAATTATTTTTTTTATCATATTGGAAATATCAATAAAAAATGGAGGTATTGGTATGATTTTTAAAACAGGATATGGATAAGAGCAATCAGATTATTACCTAAGATGCAGATTCCAGATTTTGAGACCGAAGATTTTTGAATATCCGCGGAAGCAGACATATGATTAGCCTGTCGATCAATCCTTTCATCGAAAGATTGAGGACATCTTACCATCCAGGAATAAAAAGTCTGATGCGGTTGGAAACCTGCATAATATGACATACCATGCTCTTATGGATCATGAACCAGATAAGTTCTCTGCGGAAGCTGCGAAAAGTAATAAGCGGGTACATGCTTGTATCAGGAGGAGTGCATCCTTTTACTGATAAACTACATTTATTCGGTGTAGGGCTGCGTAGCGAATGATTTGCTCCTGATTATCAGGTATAGCTGCTCATGAAATCTGTTCGACATCCATAATGCATTGGTTTATAGATGAAATTTTTTTAAGGCAGAGAGCTCCTCTGTCTATTTGTGCTGTCTGAAAATAGTAGTGACCTGTATAATACTGTAGGGAACACCAGTTCTGCTTGGGGCATAAAAAAAGAGCCTGGTACTCCCGTCAGGCCTCTCCAACTTTTTCAGGAGTCGAGGTTGCTGGTTGGGTTTTACTTGGCTGTCTGGGGGGAAGTGCTGAAGCTTATGGAGCTGACTGGGCTGGGTGATGGAATACAGGAATTAGAGAAGTGTTGTAGGATTCCTGATGTACTACGGGTTTTCGACATCACTGATGAACCAGCCTTGTGAATAACTTGAGTTTTGTGAAATGGATAAAGTTTCGTAGATAATATGACGAATTTTTGAAATCAGATGAACTTTGATGGCCCCTTCCAGAGCCAGAGGGAGATGAACGAGCCGAGGCATAGTTTTCCCCCTTGATTTTGGATTAGAGGATCTCTATGCCCCGGTTCGTTTTTGAACGACTTACGGAATGTCTTCCGCCACCGTCGGTCGGTCACTCACCATGGTTCCGATATAGTGGCAGGCAGCCCTGCCAGCATAATACCGCAGATATATTACCTGCGTAGTGTGGTCTCTTCATTCCCTGTAAAAGCGGAAATCGATTGGAACCCCCCCTCACACTACTCTGTTTCCATCTGCATTATACTAATCTGTAACGGGTGTATCCCGTCCTGGTTCCGCGTCACTATTGACGAGTTGCCTCCAAGCGCTACATTTAACCATATGCGCTGCGATTACACACTTAGGCTTATTGAGGTCTTGCGCCCGCTTCAACCCCTTTGGTACAGCAGAAAGATCGGAACTGTTCTCTCCACTACCCCATCGACTTCTTGCCGCTCGATCGACCACTTAACGTTGTTATTATGTCTCGTTTCCCATCAGGCAGGTTTGCGTGTTTGGTAAACGCTCCTGCCCCTCCGCTAAAAGGAGTGACATCTCATATATACACATTTTTGTGCCTTAGCATCTTCCGAAGCCTTTGACCGCATAGCTCTTTCGGATACCGTTTAATACAAATACTGTTAGATACATCCGGTATTGAGAGGTGTGCCAGCATTGCACAGACGTTAATTATCGGAGGATATCGATTTTCTCCACTCACCGTTATTACTTATTTCTAATTTCATTCGCTATCAGCAATTTCGTTCATGCTTGCGGAAAGATTTTTATATGTTTAAAATACGTTTGGATAAAAAACAAATTTGTGAAAACCGAAGGTCGACAGACATCCAGCTCACGGGCTGGAGCATTATTTCTTAAAAAAAGAAACCCTGACGCTGAAAAGATCAGTTTATTGTCTGCTTTCCGGTTATCGTTTTTTCAGCAATACTAATATGAATAAAAAAATATTTTTGTTTGCCAGCAGATGCACCTGAAAACGGACCTGACAGATATTCATGAAAAGAAATCCAAGTTATACAGGCGAGGATTCTCCAGTCAGCCTATTTCCTATTTTCGGTCATCACTGCCTCGGCGCAGATACTATGACGAAAAAAATATTTATTTTGCGTTTTTTTTGAAAACTTAATAAAAAATTAATATTTTGTCTTATGAGCAAAAAAAGTGAATTCGAATTCACTTTTTCGTAAATCAAAATATATTACTAATGTGGGATGTTTGAATAAAAAAATTCTCCGCGGCTGATCGTAGATAATCACGGAGTTACTATTGCCAATGTAGCAATCCAGTATATTTTGTTTCAACACATAGTCGGTATTTTAAACGAACGCTAAACATACCAGTCAAGATACCAGCTTTGTACTGATTTCATGTCAGTAGGGGATACCGAGGCCACTCCACCCGCTACTGACGCTTAGTTATTATTACAATTTATCCCTCTGCCTATGCTTTACTTAGAGACAAGAAGATTCTTTCTTTTTCTGTAAAGAAATGAAAACGATCCGGGATTTCATAAGCCAGTATCCTACCCCGGAAGGCGAGTGTTACGAACTGGAACGTACCTCTCCAAGATATAAGGGAATTATTTTGACAGATAGAAACAATGTAGAAAACTAACTCTCATACACCGGTTTGCCATTTTGGTAGGCCGTTTTTTGTCTGAATTTATAAAATGTACTAATATACGAGAGACAAAAAAGTGAATTCGAATTCACTTTTTTTGAGGCTCTTTCAGAACTGATTGCTATCATATACAAAATATGATATTAGCGTAATATAAAAAGAGGTTTATTTTTAATATGACGAAAAACATTTTTGTTCTTTCCTATCCTTAAGCAACGCGTTTCTCGCCATACAGAGTAAAAAAAGTCATCCGCGGCAAATTCCGAACGCCACGGATGACTTGAAACGAAGGGGGTAAAACAAAAATGAGTATGAACAGTTTTTTCTGTTCATGGTTGTATTATAGCTGATACTGAAAGCTTGTAAAAACTGGTACGAAAAAAGCTATTCCCAAAAACACTGATTTGAGAATGTTTCTGTGTTTAAAGGGTGATGGAAGCCGTGTTTCTCTGCGGAGAAAAAATTTATCGCCTTGTGTATGTATCGGCCTTGTTGCTTGGTATTGTACAAGTGGTACCGTCGGAGGTGTAGGCGGTGCCGTCGGATGCATACCAGGTTCCGGATGGTAAGTTATATTCTGAGCCAACAAAAACGAAGTTTTCTCCGATAGTTAAGTTTGCAAGATTATGGCTACTCTGAAAGATTCCATTCATATCTGTAACTCGGCCAGTATCAAAAGATGACATGTTTAAACTGGTTAATTTATCACAGAATGCAAACATATAGGACATTTCCCTGACATGACTGGTCTCAAAAGAAGATAAGTCAAGGCTTGTGAGACTTCTGCAACCATCGAACATATCTGACATATAAAGTGCTCTGCTTGTATTCATTGAACTTAAATCTAAACTTGTCAGACTTCTACAATTACAGAACATATCTGAAAAATTGGTCTTATGTCAAGAAAAAGTACAAATTAAATACAACCAATTTTCTCTTTTTAT
>OAWC01001082.1_pt1 | contig 10776 bp, 2 predicted proteins | sample 1495331 | NCBI WGS metagenome assembly OAWC01 (sample SAMEA2580115, study PRJEB22360) | human gut metagenome | biome: human gut; feature: human-associated habitat; material: faeces | place: Denmark | collected 2008/2010
CCAGGAGGTTCCGGATGTGGATGACGGATCAGGTAGTGGGGTGGATGCCGCGGAGTATGTTCCTGGTAAGGAAGCGATGATAAAAAAAGCTGCAAAGGATATTGTAGCGCAATCGGGAATAAAAGATAATAATACGGATCTTGAAAAGTTATGTATGTTGCTTTCATGGTTTAGAAAATATACAGTTTATGATTATGATAAGATATGGCCTACCAATGATGCGTATGGAGCTTTGATCTTAAGAAAGAGTAATTGCTACGGATTTAATGAGGGTTTGGTATATCTTCTGAAAGAATGTGGAATAAAAGGTAAAATGTGTATAGGCGGAGCTCCTGGTCAGGAAGATCATGCTTGGACAGAAGTATTGTTGAACGGTTCATGGTATATCATAGATGCCACGGCTGTTAGTTACCAAAAAGGAAGCTTTCTGGAGGACTATAAGAATTTCTGGTATCATCCGGATTTGTCATCGAGCTACGAGACATGCAGCAGTGCTTATTCTACCGGCTCTATTGCTGGAGATGTTCGTTATCTTGGAGCTTTAGGTAATGATTTATATATCGTATCTGATAATTGTTATTATAAAAACAGCGGTGTTGGTTGGAGCGCGATTAGCAAAGAAGAAGTTCCGACGGTTCTCTATGGAGAGTGCGATAGTAATAGCAGTTCTGAAGTCAGCAGTATTGCTTGTGGATATGAGAATAGTTATTATGGAAAAAGAATTATTAATGGAACAAGTTCTTCTGTAAGATTTTTTATTTCGACTATTGGGGGAGGAAAAATGCCGTTAGATAGTGAGTTTTCATGTCAAAACTCTAATCCAGACGTATTTTCGGCATCTGTAGAGCGTGTTGGTGATGGATATATAGATGTTTGTATTAATTCCCTGAAACTTGGAAAAGGAAGATTAACCGTATCAGCTTTAAATGGAGTTAGTTGTTCTCTGAATGTTACTGTTTCGACTATTCCAGTGCCAAATATTGCACCTACTTTTGATCATTCAGTGAAAGGTGATAAATATGAAGACAGAGAACCATATAATAGTATTAAGCTAAATTTAGGTGGAGCATCCGACAAAGATTATTGCGTGGATGGATATCAACTGTATGAATACAAGGAGAAAAGCGGAACCTTTAAAAAAGTATTAGATGTTCCGATTGATATAAAAGATAAGGATGACGGAAATATTTACATTAACCTTCTTGTAAATGTTGGGGAATCAAAACAATTTAAAGCCAGAGCGTTTATCGAGGACGATCATGAAAAAAGAACTTATGGAAAATTTTCAGATGTTATAACTGTTGCTCCGAAGCCTTCTCCAATTAAACTTGAGTCCGTAAAGAATAAAGGAAAAAGAAAATTATCTATTGCATTGGAGAACCCTGATTGGGAAGATTGTTATTATTTGATTTACCGTAAAGATGGTGCTGATGGGAAATATAAGAAAGTCAAGACAATTTCTGGCAGTAAGATTCCAAGTGGATCCGAGTCCATTGTGTATATAGACAAGAATCTAAAAAAAGGAATTAAATATTACTATAAGACCAAGTATTATTATAATGTTAAAGGAAAAAAAGTTTATAGTGGATGGTCTAATGTAAAAAGTCGCACTTGTAAATAAAGAAAAAGTGAATTCGAATTCACTTTTTCGGGAAAAGAGTATCAGAGATGGTACTCTTTTTTTATTTTCATCATATTAGATTCGTCCATTTCAGAATAGGGGTATACGAAGCTTTAGGAAAGTAGGTGGGTATTATTACCAAAATAAGTACTGATCCTGAAGACGTTAAACAGAAGAATCATTTTTTTTCTTTTTAATCATATTACCTTTGTCCAAATTATGGATAAGAAATTAGAAAGGAGGTTCCGGCGGATGAGACATAAAACTGGCTCACCGCCACATGACAAAACTGCGTTTGCCATGGGAGTCCTTTGGGGAAATAAGTCGCCGCCGGTACAATTCATTGGCGGTAAAGTAAAACTTATTTTTTTGAAAGGAGCTCTTTATGGAAAGAAAGAAGAAAAGCGCGCTGTGTAACAAGGTGATTTCCTTGTTTACATCTCTTCTTATGGTACTTAGTACCATTATTGGGTATATCCCAACTTCTGCAGTCAGTGTTTCCGCTGCAGACGGCTATCCATTGCAGGAAGTCTCTTCCGGAACAAAGCTTATAACTTTAAAGCCTGACTATGATCCGGAAAATGATATCTTTATTAGTCCTACTCCAGATAAAATAAAAAAATATTCGGCAGATAACGATGATTTTGATAAAAATAAAGACGGTTCTTTATGGACAGACAAGTCGAAAAGATATCTGCGCATCAGAACAAAATCTGGATTTGCAAATTTTGATGGTAAACAATGGAATGTTCCGGAAAGTAAATTTCATCCAACCATTACCTATTATAAAGCTGGATATGACAAGAAACATAATCAGTATTACAATCTGACAATGCGAGTTGAAAAATACGAGTCTGATGGTTATATTTGGTACATGGCTGATAGTAGTACAAGGGATAAACAGTATTCTAAGATTACCACAAAACCAGAGTGTCCGTATATTTATATTGACACAAAGAAGTCATCTGTTGGTATTTCTGGGTTAAAGAACGTGCAGTGCAGTTTTACCTGGTCGAAATATATAGAAGGAGATGAGTCGGAAGCAATTCCAGATAATCAAGTCAAAAATCTTACTTCTTATATTACTATCAGAGACTTGGACGATGGACAGGCAATGAAAATTGCAGGTAACCAGAAGGGTAGTGTTGATGTATATAAGCTTAAAGGATCAAAATTCATCAACGAACAGGATGGTTGGTATGTTTCAAAAAGTGGTGAAACAACCTCTCCTAGTGATAAAAAATCATGGGTTCAGACATTGTTGACAGGAAGTCAGACTTTTATCATGTGGTTTCGCGCTAACGAACCAAATAAAGTTGTACATGATACAGAGTATAACAAACAGTGGGGTATGCCTGCGAATACTTGTTATAGCTGGAATAAAAACAATGCCGGTATGATCTCTGGTAATTATTTTGAGTATACTGCAGAGTCTTTGATTAATCCTGAACCTCCAAAACCAACTCCTACTCCAGGTGGGGATCCAGAACCAAACGATCCTTCAATCGAGAAAGTAGTAGTCCAGAAGGGCGGTTCTTACGATGATGCATACAAAGCTGCATCCCCGGGAGATGCCTTTGAGATCAACGATTATGATGATTACGATTATCTGATCAAAACAGCAGGTCCGGGAGCTGAAACAGATTCCTACGAGATCGTGGATACTCTGGAAGACTGTTTGACAATTGATGATACTCATCATATCACTATTACTGATAAGGATGGCACGAACGTGTCCAATGACTTTAATCTCTCGATTAAAGGTCAGACTATTACCGCTTCTGCAAAAGCTGACTATATGAAGTCCAGTGACTTCAAGAAAGCTGATCAGGAGTTTATGGTTCGCCTTACCGTGCACAGGATCAAGACAAAAGATGTTTATACCTTTATGGCACCATGGATCGCAAATGATCCGGAGAACACAGGATATACCTTCTATGTTCCGAATGCGTCTACAGTACGGTATCGTGTCAAAGATGCTAAGGAAACAACACAGCTGGATTCTGAGCCATGCTGGGTAACCGATGAGATCAAGTCTAAATTGACAGTGGAAAAAGATGCGAAATATGATGACTGGAAAGTTGGAGATGAAGTATCTTACTCTGTTGAGGTGACTCAGACAAAACAGGATGGATATGCAACAAATGTTGTCGTAAAAGATACTGATATCCCTTCAAGCCTGAAACTGGTGAACAATGGATGGGAAGTATCCGGACCGAACAGCGGAACCATTCCTTCAATGTCTTCTACTGAAGAGGGAAATGGATGGATCCTGACATGTCCGTTACTGCAGTACAATGAGTCCATCAAGATCACATTCAAATGCATCGCAACAGCGGATTCTAATGGACAGGACTGGATCAATACTGTAACAGCTGAGGCAGATAACTTTACGGATGATGACGGCAGCAGCATTACTGCTTCCGATAGCGCAGAAGTATGGGTAAACAGCTCGGTTCTTACTGTTGATAAGGTAGCTGACCGTTATGAGTATGAAGTAGGCGATACTGTGAATTATACAGTAAGCGTAAAGAATACTGCAGACTATACGATCGCACAGAATGTGGAAGTTTCCGATATTGATATTCCAGAGGGACTGGAGCTTCAGGGTGACCCGACGATCGAGATGGGTGGCGAAGATACATCTATCGGATGGCCGGTTGTAGATGGAACAACAACCATTGCAACAGAAGAGAGAGACAACAATGTGGAAGTCACAAGTGATGGAAACAGCTGGACAATCAATGCGAAATACCTTACATCCAAACAGCCTCTGAATATTACATTCAGCTGCATTGCAGCAAAAGCAGCAAACGGTGTGGAAAGCCAGAACGTTGTATCTGCAACAGCAGACAATTTCTTAAGCCTTGATGAAAATCAGGAACCGCAGACCGCACAGGATGATGCAGAAGTTTATGTAAACACCGCTTACTTTGACATCGAGAAAACATCCGATGCATACGAATGGCAGGTAGGTGATCATGTACCGTTCAATATCACAGTCAAGAACGTGAATGACGAGGGTACACAGGATCTTGCCGATGACGAAAAATATGCAGACGTTGATGAAGGTGAGAAAGAGAAGATCGGTGCCGCAGGCAAAACAGTGGCACGTAACGTGATCATCACTGATAAAGACATCCCTGCAGGATTCAAACTTGATTTTGATTCTGTAGATGTACAGACAGGTGATACATCCAAATCCGTAGAGGATGAGATCGATGAACAGTTAGCAGCTCTTGATAATGATACAGAGCAGTCCATGACAGAAGATGAGATCCTTGCAAATGCAGGCATTGACCTGGATGAGGACGGAACAGATTCTGATGGTGATACAGACCTTGATCTTCCAGAACTGAATGGAGATCAGGATGGAACTGGTGATACAGATCTTCCGGATGGAACTAATCCAGAAGAACATGAACCGACTCCTGCTGAGGAAATGACTGTTACAGGAATCCCGGACAGCTTTGACGACCATGTAGCCGGAACAGCAGATAAGACAAATGACGTGGATGAATCCTTATGGAATGAAACCGTCACAACTCCTATCACAAAAGAACTGACACAGGTTGGAAACGGCTGGGAATTAAAGATCAGCAACCTTCCGGCAGGAAATGATGTAAATATCAGATTTACCTGCGAAGCACTGGAAGCCGGAAACGGAGCAGAAGGTGTAAACGTTGGTACTGTATCCGCAACAAACGGTATTGAGAAATCAGATGATGCTGAGGCATATATCAACACTGCTGCTTTATCTATTGATAAACAGATGGTAAATAAGTATGCTGCAGGCGGAGAAGAGGATGCTCAGGACGGACGTGAAGGATATGAGTTCCGCGTTGGTGATGATGTTGAATACAAACTGGTAGTTAACAACAACCAGAAAGGTTCCATTGCCAGAAACGTAGTAATTTCCGATACAACCATTCCTGTAGGTATGGAACTGGATGAGAGCAGTATTACTGTTGAAGGTGTTCCGGAAACATATGTGAACCCGGTAGCTGGAACAGACGATCCTGCAAACCAGTTAGATCCTGACCATTACAATGAGACATCCGTAGAACCAGTCAACTACAATGTTGAGCGTGTAAACGGTGGCTTCCAGGTTACTATTGATAACCTTCCTTGTACAACAGGCGATACTCTTAACAATGTGACAACACCGGTTGTTATCACATATCACTGCACACCAGGTTCTATCTTAAACGGATATGAAGTTATCAATACAGGAAAAGCTGCTGCTGATAATGCAAGTGAAGTAAAAGATTCTGAGAGAATCTGGATCAACAGTCCAGAACTCAAGGTGATCAAAGATTCCGACCGTTATGAATACATGGTTAGTGACACTGTCACATATCAGGTAGACGTAACTCAGGAACAGGCAGGATGCCTTGCAAGAGACATCACGATCACTGATGTTATCGACACTGAAGGAGTAAAACTCCAGAAGAATTCCATCGTCCTGATCGACGAAGACGGTAACAAGATCGAGCCGGAAAGTGTTGAAGTAAATGGCAACACATTTACTGTAAACACAGGACGCAACCTGATCAACAATAAGTCCGGATATACCACTGTTGATATGTCCAAGGCTGATGATGAGAAGGGTGACTCCGGATACTTCCAGAACGGTGAATACAACCCGTTAGGAATCGACAAAGAATCCAAACTGACACTTGAATATGCCGTAGAGATCACAGATGAGGATCTTGCAGGACAGAGTATCCATAACACCGTAACTGCCAACTCCAAGGAAAATATCCCTGTAGAGGATGAGCATGAGGTTCTTGTTTACGGACCAGCCCTTGACATTGTTAAGGAATCCGATAAAGTAGAATATCAGGTCGGTGAAAAGGCTCAGTACAAACTGACAATCCGTGAACTTCGCGACAATATCACTGCAAAACAGGTAGTTGTTACCGATACATTCGAAAAGGAAGGCATGAAGATCTCCAAGATCAATGTCCGCCTGAACGGAGAGAAACTTGACGGTGCTGAGATCGAGCAGACAGCAGACAATGCATTCGTGATCAATACAGGAGCAGACCTGACAATCGAAGATAAGCTGGAAGTATTCTATACAGTAGTCTTCACAGATCCATCCCTTCATGATCAGGATATCGTAAACGTTGCAACTGCAAAAGGTGAGAATACTGAGGAAGAGAGACAGGACAACTGTGTCCACATCGTGGATGAGACTCCTGGACTCCAGATCAAGAAATCATCTGATAAGACATCCTACAAAGTAGGAGAAACCGGTCATTATACCGTAGTTGTTTCCAATACAGAAAAAGACACAACTGCACGTAACGTGATTATCAAGGACGCCCTTCAGGTAGAGGGAGCTAAGATCGTTGACGGATCCATCAAGATCTACAATGATGCAGGCAAACTCATGGATGATGCAGAGATCGAGCATTCCGATACGGATTATGCGATCGCAACAGGTCATGACCTGGAATACAAAGAACAGTTTACTGTAAATTATGATGTTCTGTTTGAGGCTGAGACTCTTGCTGGTAAAGACATCCTTAATGTTGCCAGAGCTACATGTGACAACTTAAGAGTGGAAACCAAAACACCAAGTCCGATCAAACTGGCTAATGGTCTTGAAGTTTACAAGTCCGCAGATCCTGCAACAGGTTCCGTGGTTAAGAACGGAGATACCATCAATTATTCCATCAATGTTAAGAACACATCCAACGATGACATGAAGAATGTCCTTGTAAAGGATATGATCCCTGAATATACGGAGTATGCTTCCAGTGAAGAGCAGGACGGCGTGGTCACAGGCACCAGAACTCTTAATGACAAGCTTTATGCTACATTTGTAATCGAATCCCTTCCGGCTGGAGAGGAGAAAACCGTTTCCTTTGCTGTAACTGTAACAGATGCACCACAGGAAGCAATGATCCTCAATGTAGCCCAGGTTCGTGTAACCAAGTTTGCACTGGATGACCAGACAGACAATACATGGACACATGAAGCATTCAGAAATACAAATGAAACAGTACACTATACTGATACCAGATGGGTCAAAGACCAGAATGTTGTATATATCGACGGTGGAAAACTTTCCATTGAGAAATCATCTGACAAGATGAACTATTCTGTAGGCGAGACTGGACATTACACAGTTTCCGTTAAACAGAAAGTGGAAGGTGCAGTTGCAAGAAATGTTGTTGTAGCTGATAAACTGCAGAAGAAGGGTGCTTACATCCAGAAAGATTCCATCAAGGCTTACATCCTCAGAGAGGGTGCAGAAGAACCGGAAGAGATCGAGGATGTACAGCTCGTAGCGAAAGACTTCGAGTATACCCTGTATACAAATACAAACCTGAAATACGGTGAAGAGATCCTTGTGAAATACGATGTTCTCTTCAAGGATGCAGAACTTGAGGGACAGCAGATCAAGAATGTCGCCCTGACAAAAGATGATTCTACTGTACCGGGTGATGAGCCAACTGATACAAACAGAGTAACTGTCGGTGATGCAGGACTGATCATTGCGAAGTCCAGTGACAAGACAAAATACAAAGTTGGGGATGTTGGTAAATACACTCTGAAAGTTACTGCTGCTGACCAGTCAAGAACTATCAAGAATGTAGTTGTCAAAGATGTTATGAAACAGAAGGGCGCACACCTGGTAACAGGAACTGTTCGCACCTACTACGATAACGAAGAGCTGAAAGTTGATGTTCTGGAAAAGGATAACGGATTTGTTGTTGAGACAAAACATGATCTTTCCGGAACACATGCGATCTATGTAACATATGATGTTGTATTCGAGGAGGCATCCTTAGACGGAAGAGATGTAACAAACATCGCTACCACATGGGGTGACAATACGAACCCATCTGATGATGAGCATACCGTTCATGTAGGAGATGGTGATACACCGGATACTCCGGATAAACCGGATAAACCGGATATACCAGATACTCCGGATAAACCTGGCGTTGGCGGAATGACTATCACAAAGACAGCTAACAAGAACGAAGTCTCTGTTGGAGACGTTGTATCCTATACACTGTCAGCAACTGTTAATTCCGGTAAGGAAACAGCTAAGAACGTAGTCATCACTGATACCCTGGATGCAGACCTGTTCGAGCATCTTGAGATCGTGAAAGATTCCTTCAGAAGCTATCTGGATGACTCTGAGTTCCATGGTGCAGACTTAAGCATCAGCTCTACAGGATTCACACTGAAATCCGGCAAGGATATGAAGCCTGGACAGGTCATGAAAGTCACATATGATGTTAAGGTAAAAGATGATACCCTGAAAGGCAAGACCTTCAAGAACATCGCTACCGTATCCAGTGACAACATGGACACTGCTAAGGACAAAGAATCCGTAAAGGTTAAAACAGATGATCCTGTTGAAGGCGGAATGACCATCAGCAAGAAGGCAAACCAGTCCAAAGTATCCGTTGGTGATACCGTATCTTACACTCTGGAAGCTAAGGTCAACTCCGGAACAGATACAGCCAAGAACGTAGTGATCAAGGATACTGTTGATTCTGCATATGCAAAATATGTATCTATCGACAGAAGCTCCGTACACTGCTACATTGACAATTCTGAGTTCGCTCCGAAGAGTCTGGATGTAACTGAAAACGGATTTACCGTAACATCCGGAAAAGACTTAAAGCCTGGTCAGGTAATGAAAGTTACTTATGACATGAAGGTTGTTTCCGACAAGCTGAAAGGCAAGTCCATCAAGAACGCAGCAGTAGTAAGCAGTGACAATATGAATCCGGGCAATGACACAGAGATCGTTGAAGTTCCTTCAGATAAACCTGTAACAGGCGGACTGAACCTCACAAAGATCGGTGATCACAGCCAGATCAATGTTGGTGATACTGTAAAATATACTCTGATCGGCAAGACAACATCTGCAGATACAGCTGTAAATGTAGTGATCAAAGATGCCTTAGATAATAAGGGTGTGATCGATGAGAGCAGCATTAAGGCATATCTGGATGACCAGCTCTTTACACCTAAGAAATTAAGTGTAACAGATGACGGCTTTACAATGGAAACAGGCAAGGATCTTGCTGCAAAACAGATCCTGAAGGTAACTTACAGTGTCAGATTTGCAGACGAAAGTCTTGCAGGAAAGACAGTTAAGAATACCGCAGTGATCTCTTCTGATAACATGGATCCGGTTGATGCTGACCATGGTGTTACTGTAAATCCGAAAGAAGAGGAGAAACCGGCATTATCTATTGATAAGAACGTTAACCTCTCCAGTGCTTCCGTAGGAGATACACTCAGCTATACATTGACTGTAAAAGAGACAGAGAAAGATCAGACAGCGAAGAATGTTGTCGTTCGCGACAATTTTGATACCACAGGTATGAAAGTTGGAGGAATCCAGGCAACATTAGACGGTAAGTCTATCAAGGCAGATGTAACCAAAGCGGATAACGGTTTTGTAGTAAATACAAATACTGATCTTGCATATGGTTCTACCTTAAAGATCACTTACCAGGCGGTTGTTTCTGATTCCAGCCTTGCTGGAAAGATGGTTGGAAATACAGCCATTGCTTCTGCCGACAATGCAGATGATGTAGCAGCAAACGCTGGCGTATCTATCGCCGAGAATCCGTCTCCGAGTGAGACACCTGCTCCAAGCACAACCCCGGCACCGGGAGCTGACAGCAGTGATAATACAACCAACACAGTTGGACCAAAGACAGGACTTGTGAACCATGCAGGCATGTATGCGGGAATCGGTCTTGGAATCGTGGCAGTAGCCGCAATCGCAGTTTTCGTCATGAGACGGAAAAAGAAATAAGCAGTAATTCTGCTGGAGGAGGATCAGCCTGAAAAGGCTGGTCTTTCTTTTTGTCTGAAAAATGCTATTTTTCATATTATCTCCAGGAAATAAAAGATAATTTTAAGCCTTCGTGTAGGAAGCTTTTAAATTCTACTATACGGCATACTCAAAAATAATACTGGGGGTTAATTGATATGACAGAAGAAAGGAAAAAAGAAATATTAAAAACAATCGAAGAAAGAATTAGCAGCATTCCAGAAAAGTATGTCTCCAAAGTAATAGCTGACTGGTTTTTCTGTAGCGGAGAGGAAGATTTGATGAAGTCTCCACCCCCATGCGGGGACATAACTCCTATGGAGGTGGTATCTAA
>OAWC01001090.1_pt1 | contig 10655 bp, 6 predicted proteins | sample 1495331 | NCBI WGS metagenome assembly OAWC01 (sample SAMEA2580115, study PRJEB22360) | human gut metagenome | biome: human gut; feature: human-associated habitat; material: faeces | place: Denmark | collected 2008/2010
GATGCGGTATGGTTCCGCTTAGAAAACCAGAATTTTTATGCTTTTCTGCATTATAACATGATTATTTAAAAAGAGAAAGTTGAAATTCGTTTTTCACCTCAAAAACTCCATCATTTCTTATTACGTAAAAAGAGAGGAAGATTCCTCCCCCTCTCAAATATGGATTTTCTATTTATCTTCTGATCATCATTGCTTCATAAGGTCTGAGCACCCCAGTCTCTCCTTTTTCCTTATAATTCCAGATCAGTACCTCTCCGTCTTTCCATTCACTCAAAAGATCGCACGCTGCCGGTGTTTCACTGAAATTTGCACATACCAGGACTTCTGTATCGCCTTCTTTTCTTATATAGGCAAACACCTGCGGATCCTCTTCCATCAAAAGTGTAAACTCTCCGTTTACAAACACGGAATGTTCTTTTCTCAGCCGGATCAGCTTCTGATAATAGTAGAATACAGAATCGGGATCGGATAGTTCCGACTCGGCATTGATCTTCGTATAATTCGGATTCACTTCCAACCATGGGGTTCCCTTTGTAAATCCTGCATTCACCTCACCACTCCACTGCATCGGCGTTCTTGCATTGTCCCTGCCCTTTGCATAAATGGAGTGCATGATTTCTTCCTTGCTGTATCCTTCATCCAGACGCTCTTTGTACATATTCAGTGTCTCAATATCCTGATAGTGGCTGATATCTGCAAAGCGCACATTTGTCATACCAAGTTCTTCTCCCTGATAGATATAAGGAGTTCCCTGCATTCCATGCAGCAAGGTAGCAAGCATCTTTGCAGATTCCACGCGGTATTTCTGATCATTTCCCCAACGGGACACGATTCTTGGCAGATCGTGATTGTTCCAGAACAGACTGTTCCATCCACATCCGTGCAGTTCTCTCTGCCATTTTGCAAGCACCTGTTTTAATTTCACTACTGGAAGCGGCGCCACATCCCATTTCGACTTTCCTTCCTGCTGATCCAGACCAATATGCTCGAACTGGAACACCATAGAAAACTCGCTTCCATCCGGATTGCTGTACAATTTGGCGCGTTCAATATCTGCGCCCCATGCCTCTCCTACTGTGATCAGATCTCCCTTTTGGAATGTTTCCCTGCTCAGTTCCTGAATAAACTCATGGAGTCTCGGTCCGTTGTTTGTGATCTTTTGATCCGGCTCCTTAGCGATCTGATCGATCACATCCAGACGGAATCCGCCCGCTCCTTTTTCCATCCACCAGAGGATCATGTCATAGATCTCACGGCGCACTTTTGGATTCTCCCAGTTCAGATCCGGCTGTTTTACCGAAAACTGGTGAAAATAGTACTGTTCCAGTTCCGGCACCCATTCCCAGGCAGATCCCCCAAATACGGATCTCATATCATTCGGATACACGCCCTCTTTCCCATCTCTCCAGACATAATAGTCATGGTACGGGTTATCCTTGCTTTTCTTTGCCTCCTGAAACCAGCGATGCTCATCAGAAGAATGGTTTAACACAAGATCCATGATAATCCGGATATTTCTCTTTTTGGCTTCTTTTATCAGCTCTTCCATGTCATCCAGACTTCCGAACATAGGATCGATATCCTGATAATCAGAGATGTCATATCCATTGTCATCCTGCGGGGATTTGCAGACCGGAGACAGCCAGATCGCATCGATTCCCAGCTCTTTTAAATAATCCAGTCTCTGAATGATCCCTCGCAGATCTCCGATCCCATCTCCATTGCTGTCCTGAAAACTGCGTGGATAAATCTGATAGATCACCGCATCCCTCCACCAGTGTTCTTTTCTTGTCCCTTCCATTGATGTTCTCCTTTATTTCTTTCTTCTGATCAAAGTTCCGTTTTTCTTCAATACACCCTGCTCAAATCTGCGGGAAAACAAAACTTCTCCCTCTTCTTTTACTGATACCGATTCCTCAGAACAGTTTAAGAGTACTTCCAGCTGATTGCCGTCCTGATCCAGTTTGATATACTCCACAAGACGTCTCTTCTCATACTCATTCGGAAAATGGAAATACAGACTTTTGCAGGCTGCTTCCTGTTTCCGCATTGCGATCAGCTTTTGCATGATCTGGATTTTTTCCTGGTTTTCGGATGAATCCAGTTCCTGCCACGGCATACATCTGCGGCAGTCCGGATCAAAACCGCCTTCCATTGCAATCTCTGTTCCATAATAAATACAGGCACTTCCCGGCATTGTAAACAACACGGCAAGTTGCTGGTAAAACAGATCCAGATCATCAAACCGACTCATCAGACGCTGCGTGTCATGAGAATCCAGAAGATTGAACATCACATTGTTGCTCTGCTGCATATACATCGTATAACAGCGGTTCACCATATACTCAAATTCTTCTTTTTCCATTCCCCGATCTAAGAAGAAATCATGGATTCCGCTCATCAGAGGATAGTTCATTACAGAATCGTACTCATCTCCCAGAAGCCACTGACTTGCATCATGCCAGATTTCACCCAGTAAGTACAGATCCGGTTTCATCTGTTTTAAATGCTCCCGGATTTTTTTCAGAAAACGATGGGAAACTTCATTTCCCACGTCAAACCGGATTCCGTCAATATCGAATTTGCGGATCCAGTCTTCGCATATTTTACAGAAGTATTGAATTACTTCTTCGTTATTTGTATTCAGCTTTGGCATTCCATCAGTAAATGCAAATGAATAAAACCGTCCGTCTCTCGTATCTGCCCGTTTTTCGACTGTTTCCCAGTCATGGATCATAAACCAGTCTGCATACGCAGATTTTTCTTTTTTCTCCAGAACATCCAGCCATGGTGCAAACTTTCTTCCACAATGATTGAACACGGCGTCCACCATGATCCGAATCCCATGCTGATGCGCCTCTTCTACCAGATCTTTAAATTCTTCCTCCGTTCCAAAATGAGGATCGATCACCGTATAATCTGTGGTGTCATATTTGTGGTTGGATTCTGCTTTCATAATGGGATTCAGGTAGATTCCCGTGATTCCGAGCCCTTCCAGATAAGGAATTTTTTCCCGGATTCCATTTAAATTTCCGCCAAACCTTTCTTCATTTGTCACAGTACCAGTGCGCCACTTCGTCACACCGGCCTCTTCCTTCGTATCTGCTCCCCTGCAGAACCGGTCCGGAAAAATCTGATACCATACTGTCTCGTTGACCCAGTCTGGCGTCACATTAATATCCGCAGGATTCATCCACGGTACGGTAAAGCACTGCAGCATCCTTCCATCCATCTGCATCTGTTCTTCTGTCAGAAATCCATCCTCAAAATAATACCAGACTTCTTCCTCTGTATGTAATTCAAAATAATATTTGCAGCGTTTATACTTTGGAACCAATGTCGTTGTCCACCAGAGCTGGTGACGCAAACGTTTCTTAAAACAGATTTCCTCTCTCTTTCCGATCCATTTCTCGTTTCCGCCAAGGATTCCCGATTCAAACGGATCTCCATAATGAATGAAGACCCGTCTGACATCATATCCTGTTCTTAAGTTTACGATCAGCTCATTTTCATTTAACGCATAACTCATCTGTTCTGATGTTTTATGAAAAATTCCAGCAAATTGCATGTTGTCTCTCCTTTAGTTCCGGAATGTGATCAGATTTTTATATCGTTTCAGTTCTTTCCCGGCAAGTGTAAAGTCCGGCATTCTCCACTCCCAGTTCGGAGAACCGACTGTCCCCGGTGTATTCAGATGCCCTTCTTTTCCTTGCCCTAAAATATCCGCCATCGGAATAATCGCATATTCTGCCTTGCTCTTTAATGTATAAGCAAGCAGACGGTCTTTGACACTTCCCTGTCTGATTCCCTCACGTGTGAGAAATCTGCGCACTTTACGCTTCGCCGCGCAGGTCAGATTATGATACCACTCCATCAAAGTATCATTGTCATGCGTTCCTGTATACACGATCATATTTTCTACATCGCGGAAGCTGTCATATGCATATTTTCCTTTTGTCTCAATCGAAAATACAAGGATCTTCATGCCTTTCAGATGATAGTGATCCTTCAATTCCAGTACTTCCGGTCTGAGATCTCCCAGATCTTCCGCCACCAGATTTACACCCGGGATCTTCTCTTTGAGCGTGTCGATCACTTCATATCCCGGCGCCTCAATCCACTCGCCTTCCACAGCTGTCGGACAACTTGCCGGAATTTTCCAGAAGGTGTCAAACGCCCGGAAGTGATCGATCCGGATAATGTCAAACAGCTTGCTGCTGTATCCGATCCGGTCCACCCAGAACTGATAGTTGTTTTCTTTTAAATATTCCCAGTTGTAGATTGGATTGCCCCATCTCTGACCGGTAGCACTGAAATAATCCGGCGGAACTCCTGCAATAAAGATCGGCCTTCCGTCTGTATCCAGAAGGAAATTGTCTTTTGATGCCCACACGTCCACAGAATCTACTCCCACATAAAACGGCACATCTCCCATGATCTGAATATCATACGCATTGGCCTTTTCTTTCAGTTTCATCCACTGACTGAAAAATACATACTGTAAAAACATATGATACTGCACTTCTGTTTCTAACTCAGGCGCCAAATCCGTTCTCGCATCCGGCCACATTTTATCTTCCTGTTTCCATTCATTCCAGCAGCATCCCCCGTTTGCCTTTTTCAGTGCACGGAAAGCACCATATTCATATACCCAGCTCTGAGCTGCAAACTCCTGATAGTCTTTTGCCTCAAAACCGCCACTTGTAAGAAATGCCTGAAAAGCTTCTCTTAAATAAGGCTCTTTGTGCAGACGCACAGCATCGTAATCGACTTTCGTCGCATATTCGTGAAACCCTTCTGGTCTTTCTTTTAACAGCCCTTCCTCATACAGCGTATCCAGACTGATATATAGCTCATCCCCTGCACAGGAAGAATATGGCTGATACGGGGAGTTTCCGTATCCCACCGGATTCATCGGCAAAATCTGCCAGATCTTCACACCGCTTTCTTTTAACAATGTCAGAAAATGATATGCTTCTGCCCCCATCTCTCCCACTCCCGTTCGGGACGGGAGGGAAGATACAGGCATCAAAATTCCTGTTTTTCTCATTTTACTCTCTCCTTTTGCTTTTGCCATATCCTACAGATGCCAGATGTCTCTGTTATACTCTGCAATCGTTCTGTCGGAAGAGAAAAATCCGGCTTTGGCAATGTTCACCAGCATTTTTTTCTCCCACGCTTTTTCATCTTCGTAATCAGAAAGCATCTGCTCTTTTGTTCTGATATAATCTTTCACATCCAAAAGTGCCATGAACCAGTCTTTGCCTACGATTTCTTTGTACAGACGTCCCAGGTTCACCGGATCTCCGATGCGGATCAAATCTTTACTGATAATAAAGTCTACCAGCTCTTCTACCAGCGGATCATTCTCATAGATGTCTTTGGAACAGTATTCTCCTGTCTCATACAGCTTGATGATCTTTTCTGATGTTTCTCCGAAGATATAAATATTGTCATCCCCTACCAACTGGTGGATCTCTACGTTTGCTCCGTCTTCTGTTCCAAGTGTCACGGCGCCGTTGAGCATGAATTTCATATTTCCTGTTCCGGAGGCTTCCTTGGATGCCAGCGAAATCTGCTCGGAAATATCACATGCAGGGATCAGCTTCTCTGCTTTTGTCACATTGTAGTTTTCTACCATCACGATCTTCATATATGGGCTTACCTGCGGATCATTGTCAATGAGCTGCTGCAGGCAGAGGATCAGATGAATGATATCTTTGGCAATCGTATATGCCGGAGCTGCCTTTGCTCCGAAGATCATTGTGAGCGGACGTTTCGGCAGATTTCCTTTTTTGATCTCTTTGTATTTGTAGATCGCATACAGTGCGTTCATCTGCTGTCTCTTATACTCATGAAGACGTTTGATCTGGATATCAAATACAGAATTTTCATCAATCTCCACATTCTGTGTCATCTTGAGATATTTCTTTAACTCTGCTTTTGCTTCTTTTTTAATCTCTTTCAATTTTGCAAGAACATTCTCATCATCCTGATATGCCAGAAGTTTTTCCAGTTCTTCTGCATTCTCCATATATCCAGGTCCGATCAGTTCTTTTAAGTACTCTGCCAGATTGTGATTGCAGTGTACCAGCCATCTGCGGAATGTGATTCCGTTGGTCTTATTGTTGAACTTCTGCGGATAAATATCGTAGAACGGTTTCAGCTCAGATTCTTTTAAAATCTCTGTGTGAAGCGCTGCCACACCGTTTACTGCATATCCGAAATGGATATCAATATGTGCCATATGCACACGGTCCATCTCATCGATGATATACACTCTTGGATCGTGGAAATCTCTTCTGACCCGTCTGTCCAATTCCCGGATGATCGGCATCAGATGAGGCACTACTTTTTCCAGGTAAGAGATCGGCCATTTTTCCAGCGCCTCTGCCAGGATTGTATGATTGGTATAGGCACAGGTCTTGCTCACCACATCCACTGCAGTGTCGATATTGAATCCTTTCTGCTCAGTGAGGATCCGGATCAATTCCGGGATCACCATCGTCGGATGGGTATCGTTGATCTGGATACACACATGCTCATGCAAGTGATACAGATTCACTCCACGCTCCTCGGCTTCTTTGAGGATCAACTGTGCTGCATTGCTGACCATAAAGTACTGCTGATAAATACGCAGAAGCTGTCCTGCCTCATCACTGTCATCCGGATAGAGGAACAATGTCAGGTTTTTATGGATCTCCTGTTTGTCGAACTGGATTCCATTTCCAATGATGCTCTCATCTACACTGTCCAGATCAAACAGGTGCAGTTTGTTGCAGCCGCTCTGATATCCCGGTACGTCAATGTCATACATGGTAGATTTCAGGGTAAAATCTTTAAACGGAACCTCAAAACTCACATCTGTTTTTGTCAGCCAGCTCTTTTCTGTGATCCATGGATTTTTCTCTTCCCACTGTTTGTTGTCAGAAAATTTCTGAAGGAATAATCCGTCGTGATAGTTCAGTCCCACACCGTCTCCATTGAGTCCGAGTGTTGCGATGGAATCCAGGAAACATGCTGCCAGACGTCCCAATCCTCCGTTTCCAAGAGATGGTTCCAATTCTACTTCTTCAATCTCTGTCAGATCGTGTCCGTGTTTTTTCAGCACTTCTCTGACTTCTTCAAATACACCCAGATTGATCAGGTTGTTGGACAAGAGTTTCCCTACCAGAAATTCTGCGGAAATGTAGTACAGTTTTCTGTCTCCCTCGTTGTGTTTCATACCATTCATTTTTTCTTTGGACCACTGAAGAAGCGCTGCGTAAATCTCTTCACTGGATGCCTCTTTTATTCCTTTGCTGCAAACTGTCTGTAACATCTGCTCTAATTCTTTTTCCATTGTCATTCTCCTTTCAGATTCCATGTTCTATTTCTTCTTTTTTTCAATCTGTTCATATACACGGAGCAATTCTCCGACACTCCATGCCTGTGCAAAACAGCCTTTGGAAGACACTGGGTTTTTCCCGTCGTAGATTTCCGGCAGCTGTCCAATGCACCCTTCCTTAAGTGCGCACTCCAGAACTTCCAGCTGCTCTTTTACGTCCTGTTTTGCGCGTTCACTGTATGCGTGAACCTTGAGATACGCCAGATAGTAAGCCCCCAGTGGGAACGTCCATACAGTGCCCTGATGGTATGCCATATCCCGCTTTTCCATCGCTCCTTCATAGTATGGATGAAATTCCGGATCTGCTTCTTCCAGTGTACGCATCCCATAAAAAGTATACAGCTTTTCAAAAACAGTTTCCACTATCTTCCGCTCTTTTTCCGGCTCCAGCATCGTAAACGGCATGGAGAGTGCCCAGATCTGATTGCAGCGGATCTGGGTATCTGCCTCTGTTCCGGAAACCAGGTCTTTCAGACAATTTTTCTGCGACATCCAGAATTTTTCTGTAAACGAATCCCTTACCTTTTCTGCCAGTTGCGCGTAGTATCTGCTTGTTTCTGCTTCTTCTGTAAATGTTTCCATAATTTTTAAGGCATTGTACCAGTAGGCATTGATCTCCACCGGCTTTCCGTGTCTTGGAGTCGGCAGAATCTCTCCCACACGTACGTCCATCCAGGTCACCTGAGCAAGACCTTCCCCTGCACAGATCAGCCCGTCTGTATCCATGTGGATCCCAAACTTTGTCCCGTTCTGATATCCATCCATGATCCGCTCCATCACCGGATACACTTCCCGGACAAACTCCATATCTTTTGTTGCTTCATAATACAAATACACGCAATTGATAAACAACAGTGCCGCATCGACTGTATTGTACAGCGGTTCGTTTCCTCCCTCTGGAAACAGATTCGGCATCAGACCGTCTCTCTCATTCTGTGCAAAGGTGCGCAGAATCCTTTTTGCAGTCTCAAACTGTCCGGTAGAAATGCAGATTCCCGGAAGTGCAATCATCGTATCTCTGCCCCAGTCTTCAAAAAACGGATATCCTGCCAAAATCGTATCTCCCCCCGTGGATTCCCGTTTTGAAACAAACTGTCTGGCACTTTTTGAAAGCATTTTCCCAGCCTCCGAAGTAAATCCGGCTGTTTCCTCCAGCTGTTTTCTGGCTGCTTTCGTCTGCTCAATGATCGTCTGTGCACTGTTTTTTGATGGTTCCATCTCATAGACTACTTCCAGGACCACCTGTTTTCCAGCCTCTGCCTGCAGACGGATCTGATGGTTGGCTCTTGCGTGTCCATACGCCCTGCGTCCGTCACAGACATCATAGCGGTAAAAATAAACTTCCTCTGTCTCTGCGATCTCTTTTATCATTCCGTTTGTACGAAGATGCAGTGTCATTCCTTCACTTTCCACTGCTCCTTTTGTAAATACGATTTCCTGATCCGGCAAGAGATCGGCTCCCTTTGGTACGAACTGGAAAAATGGAGTCAGCACAAATTCCACATTCCGGCTGCTGCGGTTTTTGATTTCATAACGAAGCGCCACTGTATTTTCTTCCTGTGGCATTCCAATCTCTTTTTTGATCTCCACACCATTTACAAGGAATCTCCAGATCGGAGTATCTTCATAGGAAAATGCCGCCAGATGAAGATATCCATCCTCCGGTGTCTGCTCCTCAAACTCCTGTGTGGACAGTGTAAGCACGTCTCCTGTTTCTGTCAGAAGTTCTTCCTTTAAGCGGTGTATCATATTGTATCTGCAGTTTGGCGCTGTTGTACAGGCCATCAACAGTGCATGGTCATTTCTTGACACTGCCCCCGTCATCGTCATGGAGGAAAATCCCCCCAGTCCGTTGGTCATCAGATAACAATTTTCCAGTCCCCGCTCTCTCGTTTTCCAGTCTTGTTTTCCATACATCCATTTCATCACACTTTACCTGCTCTCTTCCCTTTTTCCAAGTATCAAAATACTGACCGGAGAAACTTTCATACGTTTCGCTGCAATCTGCGGATGTTTCCATAAAAAGCTGTCCTCTCCGTCTGCAAGAACTTCCCATGTCCCTTCTGAAAGTTTCACTTCCTTCTGTTTTTCACTGCCGTTATATACAATACAGAGTGTTTTCCACAACTGCACAAACTCTTCTCTTCATGTTCCCTCACCTTTCATTTTTGTTTCGTATTATTTCGTATATGATGATGATATCATTTTTTCCCTGTTTCGTCAATCCTAACAACGTATAGTACTCTTTATTTTCTATGTTTTGCATAGTTTTTATCCTGTATTTTTATTCACTTTCAACAATCCGTGTTTTTTGCAAACAAGAAACTTTCCGAAACTCACTCTCTTTTTCCATGGATATTCATTGCATTTTCCACTTTTTTTCTATATAATGAAAAAGGTTACTATGAACAGTAACGAAAAAAGGACGCAGAAAGGAGCCCCAATGGCTACATTACAGGATATTGCTGATCGTCTGAATATCTCAAAAGGCACTGTTTCCAAAGCCTTAAACGGTGCACCTGATATCAGCGAAACTTTACAAAAAACCGTACTGGAAACAGCTGTTGAAATGGGATATACAAAAATCCGCCGCCAGAAGGCTGCGGAGAAAAAACTCTGTATTCTGATTGAAAACGTAGATTACAAAGAGTCACATCAATTTGGATATGAAATCCTGCTCGGCTTCCGCCAGCTTGCAGAACCTGCCGGTTATACCGTAGATATTGTAGATACTACTGAAAAACTGCAGAAAAGCACCCCGTACGATGTTTTTATGCTGCAGAACCAGTATCTGGGAGCTTTTGTCGTTGGATTTTCGTTGAATGATCCGTGGATGAAAGATTTTCAGACCAGCAGAACACCGACTGTTCTGTATGACAACTATATTATTGCAAATCCAAATATGGCATATGTCGGAATCGACAACAACGAAGGCATGGAACTCGCCGTCTCCCATTTAAAAAAACTGGGACATAAAAAAATCGGATATTTGAGCAGCGCCCTTGGTTCTCATATCATGCAGATCCGCCACAAAGCATTTTTCCACGCTTTGAAACAAAACGGCCTAAAGTCCGATCCGACCTATGCGGGAAGTTCCTACTATATCACTCAATGTATGGAAAAGCATCTGCCCCGTCTGTTGGATCTGGGAATCACCTCTATTGTCTGCAACCATGATCTGATCGCCAATGCCGCGATGATTCAGTGTCAGCAGCTCGGATACAAAGTTCCGGACGAGATCAGCATCATCGGGTTTGATGATCTCCCG
>OAWC01001091.1_pt1 | contig 10650 bp, 10 predicted proteins | sample 1495331 | NCBI WGS metagenome assembly OAWC01 (sample SAMEA2580115, study PRJEB22360) | human gut metagenome | biome: human gut; feature: human-associated habitat; material: faeces | place: Denmark | collected 2008/2010
AATTACGCGCCGCTCCCCGCCCACGCCGGGCAAACATCGTTGGACTTATCACTGGCATGAAATGGGCGCTTGCATATCGTCCGCTAGCTTGGCACGGTACAATGCTTGCAGCTTTCAATTTGTAAATTAGTGGAGTTATTGATGGCAGAATCTCGTACGGAGCGTAAGGCTCGTCGTGCTTTGATCGAGGCGGCTGAGGGGTCGAAGGAGGAGAAATCTTCTACGAAATCCAAGTCTTCTAAAGCTGCAAAAAGCAAATCGACCAAGAACAGGGCTAAGACCAAGCGTTCTGACTCTCGTCGGAGCGAGGTCAAGGCATCTCAGGCTCGCTCCAAGCGCTCGCATAAAGATCCGGTTTCGTCTGCGCGTAAGGCTGTGGACCCCAAGTCTCCCTGTTCGATCATGAAAGCTTGCGGTGGGTGCACGGCGCTCAATCGTCCTTATAAAAAGCAGTTGGCAGCTAAGCAAGCTGTTATGGAGGAGCTTTTTGCTGCTCTATGCGAGCGCGAGGGTATTAGCGTCGACCCCATTCGCGGTATGGGCGTCACCCTGGGCGACCCGGGCAAATATCCTGCTCCGCGCGGTTTTCGCCATAAGGCCGCCACTCCCTTTGCTCCCGGTAAGGAGGGCGCTGTCCGTTGCGGTTTCTTTGAGCGCGGCACGCACAAGATCGTTGCCGTACCCGAATGCCCCGTCGAGGCACCGGGCGCCCGTCAGATTCTCAACGGCATCGCACGCGAAGCTGAGCGGCTGCATATTCCCGCCTTTAATGAGGACAAGCATCTTGGTTTGCTTCGCTATGCCGTCGTCCGCTGCGGTTGGCGTACCGACCAGGTCATGGTCACGCTCGTGACCGCTCAGCGCGACTTGCCGCATGCGCAGGAGTTCTTTGAGGCTGTCGCCGCACTCGATCCGCGCATCGTCACCGTCGCCCAAAACATCAACGGACGCCCCGGCAACGCCATCCTCGGCGAGGAAACCCGCATCGTGTATGGCGCCGAATGCATGCGCGACCAGCTACTCGGCTGCGAGTTCGATATCTCCCCCACCGCGTTCTACCAGACCAACCCGCAACAGACCGAGCTGCTCTATCAGCTCGCTATCGACGGCATGGATTTGCACCAGGGCGATGTGCTCATGGATGCCTACTGTGGCAGCGGTACCATCGGTCTTTGCGCAGTTAAAGATGCCCAGAAAAAGGGCATCGGCATTATGCTGCTCGGCGTGGAGCGCAACCCGGCGGGCATTGCCGACGCACGTCGCAATGCCGAGCTCAACGGCCTCACCCGCAGCGCCTGGTTTATGGCCGACGACGCCACCGATTGCATCCTGGATGCCGCCGATAACAACGAGCGGGTCGATGTCCTTTCCATCGATCCGCCGCGCGCCGGCTCTACCCCCGAGTTCCTCGAAGCTGCCTGCGCGCTTAAGCCGCGCCGCATCACCTATATCAGCTGCAACCCCGTAACTCAAGAGCGCGACCTGCATCAGCTCCTCGACGGAGGCTATTGCCTGCTCAAGATCACGCCCGTCGACATGTTCCCTCACACCGACCACACCGAAACCGTAGCGGTCCTCGAACGCCGCTAACCGACCTCAGTAGATTTTTGGGACAAGAAAGGGGGCGACCCGCCTGGGCCGCCCCCTTCGCTTGGTTTATAAACTCCGCTACATCCCATTGCGCAGATCGCACACGCCGGCTGCCGCCATCTCGCGCAGCAGCGTCTCGCGGTCGCGCGTCACGATCAAATCTAGCGGGAAGTGAATCTCGTCGAGCATCTTGCGCGCGTGATCGAGCTTGCCAATGGCCATGCCAATGTGGGCATCGGTTGACACGCCAATGCCCACGCCCAGCTCGGCGCAGCGCTCGGCGATCTTGCGGCATACGGCCCAATGCTCAGTGTCGACACCGTGTTCAAGACTATGGTTGTTGATCTCGATAATCTTGTGCTTGGCCTTAGCTGCCAACAGCACCTCGTCGATATCGAACGGCACGCCCGAACGCCCCGTGTGACCCAGCATGAACACCTTGGGGTGCTCCAGGGCATTGATATACATCTCGGTCGTCTGGGCCAGCGTCGCGCCTTCAGCAATCTGCGGATTATGCACGCTCGCAACCAAATAATCCAAATTTCGCGTAACCAAATCGAACAGCGAATGCTGACGGCTGTACGAATCACCGGCAATATCGAGCGTGACAGGAGTGTCCTCGCCAAACAGGCTTCCGTCCAGCGAAACGATATCGGCCTCGGCACCACGCAGCACCAGCACGCCGCTCCAAATGCGCGGCCAGATATCCTGGTTGATAAAGAATTGGTAACTGCGCAGGTCATTGGGGCAAGCCGTAACCATAGAGCTCAGATGGTCGGCAGATCCGAGCACCTGCAGGCCACGCTCTGCCGCCCAGTACACATTCTCCTCAATGGTCGAATATGCATGCGCAGAGAATATCGTATGGGTATGAATGTCACAAGAAAGCAGGTAGGGCATCAGGTCTCCTTATCTGGCACGGCCGTCGCTTATATTCATTGTACGCATAGCCTTCGATAGTCGTAAAACCACTCCATCCCAAAGACACAACGTCCATGACAACGGGGTCTGGCTTAACACCAAACCCCGTTTCACGTAAAACATTGTAGGCAGAGCGCTTTACTTTTAACGATACTCGTCCGCCAACTGTTTCCAAGCGGGTAGCGAATTGATAATCGTTTCGTAACTCACGCAATAGCCCAGGCGGAACCAACCCGGCATACCAAAGCTGTCCGAGGGAACCGCAAGCAACTCATACTTCTTTGCACGCTCGCAAAACGCATTCGCATCGGGTTCCAGCGCCTTCACCCACAGGTAGAATGCACCATCCGGCTCAACATAGGTGTAGCCGTACTCCGCTAGTGCGTCGGTAAGCGCGGTGCGGTTGCGCGCATAGGCCTCGACATCGCTCGGCTCATCGATGCAATCGATGATTACGCGCTGGAAGAGTGCCGGTGCGCATACAAAACCTAGCGTACGGGCAGCACCCGCAACAGCCGGCATCAGACGGGCAGCCTGCGGATTGGTGTTGGGAACCAAGATCCACCCCACGCGCTCGCCAGGTAGCGATAGCGACTTAGAATACGAGTAGCACACCACGGTGTTCTCGTAGATCGAGGGCACCCAAGGCACCTCGGCACCGTACACAATCTCGCGGTACGGCTCATCCGAGATGAGCATAATCGGATTCTCGGGATCGCGCTGAGCGTTGGCCTCGCGCAGAACATTGGCCAGTCGCGTCAGCGTGTCGCATGTATATACGGCACCGGTCGGATTGTTGGGAGAGTCAATGATGACGGCCGCCGTCTTATCGCTGATCGCCTTGAGCACGTTGTCCACGCTCAGCTGGAACGTACCTTCATCGGCGAGCGCCTCAACACACGTACAGCCGGCCTTCTCAATCCAAACGCGATACTCCGGAAAGTACGGGGCGATAACAATAACCTCGTCGCCCGGGTTCGTAACGGCGTTGAGCGTGCAGGTGAGCGAAGCCGCGGCACCCACCGTCATAAATACGTCTTTGCCCTCATAGCTCGTGCCAAAGCGGCGGTTGAGCGATTCGGCCACAGCGGCACGACATTGCGGCAGGCCCGGTGCGGGCGTGTAGCCGTGCAGCTGGTCGCTCGGCAGCTCCAGGGCCTTCTTAATCGACTCAGCCACAGCAGCGGGCGCCGGAACGCTCGGATTGCCCAGCGAAAAATCGAATACGTTTTCCGCACCGATCTGCGCCTTGCGCTCAAGGCCATAGCTAAAAATCTCACGGATGATGGAGCTTTCCGCGCCGCGAGCATACATAGTTTCGTTGATCATCTGTTCCCCTTTCTCATAGGCGCTATTGTACGCTTTAGCCGAGCAAAGTGCCGCAGCAATGTTGATTGGGGACAGACTTAAATGCGTGAAAACGCTCATTTAAGTCTGTCCCCAATCAACAGACGGCCCCATATCGCTCAAAAGAAAAAGCCTCCGCAGGTTTCCCCGCGGAGGCTTTCGCCACAAAGACTATTTGTCGGCGTCGGTGTCGGCATCGACGACGGCATGGTCATCGTCAGCATCATCGGATGCGGCTTCGGCATCCTCCTGCATGGCCGCCTGCGCAAAGGCCGCGGCATCAGCCGCCAGCTCCTCCTCGCTCATTCGAGGCACGCGCTTCTTGGTCGGCATGCCGGCCGCCTTGGCATTGCGCTCCTCCTTGGCCGCCAGGATATCGCCCTCGCGCTCAAGGTAGGCATTCCACTCGTTGTCGAGCAGGGCGTACACGGCGTCGCCCTCGACGGTCTCGCGCTCAAGCAGCACCTTCGCCATCAGATCGAGCTGATCGCGACGGGCGTCCAGAATCTCGACCGCACGACGATGGGCCTCACGCATAATGCGCTGGACCTCGATATCGATGCGGCGCGCCGTCTCCTCGGAGTAATCCTGGTGATCGGCGTAATCGCGACCAAGGAACACCTGATGTTGCGCCTCGCCAAACACTTGCGTGCCCAGCTCCTCGCTCATGCCCAGGCGCGTGACCATCTCGCGCGCCATCTTGGTTGCGCGCTCCAGATCGTTGCTCGCGCCCGACGTGATGTCATCGCACATGAGCTCCTCGGCAACGCGACCGCCCAAGAACACGGCGAGCTCGTCGAGCATCTCGTTCTTGGTCTTGAGGAAGTGGTCCTCCTGCGGAAGCTGCAGCGTGTAGCCCAGCGCCTGGCCGCGGCTGACGATCGAGATCTTGTGGACCGGATCGGAGTGCTCCAGGATGTGACCCACCAGGGCGTGACCGCTCTCGTGGTAGGCAATCGTGGTGCGCTCGGCCTCGGTCATCACGCGACCCTTGCGCTGCGGTCCGGCAATCACGCGCTCCATCGATTCCTCGACCTCGTCCATCGAGATCACGGAACGATGGCGGCGGGCAGCCAACAGCGCAGACTCGTTGAGCAGATTTGCCAGATCGGCACCAGTGAAGCCAACGGTCATCTGGGCGAGCTTCTCAAACTTAACGTCCTCGTCCATCGGCTTGTTCTCGGCATGCACGCGCAAGATCTGCTCGCGGCCCTTCACATCCGGACGGTCGACCGTAACCTGACGGTCAAAACGACCGGGACGCAGCAGCGCCGGATCCAGAATGTCGGGGCGGTTGGTGGCGGCGATCAGGATGACCGACTCGCTTTCCTCAAAGCCGTCCATCTCGACCAGCAGCTGGTTGAGCGTCTGCTCGCGCTCGTCGTGACCGCCGCCCAAGCCAGCTCCGCGCTGACGTCCCACGGCATCGATCTCATCGATGAAGATGATCGACGGGGCCTGGGACTTGGCCTCCTTAAAGAGGTCACGCACACGGCTGGCGCCGACACCTACGAACATCTCGACAAAGTCGGAACCCGAGATGCTAAAGAACGGCACGCCCGCCTCGCCGGCAACGGCCTTGGCCAGCAGCGTTTTACCGGTGCCCGGAGGGCCAACCAGCAACACGCCACGCGGGATCTTGGCGCCCAGCTTGCGATAGCGATCCGGATCGCTCAAAAAGTCACGGATCTCCTCGAGCTCCTCGACTGCCTCGTCCACGCCGGCAACGTCTTCAAACTTGACCTTGGGGCGTGTGGCCTCGTTGGTCTTGGCGTTGGTCTTGCCAAACTGCATGTTCCTGTTGTTGGCGCCCATCATCTGGCGCATAAAGTAGAACATGATGGCGATAAGGGCGATCGTCGGAAGCACACTCATCGCCAAGTCGCCCCAAAAATCGGGATCGTTGGTGTTGACGATGTACTTGGTATCGGGGTGCTCCGCCATGAGCTCGGCAAGCGAATCGGAGCCGACATAGGTCGAGGAGAAGCTCTTGAGCTCGCTCGTATCGCCCTTGTCCTTCTTCGTCTTCCAGTAATGACCCGTCACGCTTCCGTCTTGAACCGTATAGGTCAGATCTTCGACGCGATCCTGCTTGATGGCGCTCACCATCTCGCTCGTCGCGAGCTTAACGGTATTGCTGGAATTGGCAAAGCCGGAGCCCATGTTAAAGAAGGCGTAGCCCAGAAGCGCGCAAGCCAAAATAAAATACAGCCAGCCCGTACGCGTGGGCTTCTTGCCTCCGGGCATCCCCGGGATCTTAGGCTCCCGGGGAGTCTGGGAATTGTTATCGTTATGGTCGTCGGGCATCTTACGAATAAACCTCCGGTTTCAAAATGCCCAGATACGGAAGGTTACGATAGCGCTCGGCATAGTCGAGGCCGTAGCCCACCACAAAGGCATCGGGGCAATGGGTTCCAACATACTTGGGCGTGATGGCCGAGACGCGGTCCTCAACGTCCTTCCACAGGAAGGCGGCGACCTCCAGAGAAGCGGGCTTGCGGCTCTCGAGGTTCTTCATCAGATACTTGAGCGTCAGGCCCGAGTCCAGAATGTCCTCGACGATCAGCACGTCGCGACCGCGGATGTCGATATCCAGGTCCTTAATGATACGCACGATACCCGAGGACTTCACACCGTCGCCATAGCTCGAAACAGCCATGAAATCGATGTTGGTCGGCAGCTCGATCTTGCGCATCAGGTCGCCCATAAAGACCACGGCGCCGCGTAGGACCGCGATCAGCACCAGATCCTTACCCGCGTAGTCGCGCGTAATCTCCTCGCCCAGGCGAGAGACGATACCGTCGATATCCTCCTGCGTAAACAGAACCTTCTCGATATCCGGATGTTGAGAAGCCATGACAACCCTTTCTTGTGCTTATCGCCCACACACCGCCGTATGGACGCGAACTTCACATTCTAGCAGCGCACGGGGAATATTTTCCAGCCCGTACGCCATCAGCGCGGGAATACCGTCAACGTCGCACAGAATAGCTGGCGTGGGACGCTATTCCGCATCGACCACACGAAGCAGATATGCCACGCGCGTTGCGGCCGTGCACTTAAAACGCTCGTCCGCGCGAACTCCGGCGACCCACACCACGGCACCCCCCGGGGCCGTCCTCACCATGGGCACGCCGGCGCGCTCGGAAACGGGAATGCGAGCCTCACCTAGCAAGTCGGATACTTTCTTGCTTCGGCCACTCATCCCTAACGGGCACATCACGTCTCCCGGTGCGGGACCGTCCACCCACAGGCGCGCCAATCGCGCCTCGGCAGGGATCTCGCCACGCGAGCCCGCCAGGATCCGCTCACTATCGCTGTCGGCAAAACCCAGGGCAGCCGCGTCTACCAAAGCTGTCGCTTCCCCGGCAGCCGCGAGCTCACGGGCGCGGCGCACGATGTCGCATCCCGGCTCAACGACCATCGACTCTGCGACCAGCATACGTCCCCCGCCCAACGGCAAACGACCGGGCACGGTAACCCAGTCCGCGACCAGGCCCTCGCGAGCCACCGGCGCCTTAAACGCCAGCATGCCAAACTCAATGCGTGCGTCAATCCCCGCCGGAAGCGTGACCGAGCCGGCACCCTCGGCAACGCAGGAAAGGACTCGCTCCACATGTCGCATCTCGGGACGAGCATCCGGATCGATGCGTTTGATCGCCAGTCGCACGATGCGCCGCGCGATTACCACCTCGGCCGCAGCAAGGCGCCTGGCATCGAGCACCAGCGCGCCCGCTGCCTCTTTGCGCAAACAGCTTCGAAACGCCCGTGCCGACAGCTGGGATAGAAACGCATCTTCATCACCCAAGATCTCACAGGCGGCGCCAATCGTCTTGCACACGCTCGCATTACGCTGTGCCACCACCGGCATTACCCGATGGCGCACGTAGTTTCGCAGATACGAGATATCCTCATTGCTCTCGTCTTCACGCCACGGCTGACCATGTACCTGTAGATAGCCCACGAGCTCGCCATGAGTTAGGTCGAGCAAGGGACGCACCACGATATTCCTCCGGCGAGGAATGCTCGATAGACCAGCGGGCCCCGAACCCTTAATCGCGTTCATCAAAAACGTTTCCGCGCGATCCGAAGACGTGTGCGCGGTGCAGATACGAGCGTGTGGGCCGGGTGCGCGGGCCAGATCCGAGCCGCCGTTCGCGGTGCCCCCGTCTGGGCGCAGAGCTCGCGAACATACCTTCGCGCCGCGGCATAGCGCACCTCGCGGGCAGCCGCCTCGATATTGCCCGATTCATCATCAAAATAGGCATGTTCAACACACAGCGGTAGACCATATTGTGCGCAGAGCTCACGCACAAAGGCCTCGTCGCCATCGGACGCCTTGCCGCGCAGATGATGGTTCACATGCAGCACGTGCAGTCGCTCGCGCGCGATGGGGGCAACACCGCGTCCGTCTTGGATATCCAGCTTTGATGTGCACGCCATAAGAAGCAGTGCCGTCGAGTCCGCGCCGCCTGATACCATGAGCACGACAGGAGCAGCCTGCTGTCTCGTCCGGGTCTCATCGACTGCCCCAGGCACGGCATGGTGTCCATAATGCTGAGATACCGTAGGCATTTGCTTCCTCCTCTATTCGTCCGCACCCATTGTATCCTTTGGAATCTTATGTCTCGTCTGCACCTTCATATCCTCGGCAGTGGCTCTAAAGGCAACTGCGCGCTCATCGAGGGCCCGCAGGGGCTCATTATGGTCGATGACGGACTGTCTCGCCGCGAGACATTAAAGCGCATGGCAGAACTGGGGCTCTCGGCTGACAACGTCTCGGCTCTTCTCATTACTCATGAGCATAGCGATCACATCAAGGGCCTCGATATCTGGTGCAAGCACTGGCACGGCCCCCTCTTTGCCAGCAGGGGCACTCTTTCGAACAAAGAAAATCTTTCGCATCTGCCTGTCGAGGAATTCGATCCCGGTGACACCCTTTCCATTGCCGGCATCCACGTGCAAACCTACTCAACATCACACGATGTCATCAATCCAGTCGGCTATCGATTCAATGCTCTCGATGATTCCATCGGCTTTGCCACCGACACCGGAGAGCTATCGAGCCAAGCCATGAACACCCTCAAAGATTGTCGAGTCCTCGCGCTCGAGAGCAACCATGATGTGACCATGCTGCGCGAGGGAGAATATCCCCGCTTTCTTCAGGAGCGCATCCTGTCTGCAAGGGGACACCTCTCCAATGGCCAAGCCGCCGAAGCCGCGCGCGAACTTGTTACCGATCGCACCGAACAGCTCATTGCCATGCATATCAGCCAAGATAACAATCGTCCGAGCCTTACCGTCAAAAGCTATGCCAAAGCTCTGGCCGCAACCCTGGATGACGAGGTCGGCAGCTCCGCAACCCTTCTCCAAGGATCGCGAAAACTCTCGATACGCCCTGCGAGTCAGTATCAGCCGGCAACCATTCAATAGACTGTCCTAGACAGCAAAAGGGGCCGAGAATCGCTTCCCAGCCCCTTTTGCTGTCTTTTCATAGCGCAGAACACCAACGAAGTTAGTCGATGGAGATCTTCGTAACGTTCTTCTTCTCGACGATCTTGGGAACCGTAACGGTCAGGATGCCGTCAGCGTACTTAGCCGAGAGGCCCTCGCTCGAAGCGTCCTTAAGGTACACGCCACGCGTCGCGCTGTACGAGCTGAACTCCTTCTGCAGGAAGTTCTTGCCCTCGTTCTCCTCGTCTTCCTCGACATTCACGCTAATGGACAGACGGCCCTCGTTAAGCTCGACATCGATATCGTCCTTGGCGACGCCGGTCAGATAAGCCTTGACCTCATAGCCATCGCCCTTATCCTCAACGTCAACGGGGAACGCCTTAGAGGCAATCGAGCTGTTCGCTAGGTCGCTCATATCATCAAACAGATCGAACAGCGAGCTTGCAGAGGGACGAACGCCAAAAACCGAACGATAAGGAACCATGCTTGCCATGTTTACCACTCCTTTATAGGACTGCCGAGTCATCTTCCAGGTGACTGGGACTTCTTTTGACGCTCTTATATATGCCCACCCAGTGCTCATATATACATCGACTATAAAGTTTTTTGAGTCCAGTACTATAAGCATATCTAAGTGCGTATGACTCATGTTTTAGGAAGGTTAAGGTTCTTTGAACCAGAGCTTAAATACCGAGTATGTCCCCAGCTACAAATAACAAGGGGCTTACAATGAGCGCGTACACGTTGTTGGTAACGAGCTAAAGGGCATCATGGACGACCAAAACCAGAACAATATGTTTATGCCGACGCAGGGGGAAGATACTTCCACGCAGCCGCCACGGTTCCATCGCCCCCACATCTCGCAAGAGCCCATTAATGATCCGGAGCCCGAGTATGTGACGAGAAATCGATATCAAACACTCGAGGATGCCCAAACGGGGCGTAAACATATGGGCGTCGCCTCGGGAGACCCTGTATATCTGAAAGACGCACCATTATCTAAAAACAGCGCAGCTAGTGATGAGCCGATGAAAGCATCCGCCACTCATCAACAAAGAGGTCCTCGACCAAAGCAAACCTTGACGCATTCGGCTCGCTATCTCGAAACGCCAAAACAGGGAAAATCAATCTTCGTTTCATCAAGTAAACGACGCAAGCAGCATCGACTGACAATCCTGCTTTTGATCATTGTGGCCATAGCAGTTGCCCTTGTTATTCGATTTATCTTCTTTAAATAAAGGCTCAATACCAAAAACGATAAGATCGTCTGGTGTAATAGAGTCATTTACGCCCCGTAAACGCAAAAAGGGGGAGGCCGCGAGGCCTCCCCCTTCTCAG
>OAWC01001092.1_pt1 | contig 10650 bp, 8 predicted proteins | sample 1495331 | NCBI WGS metagenome assembly OAWC01 (sample SAMEA2580115, study PRJEB22360) | human gut metagenome | biome: human gut; feature: human-associated habitat; material: faeces | place: Denmark | collected 2008/2010
CCCCGCCGCCGGCACACCCTGGAAGGTCTAAAGTACAAAACCGGCCAGTTTTGGCGAGAACACGGCATAGCCCTCATGCACCTGCTTGATGGATGAAATCAAATCAGCGCCGGTAATCGTCTTGGTTACATAGCCCTGGGCGCCGGCGCGAATCACCGACCCCACATCCTGCGGCGCATCCGAAACCGACAATGCCAGAAACACGGTAGTGGGGGAGTAGGGCCGCGATTTGGCGAGGATCTCGGCACCGCCGCCACCCTCGCCGCCGGGCACATGCACATCCAGCAACACCACCTGCGGCTTGGTCTGTGCGATCATCGCCACCGAACCGGGCACGTCCGCCGCTTGGCCGACGATATCGAAGGAATCGCGCAACGTGGCGATTACGCCCGCACGGAACATCTCATGGTCATCGACCATGGCCACACGAATCTTGGCTGTCTCGTTCTCGCTCATCGATGTTCTCCCTGCGCCGCTTTCAGCGCGATCGGCATATGCATTCTGACCTCGGTGCCCCAGCCGGCCCTGGACACTATCTCCACTGTACCGCCGCGCCGTTTGATGCGGCCGATAATCGATTCGCGGATGCCCAGCCGGTCGGGCGGAATGGCGTCCATATCGAAGCCTTCGCCATGGTCGCGCACGAACACTTCAACCATCGTGTCGCTGGCCTCGCAATACAAAGACACCGGCTCGCCGCCATGCGTGACCGCATTGACCAACGCCTGACGGGTGGCGTCCAGCAGCGCATCGGTCTGGGCGCTCGGCCGCGCGTCGCCCACGGTGACCAGCTCAATCGGCTTGCCGTGCTCGTCCTCCACCTCGGCGGCGATCTGCTTCAATCCGGCTCCCACCGAACGATCCGATGTGGAACGTTCCTGATACAGCCATTCGCGCAGCTCGCGCTCTTGCCCGCGCGCCAGGGCGAATACGGTGGTCGGTTCCTCGGAGGTCAGCTGAATCAGCGCCAACGTTTGCAGCACGCCATCATGCAGATGGGCGGTCATGTCCGCGCGCTCCTCTTCGCGCTCCTTCAATGCCTGCTCGTGGGTGAGTCGTTGCAGCATCGCGTTCGCCCACGGCATCACCGCCACCACGATACCGACGATCATCACGAATCCGCTGGCAACAATGCGTCGAGGAGAGGTGCCCCACCCAGGAATGCTGACATTATGCACATACAATGCCCATCCCATGAAAATCAGTGCGATGCCGCCCAACATAGACAACAGCTGCGTGCCTCGCGGACTAAGATTCATCCATGCCAGTGCGATGCCGCCCAACCCTACCAGCAGCGGAAACACAATCTGGACATCCGCACCGGTGCTGGTGAGCAACAGTCCAGTGGCCATCAACGCGAAACCGGCCAATGCCACGACGGCCGGTTTCGGAGCACGTTGGATGGCCTCGGACAATGATTCCGGTGCGGCAGCCGATTCGTCGTCATGAGCGGCAAGTGGCTGATTGCCTCGCGCAAGCGGCGCCTGATTAACGGGCACTGTGCGAGCCGCAGCCGCCACCGGGTCTCCGGCAGGCATGAACACCCACAGGAATACATAAGCGATGATGCCTGCGCCGTAGAGGACGGTCAGTGCGATGAACGCAATCCGAACCCATGCCACGCCGATGCCCAAGTGCAGGGCGATGCCCTTGCACACGCCGGTGAGCCAACGGCCCTGCCGGGGGCGCATCAACGGCATGCGCGCGGGCAGCAATGGTTCGGGAGATGACGTCATACTCCTATTGTGCCGCGCTCAGGGCGTTGCGGCCGGGGTTTTACCCGGTGTTCAGGGAACAATCAGGGTGTTCCCCGAGCGTTGTGGCAGTGGTCGGGCGGTGTAATGGAATCATGAGCAATCCAAACGCGAATCCATATCAGCCGCAGCCGCAGCCTGGTCCGCAAAAAAACAAGACATCGCGACGCTTCTTCACTTGGGTGCGATCCAGTGGACTGGTTCGCGGCGACGACCGGTGGATCGGCGGCGTATGCAGCGGCATCGCTTTACGGCTTGGCTGGAGCCCCACATTAGTACGTGCGTTGGTGATTGTATGTACATTGTTCTTCGGTTTTGGCGCAGCTCTGTACGCACTCGGCTGGTTTCTGATGCCGGATGTACGCGATGGGCACATCTTGGCCGAGGACCTCATTGCCGGCCAATGGGACTGGAATTGTCTGGGATGCTTCCTGTTCCTCGCCGTGGCAATCGTGATTCCAGGTGCGGGGTGGGGTTGTATTGCGCTCGCCGCCTTAGCGCTATGGCTGTTGGCCAAAAGCGGCATTCGCCAGCAGGAAGGGTACGGATTCGGGGCATCTGCGCCGCGACCGGTTTCACAGCCTGTGTCATATCCAGCTCCACAGCCTGTCTCATATCCAGCCGCGCAACCAGTACCTCAATCTCCTTTGTATTCAGCTCCGCAACCTTTTCCACAACCTGTTTCACAACCTGTTTCACAAACCGCGCCTAGTGTTTCACAGCCTGTTTCACAGCCTGTCTATCAGTCGATGCCCAGCGCGATGCCAGGCACAGTGCCCGGCGCGATGCCCGGCACAGTACCCAACGGGCCGTTTGCCCCCGACCGTATGAATGCGACGGCCTATGCCCCCACCGAGTCCAAGCGCCGCAAGCCGGCGGGCCCAATCGTGGTCTTGAGCATACTGGGCCTTACCTTCCTCTCCTTTGCCGGTCTGATGGGACTGATTTGGGTAAACGACATGGGCATTATCGGCATTATGCGTCTGGGCACCATCTGGATTGCCGCAGTATGCATAGTGATGGGGCTGGTGGTCATCATTCTCGGATTCAGAGGACGGCGTACCGGTGGTCTGATTCCTCTCGGACTGGTTGCCGGTGGATGCGCGCTCTGCATGACCATCGTTTCAGGCACGTATGGCGTGTACTACCGTGATCTTGGTGCCAGCGGCATCAATACTGTTGTTTCACTGAGCCAATCTGTCAGTGCGAGAAACAGCGACGGCATGAACGATGTGCAAAAGGATGGCATCTTCGTTGCCGATGCCAGCGATGCCACGTTTGAAACATTGCAGCAAGGTGTGGCGTTCAGCGGTGAAAACTACAACACCGATCAGGCAATCATTGATTGGTCCGATTGGGACAAGACACATGGACCGCACACGGTGAAGATGCTGGATGGCAAAACTTCCATCAGTAATTGCCCGGTCGGTACCATCACCATAGCCGCAACACAGGCGCAAGTGCATATCGTTCTGCCGGATTCCTGCACTTACGCCTTCGGCACCGCCGACTCCTACTACTCCACTTCGAGTGACGTTGGCGGCAAATACGAGATGGTATACAACAACTACATGGGTCCAAGCTTTGTTTTCTTCGAAGCTGAAAGTGCCACCAATGGGCCTGATCACGAATGGTTGTATAAGGAATCCGCCATGCCGGACAACGGCCCAGAATTAAAAATCAATATTCCCTATGTGGTGGAAGCACGTGTCAACGTGGTGTACGCCTCCGATTGGGAAGGCTCTACGTTCCAGCCGCTTGCCGATATATACGACGGCAACAGTACAAGCAAGAACACAACCGAACAATCGGAATGATCAAGCCGTTGCAACTAGGAGATGGAATCATGACTGATGAAACCAAGGAATTCGCCTCCATTGAGGATGCGACACCGACCACGGCCATACCTTCCGAAACCGACGCGACCACCGCGACCACAACCATGGTGACCGTCGATGACCGAACCGATACCACGGTGCTGCCATCCGCAGCGGATGATGACGAAACGGCTGTGCTGCCCGTCCCCGACAATCATGCGGATGCGTCGGTCTCGGATGTGGATACGCAGGCAACAGCTGCCTCTCCATCGCCCATCGAACCAACCACAGATCGGATTGCCCTGGAAACAGTTGCCGATGCCGTGGAGGGAGATGGTGGGCCGATTCCATCTGCCGATGATGTGCCGATGTACGCAGCATCTTCAGCACGACCTCCCTATGGGCAGTCTCAGACCGCCGGCAAACCATGCCAGCCTGGGGGGAGCGCCAAGAACGTCCAGAATGCTAAGGATGTCAAGAGTGCCAAGAACATCCAGAAACAGAGCACCAGCGCGCCTACTGTGGTATTCGGACTATTAGGCGTGATTATCGGCGTGATCGCGCTGGTTTTCGGGTACATATCTCCGGATCGGATGATTTCGTTGTTCTCGCCGAATCCGCAATTGCTGACGGCTGTTATTTGCGCCGTAGTGGGACTGATTCTGGTAATAGTGGCCGTTGTATGGGCCATAGTCGGTGCCGTCAAGAAGAGAAAATAGCGTTACAAACCATTGCATTACGGTCCCAGTAGAAGCACATTATGACGGGAGCCGACCGATAAGAGCCGACCGTTCTATGCTGATGGGGGGAGGCATAGTAACTATGAAGCGGATTTCGGTGCGGCGGGTAGCGAGCGTCATCGTCACCGCGATGGCGATGACGCTGGTATTCGCCACACTTGGCTGGGCGATGATGCCGCAGTGGAACACACGGCCCTACACCAAGCACATCGCTATCGCTTCTGCCGACACCACCATCACCCCTGCCCATGCGAACATTCCCCACGAGGGGCGATATCGTACGCGTGAAACCCGACTATCCATCAAGACCGGCGACGGCGTCACGCTACCCGCCGTACTACGTGAACCGGTCGGCGCTCCCGGGCCACGCCCGGCTTGTCTGTTCATTCACGGGTCCGGTACCAGTGGTGCCGAGGATTTCGGCGATATCGCCAACGCCATGGCCTCTGCCGGTATCGTGACCTTGGTGCCGGCCAAGCGCAACGACAACTACACCGTGCTGCATCGCGACTACCCGCGTTTTGCTCGCGAATACGGGCGTTCGCTCGACGTGTTGCGTGGCAGAATCGGCGTGGACCCCGCCAAAACCGGCATCTACGCCGAATCCGAAGGCACCTGGATCGCCACGATTCTAACCTCGAAACGGCAAGACATTGCCTTTGCCATACTTACATCCGCACCGGTGTTCAATGGACGTGAGCAAATGGCCATGGCTGTCAGCGCCTATACGCATGAGGCCGGCGCGCCCAAGCCCGTGGTCAAAGACATGGCCAAATTGATGTCGCTGGACTACGCGCCATTCGATCTGGCCTATGCCGACTTTGATGCCGACCGGTATCTGAAATCCCTCACCATGCCGGTGCTGGTGAACTACGGCACCTACGATACGGCCATGCCCATCGAACAGGGGGCGCAGCGGATCATCGCCACGGCCAACAAGTCCGGCAACGAGAACGTCACCGTACGCTATTTTGCCGGCAACCATCAGATGCGGGCTGGTGAGGGCTTATTCACCCCGAACCTGCCATTGGCCGAAGGCTATACGCAAGCGCTGGAAAATTGGGTGAACGGTGTGACTGCCGGAACCAAAGCCGATGGATGGGCAACGCCCCAAGTCGCCGGTGCGACACCTCACCAGCGCTTCGCCGCGCCGCAACGTACCAGATCCGGTATCGTCGGCTCGCTCGGCGTGCTGGCCGGTCTGATGGTGGCAGGGCCCGTGCTGATCGTGATGGCGGCGATATTAGGTATTGGCTTGACTGTGTTTTCTTGGCTACAGACGTTGCTGGCCGGGCGACGTAGTGTGGCGACTGTGCGGGCCATGCATGCGACGCCGAGTGGGCTGGGAGCCGCCCAACAGCGTACGTTGCACGGCATTGCCGGCTTATCTGCCGGTATCGGCACAGCGGTAATGGTGATTACCGTGCTGTTGTATGGCTATATGAGCGCCGTAGGCGTATCGGCTGTATTGGTTATGCCTCAACCGCGGCTGTTTGCCGTCGGATGGGTGGTGCTGCGAATAGCGACCATGCTGTTGGTGGTGCTGTTTGCTTGGGAAATGGAACGTGTCTGGTATTGCCGCGCCGATATCGTCGGTGTGCGGCGCGTCATATGCGTGATGGTAGCGCTCGGCACTCTCGCCACACTGATGACACTGGCATTTTGGGGCCTATTCTCGCTGTAATTCTGCCGATGTGCGCTGGTAAATGGGGCCTGGCGGGCAGGCTGCGTTGGTGGTCTGGGTGTGGGGCGATCGGCAGATTGCGTTGGCCTGGGTATGGCCGGCCGACGTACATCAGTCGGGGTGTCCGATACACAGTGAATGGCTGAGTATTACGCTTGGGAGGCTTCGGCCTCCTCTAAGGTGTCGAAACCGCCGAGCTGGACTGTGTGCAACAAGGTTTCCTCAGTGATATTGCGTTGCGGGCTGGCTGCGGCGCGCTCGCCAATCATCGCTTCGTAACGTTCGAAGGTCTGGTCGGAATACGTACCAAGCTCGCCGCGCAGATAGGTTTCGAATGAGGTGGCAGATGGTGTGTCTTCGGTGGTGGTGAGTGCGCGCATCGCCTCGCCGAGCTTGGGGTAGCGCTCGCGGAAATCCTTGGCCCAGGCGACCTGCTGGGCGATGACCTGTTCCTGACGGGCCGCGCGCTCTTCAGAGAGACGCGGAATATACGGCTCTATGTTCTTCGTGAAATTTTCCGGTGCGGTGGAGGCCATCATGCGGCCGTATTTTTCGGTCACGAGGTTGCGGCCCACGTGGTCGGCCGCGTCAAGATCAGCGGCATAGCTGGTGAGTAATGGCCGCTCCCATGTGAGGAACTGGGCCAACCGCATCTGGTGGAACACCGGCCAGTTGCCTTGGCATGCCGCGCGTCCACCCTCATTGTTGGTGCGCTGGAACTGATCCCATTCATGACGCACAATAGCCTCGCGCAGTTCATCATCAGTCAGTTCGTTGGTCATCGACGTTCCTTTCACTGATACCTCCCTCTGATGAGGGAGGTGGCACGGCGAAGCCGTGGCAGAGGGAGCTTGAATCTACAAACTTTTAAGCACCGGATCATCAGAGGCGATGTGGTCCTCGACATACGGGCGCTGCCATTCGAGGAAGGTCTCGCCGGACGTGGTCAGGTGTTCGCGTTTGAGTTCCTTGACGATATCCACCGCAATCTGCTCCACAATATCGTTGATTTTCTCGATTGCTGGAGCCGCGCCCTTGCCGCCTTCGCCAAATCCGGCCCCGCCATAGCAGGCTGCCGAACTCAATCGCATCACGGTTTCCAACTGTTCGCCCACGTTCGGCAACAGCGCGAACATCGAGCCAGACAGCTTGCGCAATGCTGCGAACTGCCACTTGTAATACGGCATATAGCCCACCACCATCGGCACGTTAACCAGGAACACCAACGAGGCGGTGGCCTGCACGAACTCGTGGATGGACAGCCATGCGGCCGCGCCGTCGCCGCGCTTCAACGAACGCGGCAGATTATATTGACCGGCCTGGGCGATCATGCCGAGTCGCTTGGAGATCAGCGCGAGCCGCACATCGTCGGGCATGTTCTTGAACCCTTGGCGCGTCTTGGAAAACAGACCGGTGGGATCGGCGAACACCTCGCCATTGGTGGCGGCGGCCAAGGTCGATTCCTGAAGCATTAGCCACTCATGCGGCGCGGTCTGCGCCGGCGCAGTGTGATACCCGGTGATCGACTCAAAGAAGTCACCGATGCGGAACACGCCGTCACGGCGATTCGCGCCCTGTGCGCGCGGCGTGACGGGGGAGAGCGGTGCATCAATCGGAGTCGTCATCGCTTCCGCCACATCAGAGGACGCCGCGCCTGACTCGGCAGTGGCGGTATCGTGCGTAGCGGTGCCGGGGGTGGGTGCGTTTGCCGCATCGGGTATGACGGTGGAGCCTGCACCTGCGGAGGGGAATGCTCCGGAAGCATCGGACCTGGCATGCGCCTCGAACGTCACGCGGCCTTGCGCATCCACGCTGAACTTGCGCGGCAGTGCCTCGTAATCGACCTCAAGTTGCTCGCCGATCGCCGCGTAATCCTCATCCGTAAGCCACAGGCAGAAGCGCGGGCCGAAATCGTGGTCCTGCGAATACGCATCATCGAATCCGTAGCATTCCGAGCCATGACCCACCAGACCGGCGGCGATACGCCCGGCATACTGCGGATACTTCGCCGCAATCATCGGCTTGCCCATCTGCGTCCAGAACGCGCGGGCCAGCTTCAGTCCGGACACCGGGCATGCGGAAACGGCCTCGGCCGCGCCCGCAGAACCGGTCGACACCGAAACGGTGGATGGGGAAGATGCCGCGTTCGCACCGGTCTTGCCCTGTGCCGGGCTGTTCGGCAGCCGCGAGCCGGACTGGGGCAGCGCGCCTGCATCGCCGGCAACACCTGCATTGTCAACCGTCACCCCGGCCTGCGCCGCCGCTTCCTCGGCCTGCCGCAGATTGTCGGCGGTGATACGCCAGTAATCGGTGTCCTTGCCGTAACATTCCTCGATCACGGCCAGCGCATGCCGGTATCCAGTAACCGCATCCGCATACCGTCTCTCGGCAAAGCACACCTGCGCGAAGCCCGCCAGTGCGGAGGCATAATGCGCGGAATGTTCCAGATGGCCGGTGCGATAGATTTCCAGCGCCTTGGCTGCATGCCAATGCGCGTCCTCCAACTTGTGTTCGGTCAGCAGGGTCAACGCCAGATTCGTGTGCGAGCTGGACACGTCGATATCCGCGTCCGGGTTCACGCTCGAGGCTTCGATAATGCGCAGCGCTTCACGCAACTCCAGTTCCGCCTTGTCGGGCCGATTCGTCTCGCTGTAGAGCATCGACAGATTGTTGTGCAGTGCTGCGAGCCTACGGTCGGTGGGCGCCAGCGAATGCCGGCAGACACTCTGCGCCTGATGATACAAATCCTCGGCCTGATCGTATTGTTTGGCCGCGCGCATCGAGGTGGCGCAATTGATTAGCGTGGTGGCCCACGCCTCGGATGTGCCGGTGGTCAAGCCCATACGAGCGGCCAGTTCCAGCGCTCGCTGCACAATCCACTGATTCTCCTTGTGCCGACCTTGCGAGCGATAGAAGCCCATCGTTTCGTTGAGCACGGTGAGCAGTCCGGCCTCGTCGCCGGCGTTTTCCGCGTCCACCATCGCCTGTTCCAAGTACGGGCCGGCTTCGGTGGCGGCCGTGTGGCGATCGAAAATCGCGTCCAGTCCGTTCAGGAATTGTTGGGTATCAAAGGTTGCGGGCGATTGATCGGCATCGTCCGCAACCTGGTTCGCCGTGGAATCGGCACCTTGTGCTGCGGCCGCCGCATCGGTGTCGTCGGCATCGTCTGGACCATGCGCGAATTGCGCGGCGAATTGTTTGAGCAGTGCTTCCTCATCCATACCGCCAGACCTCCCTGAATCGTGTCTGATTTCAGTCTATTAATACTGTGAACAAACACGTCAGGGAGTTTGCTGTGAGCTTGGTCTCAGTCCACCTTGGTTTCGCGCAAGCGGTGAATGGCGTCGGTATCGGTTTCGCAGCGCCACGAGTAGAAGGCCAGCAGCCCTACGGCAAGCAGAGCCAGCGGCATACCGCCCAGGCCGGTATAGCGATAGTTCATCGAGAAGGTGGTGAGCATCGCGCCGCCGACAATCGAGCCGATGGCATTGCCGAAGTTAAACGCCACCTGTACAGCCGCGCCGGCGATCAGCTCGCCGCCGCCCTGGCCGGCTTCGGTCATCAGCAATTGCTGTGGAGCGGAAGTAAAGAACAATCCGATGGCGATCCAGAACGTCAGTACAGCGGTCATCGGCTGATTACCCGGAGTGATAAGCACCAGCAACAAGCCGAGGCAGGAGATGGACTGACCTATTGCGGCCGCGCCGGCATGCCTCCAATGGTCGGTCAGACGACCTCCAAGCAGACCGCCGATGACCATACCAAAGCCGGCAAGCATCATCAGCATCGGCACCAGGGAAGACGACCATCCGCCGGTTTTCTGCAGCCAAGGGGAGACGTAGCTCCACCAGCAGAACACACCGGCATTGCCGGTGAACACGGCGGCCAAAATCACCCACGGGCCACGGCGGGTGAGGAACTTGAACTGACCGGCGATGCCTGCGTCCTTGATCGGTGCAACGTACGGAATCCACGCCGACGCCAGCACAATCGTCATTGCCGCCCAAGCGGCCAAAATGCCGAAGGCAAGACGCCAGGAAAGGAACTCGGCCATCAAGGTGCCCGCCGGTACGCCGAGCATATTGGCCACGGTCTGTCCGGTGACCATCACGGATACGGCCTGCGCCTCCTTGCCTTCCTCCGCCAGAGTCTTGGCGATGAGTGTGGCTGTGCCGAAGAATGCGCCGTGCGGCAGGCCGGCGACGAATCGTGCGACGACCAGCATGGCGGCATTGACGGAGAATGCGGAAGCCAGATTGCCCACCAAGGCAATCACCATAAACAATATGATGAGGTCCTTCGGCGGCACCTTGCGGCCGAATACCAGAATCAGTGTGCCGAAGCACACGCCGATCGCATACGCGGAAATGTAATGGCCTGCGGTGGGGATGTCCACGCCGGTGGCGGCCGCGGCCTGCGGCAGAATGCCCATCATCACGAACTCGGCGGCACCGAGAATGAACGCGCCCGAAGCCAGTGCAAGCAGACTCTTCTTCATGGTTCCTCTAATTACTTCAGTATTACTTACAAAAACAGTGCGGCAATCGATTGATTCGAGCGATATATTACGGTGGTCCGCCAACAAATACGGGGGCTTGCCGTGATGTGGTTTGTCGCTGTGTGCGGCGGGCTGGTTTCCGCTGTTGGCCCTGCAC
>OAWC01001094.1_pt1 | contig 10636 bp, 8 predicted proteins | sample 1495331 | NCBI WGS metagenome assembly OAWC01 (sample SAMEA2580115, study PRJEB22360) | human gut metagenome | biome: human gut; feature: human-associated habitat; material: faeces | place: Denmark | collected 2008/2010
CCAGTGGCTGAAAAAGGCGGATGGCATTCCGGTCATCGCCGAGATCAAGCGTGCCTCCCCATCCAAAGGCCATTTGAGCGATATTCCGGATCCGGCCGCTTTGGCCCGCGAATACGAGCAGGGAGGTGCAAGCGCGATTTCCGTGCTGACTGAAGGCCGTCGGTTCCTTGGCTCTCTTGAAGATTTCGACAAGGTGCGCGCCGCAGTGAGGATTCCCGTGCTGCGCAAGGATTTCATCGTTACCGAATATCAGATTTGGGAAGCACGTGCGCATGGTGCCGATCTGGTGCTGCTCATCGTCGCCGCATTGGACGACGTCAAGCTCAAGTCGCTGCTCGATCTCGCGCATAGCCTCAATATGACGGTGCTGGTGGAAACACACACCCGTGAGGAGATTCAACGGGCCATCAATGCCGGGGCCAAGGTCATTGGCATCAACGCCCGCAATCTTAAAGACCTCAAGGTGGATGTGAACAAGTACAACGAACTGGCCGCGGATTTGCCGGACGATGTGATTCGCGTGGCGGAATCCGGTGTGTTCGGTTCGGTTGAGCTTGAGGATTACGCCCGTGCCGGCGCGGATGCGGTGCTGGTGGGAGAAGGCGTGGCCACCGCGGCCAACCATGAGCAGGCAGTGGAACGATTAGTAAAGGCAGGAGCAAGAGTGAAGGCATCCGAACAGACCCCGTTGGCAAGCCATGAAGGACCATATTTCGGACAGTTTGGCGGACGCTATGTTCCGGAAGCGCTGATCACGGCGCTCGACGAGCTTGAACGCGTGTATACGGAAGCCAAGGCCGATCCGGAATTCCATAAGGAATTGGCGCGGTTGAACCAGCAGTATGTTGGACGTCCGTCCCCATTGACTGAAGCGCCTCGTTTCGCGCAGAGGCTCAAGGAGAAAACCGGTCTTGATGCCCGTGTGCTCCTCAAGCGTGAAGACCTGAACCACACCGGTGCCCACAAGATCAACAACGCGCTCGGACAGGCCCTACTGGTCAAGCGCATGGGCAAAACCCGTGTGATCGCCGAAACCGGTGCAGGCCAGCATGGTGTGGCCACTGCCACGGGCTGTGCCATGCTGGGACTCAAGTGCCGCATCTACATGGGACAGATCGATGCCCGCCGTCAGGCGCTGAACGTTGCCCGCATGCGCATGCTTGGCGCGGAGGTCGTCGAAGTCACCTTGGGTGATCGCATCCTCAAGGACGCCATCAACGAGGCGCTGCGCGACTGGGTCACCAACGTCAAAGACACCCATTATCTGCTCGGCACGGTCGCAGGACCTCATCCGTTCCCATCCATGGTGCGCGACTTCCAAAAGATCATCGGAGAGGAAGCGAAACAGCAGCTGCAGGATTGGTATGGCATCGACCATCCCGATGCTATCTGCGCATGCGTCGGCGGCGGCTCCAACGCCATCGGCATCATGAACGCCTTCCTCGATGACGAACGAGTGAACCTGTACGGTTACGAGGCCGGCGGTAACGGGCCCGAATCCGGTCGCCATGCCATTCGATTCGCGCCAGGTACCGGTGAACTGGGCATGTTCCAAGGAGCCAAGAGCTATCTGTTGGAAAACCCCGAAGGCCAGACCCTTGACACGTACTCCATCTCCGCAGGCTTGGATTACGCCTCCGTCGGCCCCGAACATGCGTGGCTCAAGGATATCGGCCGCGTCAACTATTCCTGGGCCACTGATCAGGAAGCCATGAGCGCGTTCAAGGATCTGTGCGAAACCGAAGGCATCATCCCTGCCATCGAAAGCTCCCACGCAGTGGCCGGCGCGTACAAGGCAGCTGCAGACCTCCAGGCCAAAGGGTATGAGCATCCGGTCATGATCATCAACATCTCTGGCCGTGGAGACAAGGACATGAACACCGCCGGCAAATGGTTCGGATACCTGACCGACGAGCAGGCCAAAGCCTTGGAATCCAACGGCGCGCAAGGCAACAACGCGGACGGCGAGTGAGAAAAGGAGCAACCATCATGACGAACGCAACATCATCCACGCCGTCCGGCCAGCCACTCGGCATCAGCCACAAGCCAAGCCCGACGGAAACCATGTTCGATGAATTCAAAGCCGCCGACAAACCGGCATTCATCGGATATCTGCCATACGGATTCCCTGATCCGGATTATTCGCTCAAAGCTTTCCGCACCATGGTCGAACACGGCGTGAACGCGGTCGAAATCGGGCTGCCGTATTCCGACCCCGTCATGGACGGTCCCGTCATCCAGGCGGCATCGCAAATCGCCATCGACAATGGTGAAAAAATCGCCAACGTATTCAAAGCGGTGGAAACAGTGGCGAACGCCGGGGGAGTGCCATTGGTCATGAGCTATTGGAACCTCATCTTCCATTACGGCGTCGAACGATTCGCACGTGATTTCGAAAACGCCGGTGGAGCCGGTCTCATCACCCCGGATCTCATTCCGGACGAGGCCGGCGAGTGGATCGAAGCCTCCGACCGTCACGGACTCGACCGCATCTTCCTGGTATCTCCGGATTCCACCGAAGACCGTCTGAAAGTCGTTGCGGACAATGCGCGGGGTTTCGTCTATGCTGCCGCCCGCATGGGCGTCACCGGAGAACGCTCCACCATCGATGCGTCCCCGAAGGAACTGGTCGCCCGTACCCGCAAGGCCGGTGCGAAAAACGTGTGCGTAGGAATCGGCGTGTCCACCGCGGAACAGGGGGCTCGTGTCGGATCGTATGCGGACGGTGTCATCGTAGGCTCGGCTCTGGTGCATACCATGCTTGACGAATCCGGCAAGCATGCAGTCGACGAAGCCACCGGTCTCAAGGCCTTGGCGGCGAAGACTGAGGAGCTTGCCGAAGGCATCCACAACGCCCGCAACTGAACCAGTCCAAAGACAACATACTGGTAGTCCACGTACCATATCGTATACGTGGACTACCATCAGGAAACTATGACACTTGCTTACATTCCGTCACCCACCATTTCGCAGTTTTCCATCGGGCCGGTGACCATCCATTTCTACGCGCTGTGCATTCTGCTCGGCATCGTGCTGGCGGTATGGATGACAACCGTTCATTGGAAACGATATGGCGGTAATTTCGATCAGATTCTCGACATCACGCTTGTCGCGGTGCCGAGCGGCATCATCGGTGCGCGTATATACCACATCATCACCACTCCGGAACGTTTCTTCGGACCGACCGGCGATTGGGTGGAGATGTTCCGCATCTGGAATGGCGGACTGGGCATCTGGGGCGGCGTCCTGCTTGGAGCGCTTGCCGCTTGGGCATGGTGTCGTCACAAGCATTATCCAATGGCCCTGCTCGGTGACGCCGTCGCGCCAGGATTGCTCGTGGCGCAGGCCGTGGGACGTCTGGGCAACTGGTTCAACCAAGAGCTCTACGGCGCGCCGACGACCTTGCCTTGGGGTTTGAAGTTGAATATGGAGGGAAGCGCCATCGGTCACAGCGAACAATGCTATGACGGAGCGACCTGCCCGACAGGCACGCTGTTCCACCCCACCTTCCTGTATGAGATGATTTGGAATCTCATCGGTGCTGCGCTCATCGTTTTCCTTGGTTCCAAAATCATGAAAAAACTCAAGGCCGGGTCCTTGTTCGCCATATACATCATGTGGTACACGGCGGGACGCACTTGGATCGAGGCTCTGCGCATTGATTTCGCGCACGAGTTCCTTGGCGTGCGCATCAACGTATGGGTGTCCATGGCGGTGTTCGTGCTTGGTGTGGTGGCTTTCATCGTTATTCAGCAGATGGGAAAGTCCACCGAGCTGCTTGCCGAGAAGTTGCGCACCGTCACCGAGATTGAGCTAAGCCTCGTCGAGGATGGAGAAACCGGTCTCCCAACCGCGAAGGCCAACCTTACGAAAACCAAGGATGAAATCACGGCAAACGATGGCTCATCCGTCTCATATGCCGATGACCAGTCCGACAACAAGTAACATCAAGTCGATTACCTTCCATAGAATGAGAACCATGACTATTCAAATCGCACCTAGCATCCTGTCCGCTGACTTCTGCAATCTGGAACGTGACCTTAAGGCCATTTCCAACGCCGATCTCGTTCACGTGGACGTGATGGACCATCATTTCGTTCCGAATCTGACGTTGGGTGAGCCGATTGTGGCTCGCATCTGCCAAGTCACTGACCTTCCGGTCGACGTGCATCTGATGATCGAGGATCCGGACCGTTGGGCTCCGGAATACGCCAAGCTTGGTGCGGCTTCCGTCAGCTTCCATATGGGAGCGACGCATGCTCCGGTTCGTCTTGCGCGTCAGCTGCGCGACATGGGCTGCAAGGCTTGCTTCGCGGTCCGTCCGGCCGAACCGGTCGAGCCGATCTTCGACATGGTGCTTATCATGACGGTCGAACCGGGCTTCGGCGGTCAGAAGTTCCTTGACAACCAGATGGCCAAGGTTCGTCGTCTGCGTGACGAAATCACCCGCCGTGGCCTGAAGACGAAGATCCAGGTCGATGGTGGCGTGAGCCCCAAGACCGCCCATATCGTTGCCGAAGCCGGTGCCGATGTGCTGGTCGCCGGTTCCGCCGTGTACGGTGCCGAGAATCCGGCCGAGGCTATCGACTCCATCCGCGAGAAGGCCGAAGCAGCCTTCAAGGCGTGAACGCCCACCATACAAGGAAGCATACGAATATGAAGACTTTTGAATCGCTGTTCGCGGAATTGAGCGAGAAAGCCGCCACCAAGCAGGCCGGTTCCCTGACCGTCGACGAGCTTGCCAAAGGCACGCACTTCATCGGCAAGAAGATCGTCGAAGAGGCTGGAGAGACCTGGATCGCCGCCGAATATGAGGGTGCTGATCGCACCGCCGAAGAAATGAGCCAGCTCATCTACCATCTGCAGGTCATGATGATCGATCGTGGCATCACACTCGAGGACATCTACAAGAACCTGTGAGAAACCTGGGGCCATGCCAGTTGAAGGTGTGGCCTTTTTTAGAGGAGAAACATGCTAAGAATCGCTGTGCCTAATAAGGGCATGCTGTCCGAACCCGCCTGGAACATGCTGGCGGAAGCCGGCTACCGTTTGAGGAGCAACCCTCGCCAGTTGGTCGTGGAGGATCCCGACAATGATGTTGAGTTGTTCTACCTGCGTCCCCTCGACATTGCGGTCTATGTCGGTCGCGGCACCATCGACGTTGGAATCACCGGGCATGATTTGCTCGTGAACTCCGGCACCGATGCGGAGGAGCATATGCAGCTTGGCTTCGGAGCCTCCACGTTCCGTTTCGCAGCCCCGAACGATTCGCCGATTACCAAGCTTGAGGATATTGAAGGCAAGCGAGTCGCCACCACATTCGACAAGCTCGTACACGACTATCTGGTCGAGCATGGCATCAACGCGGAAACCGTGCACCTTGACGGCGCCGTCGAATCGTCCGTCCAGCTTGGCGTCGCCGATCTGATCGCCGATGTGGTTTCCACAGGGACCACTCTGCGTAATGCGGGACTGCGCATTTTCGCTGAACCGCTGATGCGCTCTGAAGCCGTATTGATTCGTTCCCCTCGTCTTGAGGCGGATGACGAGCGTCTGACGATTCTGAGCAGGCGTCTGCAAGGCGTGCTCACTGCCCAGCGTAATGTGCTTATGGACTACGACATTCCGGTCGAGAAGGTGTCCGCCGCAGTGGATATCACTCCGGGTTTCGAAAGCCCGACGATTTCGCCTCTGCATGATAAGCAGTGGGCGGCTGTGCGTGTGGTGGTTCCGAAGGCGAAGGTGAACCAGCTTATGGACCAGTTGTATGAAGTTGGTGCCCGTGGCATAATAGTCACCGCGTTGCAGGCTTCGAGAATGTAGTGTAGCTCGTAATATGAGCAAACTGATTATTAAGAAGCAATACAGTCCGGAACCGCGAGACATCTATTTCACGGTTCCGAACTTCATCAGCCTGCTGAGAATCATTTCGATTCCTTTTATCGCGATGCTGGTCTCTCATCACAGGATGGTGACCGCCTTGGTCGTGCTTGCGCTATCGGCGATATCCGATGGTTTGGACGGACTGATCGCCAGATCATTCAATCAGGTGAGCAAAATCGGGCAAATTCTCGATCCGATTGCCGATCGTCTGCTGATCTTCTGCAGCATTCTTGCTTTGGGTGTGGCGAACATCATTCCATGGTGGATGCTGATCGTCGTCGGTCTGCGAGATTTGATCATGGCTGTTCTGATACTGGTTTTGGCGCAGCACGATTATGGCCCATTGCCTGTTCATTTCGTAGGCAAGGCCGGTACCGCGATGCTGCTTATCGCCATCGTCGCGTTGATCTTCGCCGACATCTGGTCCAACTCCGCTGCGGATACACTGCATCTATGCGGTCTTGCCACCGGAATCTGGGGCGTTGGACTGTATTGGCTTGCAGGGTACATCTACATGCGCCAAGGCATCCAACTGTTGAAGAACGATACAAACAGCAAGGATTGACGCATATATGAAGTCCGATGCTCCACGTTTCGCGTCGTTCCCCGTTTCCCCGGAGAACGTACCCACAAAGCATCGTGCCATTTTTTCGTCATCCTTCGCCGGCCTGTCATCCCATCATGTGCAACCGGCCTCCATGCCCGCCATGCCGCAACGCCATAGACATGTCGATGACGATTCGCTTCGGCTTATTGACGATTTGACCAATCGTCCGATGGACGTCCTGTATTCGGACTCCCGCCTGGCCACTAAAAAACGTTCGGCGGTTTCGATTTGGGCCACCAGGATTCTGGTGTTCCTCATCTGCATCGCTGTGGGTGCCGCGGGAAGCGTTTTCGTGCGCCAGCTGAGCACTGACCCACGCAAAGAAGTACGCAAGCAGTTGGCAAGCCAGCTGACCGAACAAACGAAGCGGGTCGGCGACCTCACCAAGGATGTCAACGACTTGCGGTCGCAAATCGAATCTGAATCGAAATCCTTGGCAAGCTGGTCCCTAAACCAGACGATGCAGGATGATGAAATGGTCAATGGAACGCTTCCGGTGCAAGGGGAAGGCATTGTCCTGACAGTAGCCAACCCGCTTTCCGTCAGCGGCGACAATGCCGACTCCTCACTGCCAAGAGAAAATGGCAGCCAGGTTCGAGTCGTCACCGATTCCGATTTGCAGCTGCTTGTCTCCTTGCTATGGCAATCCGGAGCGGAGGCGATCGCGATCAACGGCAACCGCCTTGGCGTGCAAACCTCGATTCGAACCGCCGGATCGACGATTCTCATCGGAGTCAATTCGGTGCAAAGCCCATATCGAATCGAGGCGATAGGCAATCAGGCGACCTTGGCGAAATCGGTAAGCAAGACAACGCAGAAACAACTGTATGACGATTTCAAAAAGGCCGGCATCTATCCGCAGATAAGCAAAAGCAAATCGATTACACTTGATGCTGCAGTGGCTGGCGACACGACGCATGTGAGGAAGGACAAGTAATGGCAGCTGTCTTGGGACTTATCATCGGCGTGGTAATCGGTGTATTCGTTCGTCCGGACATCCCCATCGAGCTCCAACCGTATCTGCCGATTATGGTATTGGCCGCGTTGGATGCGTTGCTAGGCGCCGCACGCGCGTATTTCCAACGCAGCTTTTCCGATAAAGTGTTCGTGATCTCCTTCTTCTCGAATGTCATCACCGCGACGCTGCTGGTGTTCCTCGGCAACCAGTTGGGAGTCGGCTCCCAGCTGCAGACCGCAGTGATCGTAGTGCTCGGCATCCGAATCTTTACCAATGTGTCCTCCATCCGACGCTTCATCTTTAAAGGTTGATGCGGTATGAGCGGACAAGACGCGAACAGCAAGGACATGCTGTCCAGAATCCATGAGCAGAGGGTCAAGGACCAGAACAATGACAGCACCCAAACCGGTGCGTTCCCCATGGTCAAGGCCAAGAAGCGAATCTCACTTGATGCGAAGGTCACACGAACCCGACTGTATTCCAGCATTCTGGTCACGATATTGTGCGCCTTGCTTGGCTTCGGCTATGTGATCCAGATAAACAACACGACATCCACCTATGAGACGATGAGCGAAGATGAATTAACCAAGCTCATCAGCGAGACCAATGCTCAGGTCCAAAAGCTCGAACAGCGTAAGAACGAACTCTCCAGCCAGCTGAACGCTTTGAAAGACACCGCGGACAAAAATGAGAAGGCCGCGGAAATCGCCAAGCAGAACGCGCAGACCAACGGCATCCTATCGGGCCGTCTCGCGGCTACGGGAGAAGGCGTGGTCATCCGCATATCGCAGGGTTCCAAACAGAAGATTGACTCCGCGATATTGTTCACGTTGCTTGAGGAATTGCGCAACAGTGGTGCCGAGGTCATTGAGATCAACAATGTCCGCGTGGTAACCAGTACTTACATCAGTGGCACGGCCGGCAGTCTCGTCTGCGACGGCACCAAACTGAAATCCCCATTCACCATTCGCGCGATCGGCGACAGCGACAATCTGCAGAACGCGGTCAATCTGGCCGGTGGCGTCGGGTCGCGGCTCAAAGTGAAGTATGGCGCTACGGTATCGGTCAGCCCCTCTGACAAAGTGATGATCAAGTCCACACGTCAGGCTCCGCAGTATACATATGCGCACGTCATCGGACAGTAAACAGTAAAGGACCTTTCCTTTCGCGACATTCAATCAGCGTTGTTCTTCCGTTCACCGAAATGGCGTGCCGTTGTCTGCGCTTGACCCTATCTTGTTCATCGTTGATATATAGTCCAGGCCTGCACATTGGTAACGCGGACCCCGATAGCAAAGGACAACTCATGGCTGAACAGACCATCTCCATCACACTCAACGGCGAAAAGAAGGAGGTGGCGGCAGACCAGACCGGCGTCCAGCTCTTCTCCGACGACAAGAACATCATCGCGGTGCGTTTGAACGGCGAACCCCGCGATCTCTATACCGAGCTGCACGACGGCGACGTTGTGGAACCCATCGCGCTCGATAGCGAGGACGGTGTGGCCATCATGCGCCATTCCGCAACCCATGTCATGGCCCAGGCCGTGCAGGAGATTCGCCCTGACGCCAAGCTTGGTGTTGGACCGGTCATCAAAGACGGCTTCTACTACGATTTCGATGTCGAGACCCCTTTCACTCCGGAGGACCTCAAGGAAATCGAAAAGCGCATGCAACGCATTATCAAGTCCTCCCAGTCCTTCCGCCGCCGCGTGGTGACCGAGGAAGAGGCTCTTGCCGAGGAAGCCGACCAGCCCTACAAGCTTGAACTTATCAAGGATAAGGAAGCGCATCTTGACCCGGAAGCCGCCACCGAAATCAGCGGCAAGGAACTGAGCTTCTACGATAACGTCGACCGTGAAGGCAATGTGGTTTGGAAGGACCTGTGCCGTGGTCCGCACCTGCCGAACACCCGTTACATCAAGGCGTTCAAGATCGAGCGTTCCGCCGCCGCATACTGGCGCGGCAGCGAGGCCAATCCGATGCTGCAGCGCATTTACGGCGCCGCCTTCGCCACCAAGGAGGACCTGAAGGCATACCAGACCCGTCTGGAGGAGGCCGCCAAGCGCGACCACCGCAAGCTCGGCGCGGAAATGGACCTGTTCTCCTTCCCGGATGAGATCGGTCCGGGCCTTGCCGTCTTCCATCCGAAGGGCGCGGCCGTCATCAACGCCATGGAGGACTACTCCCGTGAGATGCACCGCAAGCACCACTACAGCTTCGTGCAGACCCCGCACATCACCAAGGGCGGCCTGTATGAGACCTCCGGCCACCTGCAGTGGTACAAGGACAGCATGTATCCGCCGATGCGTCTGGACGAGGAGAAGGACGAGAACGGCAACGTCATCAAGCAAGGCTTCGATTACTACCTGAAGCCGATGAACTGCCCGATGCACAACCTGATCTTCAAGTCCCGCCAGCGTTCCTACCGTGAGCTGCCGCTGCGCCTGTTCGAATTCGGCACCGTGTACCGTTATGAGAAGTCCGGTGAAGTGCATGGCCTGACCCGCGTGCGCGGCTTGACTCAGGATGATTCCCACATCTACTGCACCCGCGAGCAGATGAAGGACGAGCTTAAGAGCCTGCTTACCTTCGTGCTCGGCCTGTTGAAGGACTTCGGTCTGGATGACTTCTATCTGGAGCTGTCCACCAAGGATCCGCACAAGTACGTCGGTTCCGACGAGATTTGGGAGGAAGCCACCAACACGCTGGCCGAGGTCGCCAAGGAATCCGGTTTGGACTTGGTCGACGATCCGTGCGGCGCAGCCTTCTACGGTCCGAAGATCTCCGTGCAGGCCCGTGACGCCATCGGACGTACCTGGCAGGTGTCCACCATCCAGCTCGACTTCAACCTTCCGGAACGTTTCAAGCTCGAATACATCGCCGCCGATGGCACGCACCAGCGTCCGGTGATGATCCACCGCGCGCTGTTCGGCTCCATCGAACGCTTCTTCGCGGTGCTGCTTGAGCATTACGCGGGCGCCTTCCCGGCGTGGCTCGCCCCGGTCCAGGTGCTTGGCGTGCCGGTCGCGGACGAGTTCGCCCCGCACCTGCAGAAGTTCATCGCCAGCTTGGAAGAGGAGACCGTCCGTTGCGAGATCGACCTGTCCGACGATCGCTTCGGCAAGAAGATCCGCAACGCATCCAAGTCCAAGGCGCCGTTCATCCTCATCGTCGGCGAGGAGGATA
>OAWC01001101.1_pt1 | contig 10543 bp, 7 predicted proteins | sample 1495331 | NCBI WGS metagenome assembly OAWC01 (sample SAMEA2580115, study PRJEB22360) | human gut metagenome | biome: human gut; feature: human-associated habitat; material: faeces | place: Denmark | collected 2008/2010
GTCGCGGCGATGAAGGCTGAGGCCCAAGCGGCCGACACTGCCGAGGAACAGATTGCCGAGGAGTCTGGGGCCGCCGAGGTCGAGACCGCTGAGGTTGCATCCGCAGAGACCGAGGTTACGACCGAGCCTGCACCCGCAGAGGAGGCCGCGGAGGCCGAGTCCGCGCCTGCCGCCGAAAAGCCCGCTCCGGTCCTGCCCGAGGTCACCGTGCTCGACGCCTCTGCCACGCAGGCCATTCTGGATAACGGCCGAGGCTACGCGCAGTTCTGCGACATGGCCGTGCTCGCCTTTGCCTCGTTCACCAACCCGGGCGGTGGCTACATCCAGGGCTATCTGGGCCAGGAGGCCACGCTCTGTGCCGATTCGTACCTGTACAACGTGCTCGATAAGCAGCGCAAATGGTACGGCGAGAACCGTCGCCGCAACATCAACTGCGAGCTTTACCGCAATCGTGCGCTGGTGGTGCCTGCGGTGCGCTTCGACCGCAACCACGTACATGCATATGCCGACGTAATCGTCGCCGCCGCACCCAACGCCAAGCGCGCTCGCCAGGAGTATCGCGTGGGCGACGATGCCTTGCTGGATGCCCTGCGCGATCGCATCCGCTTTGTGCTTGCTATCTGCGACGAGTTGGGTCGCGAGAAGCTCGTGCTGGGCGCTTGGGGCTGCGACAACAACGGCTTTGACGCCGAGGCCGTGGCTGAGCTCTTCCGCAAGGAGCTCGCATCGGGCGACTTTAAGGTCAAGCAGGTCTTCTTTGCCGTGCCTTCTACGCGTTGGGACGAGGATTTTGCCAAGTTCGAGCACGTGCTGGCAAACTTCCCCGAGCGCAACGAGGAGTCCTATGCCCAGGTTGCCGCTCGTGCTGCGGCCGCTCACGCCGCCGAGCAAGCCCAGGCTGCTGCCGAGGACGATGAGGACGATGACGATTGGCGCAAGTACCTGTAATCGGTACGTGCCGACAGATGGGTCGGGCCGGCGGGAGAGACTGCTCCCGTCGGCTTTTTACTAAAGGAAGGGCTTACGATGAAAAACGTTCTGTGCTTTGGCGATAGCAATACCTACGGCTACGATCCGGCGGGTATGCGCGACGGCACCGCGGTGCGCTATGCGCACGATGTGCGCTGGTGCGGTGTGGCCCAGCGCGACCTGGGCGAGGGCTGGCACGTGATTGAGGAAGGCCTAAATGGTCGCACGACGGTGCGCGATGATATGTGTCATCTGGACACCAACCTCAACGGCATTCGCGCGCTGCCGATGCTGCTCGAGACCCATAAGCCGCTGGACGCGATCGTGATTATGCTGGGCACCAACGACTGCAAGACGGTCTTTAGCGTGGGTGCTGCCGATATCGCTGACGGTGCCATGGCGCTGATTCGCACCGTCCGCGCGTTTCCCTGGACCGAAGCCGCGCCCTGCCCGCGTATTCTGCTGATGGCGCCTATCAAGATTAAACCGCAGATCGCCGATGTGTACATGACCGACTTTGACGAGCGCTCCGTCGAGGCCTCGGAGCATTTTGCCGAATACTATGCGTATGCTGCCAAACAGTTTGGCTGCGACTTTTTGAATGCCGCTGATTTTGCCGAGCCGGGCGATATCGATTATCTGCACATGATGCCCGAAAGTCACGAGAGCTTGGGCCACGCCGTGGCAGCCAAGCTCAAAGAGATGCTCGGAGCGTAGCGCGACCCCAAGCAGTGTAAAAATTCCCCTTTCGGCGGCTTGTTTCGTTGGTTTGTCTTGATCTGTAACAGTTGTAAGGCCGAAAACGGGCTAGATGTTACAGATCGAGATTATTTAGGCCGATATCGGTCGTTTGTCTCGATCTGTAACATCTAGGGTCGATTTTGCCGAGTTACTGTTACACATCGAGATTATCTTCTCAGTGGAATTTGGATGTCTCGATTTGTAACAGGTGGGCCGAAAAATGGATTCTAACTGTTACAGATCGGGATGTTTGTGGGAACCGCCGCAAAGGTGCCTGTCCCCTTTGCGGCGGTTTTGGGCTGCGAATCTTAATATTGCCACATGTGATTGACGGGGCCGGAGCCTTTGCCCATATCAAAGCCTGCGGCGAGAGCGCCCGTTAGGTAGGCCTTACCGGCGTTGACGGCATCGGCAAGATCCATGCCCTGGGCCAGCGCGCAGGCGATGGCGGACGAAAGCGTGCAGCCGGTACCATGCGTGTTGCCGGTCTCGATGCGCTTGTGGCGGAACCACGTGGTGAGCGGATCGCCCAGGTGGTTGCCTTCGTCATCGAGCGGTGCGGGCTCTGCTAGCACATCGTTGGCCTCGTTGACAAAATGCCCGCCCTTAACGAGGGACGCGCACCTAAAGCGGCGGGTGAGGAGCATGGCGGCATTTTGCTGCGTGCGCTCGGAATCGACCTCGTAATCGAGCAGCGCCATGGCCTCGGGAATATTGGGCGTGATGACGGTCGCCAGTGGGAACAGGCGGCGTGTAAGCGCTTCGGCGGCGTCCTCTGCGATCAGACGAGCGCCCGAGGTGGCGACCATGACGGGGTCGACGACGATATTTTGTGCGTCCCAGGCACTCAGGCGGTCGGCGATAACCTCGATAATCTCGGCAGAGGAAACCATGCCGATCTTGACGGCCCTGGGGCGGATATCGTCAAAAACGGCATCGATTTGCGCCGCGACAATATCCGGGGAGATGTTTTGCACGGCGGTGACACCGAGCGTGTTTTGTGCGGTTATGGCTGTGATGGCCGTCTCGGCATACAGACGGTGCGCCGTGATGGTCTTGATGTCGGCCTGAATGCCGGCACCACCGCTGGAATCTGATCCTGCGATGGATAGAACGGCGGGTACCTTACTGCGATCCATGTTCGCTCCCTTGTTCGGTCGGATTCAAATGGGTCTTCTGCCTGCATTATAAAGTTGCCCGGGCCGGCTGTATGCCGATCCCGGGCGGGCGGTGCAATCTTTACGAAAATGTAAGAAAATGTTCACATGTCAACAATGGACGAACACCTTGTGGCCGTTTGTGTCCCCGGTGACGAGTTAGTCCTCCATGCCGAGGTCGATCGTCGTGCCTTCGAACACCTTGTTGACGGTGCGGACGGCGCACATCTTGCCACACATGGTGCAAGTGCCTTCGGTGGCGGCGGGGGACTCCTCGTAGCGCTTCTTGCCGGTGACCGGGTCGAGCGCGCACTTCCACATGGCGTCCCAATCGAGCTTGCGGCGTGCCTGGCCCATCTTGTCGTCCATGTCGCGGGCGTGGGGCACCTTCTTGGCGATGTCGGCGGCGTGTGCGGCAATCTTGGTGGCCATGAGGCCGTCGAGCACATCCTGGGCGTTAGGCAGGCATAGGTGCTCGGCCGGCGTCACGTAGCACAGGAAGTCGGCGCCCGAGCTCGCGGAGATAGCGCCGCCGATGGCTGCGGTGATGTGGTCGTAACCCACGCCGATATCGGTCACCAGCGGCCCGAGCACATAGAACGGGGCGTTGTGGCACAGGCGCTTCTGCAGCTTCATATTGGCGGCGATCTCGTCGAGCGCCATGTGGCCCGGTCCCTCGACCATAACCTGGACGCCGGCGGCCCAGGCGCGCTTGCACAACTTGCCGAGCTCAATCATCTCGGCGGTCTCGGTGGCGTCGTTGGAATCGTAGAGACAGCCCGGGCGGCAGGAGTCGCCGAGCGAGATGGTCACGTCGTACTCGTGGCAGATTTCGAGCACCTCGTCGTAGAACTCGTAGAACGGATTCTCGTTGCCGGTGACCTCCATCCATCCAAACAGCAGCGAGCCGCCGCGGCTGACGATGTTCATAAGGCGGCCGGTCTCCTTAAAGGTCTTGATGACCGACTTGTTGATGCCACAGTGGATGGTCATAAAGTCCACGCCGTCTTCGGCGTGTGCACGCACGACCTCGAGCAGATCGTCCTTGGTCAGCTTGACCAGCGGCTTTTCCATGTAGCCGATGGCATCGTACATGGGGACGGTGCCTACCATGAGCGGCGTCTCGTCGATGAGCTGCTGGCGGAACTGGCGCGTCTTGCCCGAGTTGGAGAGGTCCATGATGGCGTCGGCGCCAAAGTCCTCGGCGATCTTGACCTTCTTCCATTCCTCAGCGGCGTCGGCCTTGTCGCCCGAGATGCCCAAGTTCACGTTGACCTTGGTGGACAGGCCCTCGCCGACGCCAAAGGCGCGCATGCCCTTTTTGATGTGCACGATGTTGGCGGGAATGGCGATGCGGCCGTCGGCCACGCGCTCGCGGATGTACTCGGGGTCGCGATGCTCGCGCTCGGCGACTTCCTTCATCTGCGGCGTGATCTGCCCGGCGCGGGCGAAGTCGATTTGCGTGACGAGCTTGGGCTCGGTCTGTGTGCTCATTGGCACGGCTCCCTTCGTTGGCATTACCCATATCAGGTTTGCGGGTCAGGGCGGGCGCGCCCAGTCTCAGCCTGCCGTCTTGTCCTGCAAGCTCCCCGTTTATGTAATGGGCTCAAGTATAGCTCGAATGGGTACGATTGGCCTAACGGACGTGCCAGTGGGGAGGCGTACATGGAAGACAAGCATCTATATCGAGAGACACAATGGGACATATCGGCCGAGGAGGGCCGTGCGCACCATGGGTTAGTCGCGATTGGCTTTGCGGTGCTTGCCGTGCTGGTGATTGCCTTTTGTATTTGGACGTTTGGCGGTCGCGGCGGCGCTGCCTGGGAATTTGAGGCCGATGATGCCCTGCCGATTATGACGGTGAGGAGTACTGGCGGTAATGCCAATACGCTCGCCGTTCCGGGCGATTATTGGTATCCGCGCGACGAGTTTGTGCAGTTGCAGCTGAGTGGTGGATCCATTCCGGGTGAAGAAATCGAACGCGTGACGTTTGATGCAGCGCTCAAAACGCTCACGGTAAAGCTCAAAGATCAGGGGGACGTGCCCACGACCATGGATATCGCCCTGACGGAATGGCGTTTGGAGCCTCCGACGGGTGTTGCGGTGTCCGAGGTTGAGCACGTCAAGATTGTCTATCAGGACGGTTCGACAAATGGGATTGCAAAGGCCGACGGTCTAGCAGAATAGGTGTCGAGCCTAGCAGCCAATTCATAAAAGTTGCGGTGGAATAGTTCCTGATTGTGCGATAAAAGGCTCAAATAGGAACTATTCCACCGCAAGTTATATGGAGAAAGCTGAGCGGGTCAGTGTTGGGTGCCGGCTCTTGAGTGCTCGTTGATGAACACGAGGGTGCCTGGGCATGAGAGCTCGGGAAAGTGTCGATAACCAACGTCGAACGCGGTGAGCTCGCTTGCATCCTCGAGCTTGTTTTCTGCCATCCACCGCACCATGGAGCCGCGTGCCTTTTTGCTGGCGGTCGAACGTTGGATGGGCTTGCCGTTACGGACGCCTTCGCCAAAAAGGCAGGTGATAACCGTTGTATCCTGTGCAGCATGGGGCAGAACGGCTTTGGCGTATTCCACGCTGGCAAGGTTGACGATAGTGGTGTCGGAACCGGCCGGCGCAATTGCCTGCGCGAGTCGATTCCCCCAGAAGGCATAGAGATCGCGAGCGCCGTCGACGGAGAGCTTCGCCCCCATTTCGAGCCGATAGGGCGACACGCCGTGGAAGGGGCGCACGCATCCGTAGAGTCCCGAGAGGATCCAGAGATGGTCTTGCAGCCATGCGAGCTGCGCGGAATCCATCACCTCGGGCGCCATGCTCTGGTATTGGATGCCGTGGTAGGACATGACGGCGGGGGAGATTCGACGCGCGATATCGGGATCGGCGAGGTCGGCATCGCTCAGGACGAGCATAAATTCGTGAAGCGTATCCAGGCACACTGTAAGCAGTTTGTCGCTCACGTTCCACAGCGCCTGCAGGCCGCCGCTGCCTTCATTCCGCTCGATATCTAGCAGTGCGCGGTGGAGGCGAGCCGTCTCGCGCACAAAGGGTGGAATGCCCAGGACTTCAAAAGCATCTTGGGCCGCGCGCATCTGCTTGGCGGGCGAAATGATGACCTGCAGCATGGACTCTCCTCTGCCAAAAAGGAAGTTGCGGTGGAATACGGTCTGTTTTGGCCGTTTATGGGCCAGTTTAGTCCGTATTTCACCGCAACTGATGAAGGGTTGGTTAGGCGCGCTCGAGGAAGGCTTTGTAGCCGCGGTAGGCCTCGTAGATATCGGCCTTGTTGGCGACCTCCCACAGGGCGTGCATGGACAGGACGGCAACGCCGGAGTCGATGACGTTCATGCCGTACTTGGCCATGATGTAGGCGATGGTGCCGCCGCCACCAGCGTTGACGCGGCCGAGCTCGCAGGTCTGGAAGTCCACGCCGGCCTCGTCCATGATGTCGCGGACGAGGGCCACATACTCGGCGTCGGCGTCGTTAGAGCCGCCCTTGCCGCGGCTGCCCGTGTACTTGTTAAAGCACAGGCCGCGACCCATGAAGGCGGCGTTCTTGGTCTCGAACTTGCCGGCATAGCCCGGGTCGAAGCCGGCGGACACGTCGGAGGAGAGCATACGGCTGCGGGCGAGCGCGCGGCGCAGAGCCAGCGGGCTGTCCTCGCCGGCGAGCATCATGATCTCGGCGACGGTGTTCTCGAAGAAGCGACTCGTCATGCCGGTGGCACCCACGGAACCGATCTCCTCCTTGTCGACGATGAGCGTGATGCTCGTGCGCTCCACGTTGGTGACGTTGATCTGGGCGAGCATGGAGGGGTAGGCACAGACGCGGTCGTCATGGCCATAGCCCAGAATCATGGAGCGGTCGAGGCCCATGTCGCGGGCGGGGCCGGCGGGCACGACCTCGATCTCGGCGGAGAGGAAGTCCTCCTCCTCGACGTCGTACTGCTCCTTGAGGATATCCAGGAACATCTGCTTGACGGGCTCCTTGGGGGCGTCCTTGTCGTCCTCATCGAACTTGACGGGACGGCCGCCCACGATCACGTCGAGGATCTCGGCGTCGACGGCGTCTTTGGCAGGCTTAGACATCTGCTCGCTCGAGAGATGGATCAGCAGGTCGGAGATGGTAAAGACCGGGTCGTCCGCCTTGTCGCCGATATTGATGTCGACGGTGGTACCGTCCTTTTTGCAGATGACGCCCACGAGTGCGAGCGGGGAGGCTACCCAGTGGTAGCTCTTGACGCCGCCGTAGTAGTGCGTGTCGAGATAAGCCATGTCGCCGGCCTCGAAGGCGGGGTTCTGCTTAAGGTCCAGGCGCGGCGAGTCCACGTGCGCGCCCAGGATGTTAAAGCCCTGCTCGAGCGGGGCGGTGCCCAGATTGACGAGCATAAGGTCCTTGCCGTGGTTAGCGGCATACACCTTGTCGCCTGCCTTAAGCTCGCGGCCTGCGGCGATTACGGTCTCCAGGTCGACGTATCCCGCCTCCTCGGCCATCTTGATGCCGGCCTTGACGCACAGGCGCTCGGTCTTGTTCTCACTCAAAAACTGCTTATAGCCGCGGCAAAGCTCCTCGAGCTCCTCGATTTGCTGTGGCGTGTACTTTTTCCATGCGCAGGGACGCTCCATGACGCAGGCTCCTTTCGGATCGATCGTGCTGGTTGATGTACCGTGAGCCATCGTATCACGCGCGGGCTCACGGTGGCGGGGGAGCTTGATGTGAGGTGGCCGCGGGGCGGGGAGCGTGTAAACTGGAGTGAGCAAACCGTGCCCAGCCCAAAGCGAGGTATTCAATATGTCTGACAAGCGCCGCACCTTTGCCGTTATCGACGGCAACTCGCTCATGCATCGCGCCTTCCACGCCGTGCCGCCGACCATGAACGCGCCGGACGGTCGCCCCACCAACGCGATCTTTGGCTTTCTGAACATGTTTCTCAAGATGATCGATGCCTTTAACCCCGACGGCGTCGTCGTGGCGTTTGACAAGGGTAAACCGCGCGTGCGCATGGAGATGCTGCCGCAGTATAAGGCGCAACGCCCGCCCATGGACCCCGATCTGCATGCGCAGTTCCCTATGATTAAGGAGCTGCTCGCCGCGCTCAACGTGCCGATTCTGCAGTCCGAGGGCTGGGAAGGCGATGACATCCTGGGAACCATGGCGCGCCTGGGTGAAGAGGCCGGCTGCGACATGCTACTGGTGACCGGCGACCGCGACATGTATCAACTCGTGACCGAGCACGTCAACGTGGTCTCGACCCGCAAGGGCCTGTCCGACGTGGCGATTATGACGCCCGAGAGCGTGGACGACCTGTATCACGGCATTACGCCGGCGCTCGTGCCCGATTTTTACGGTCTAAAGGGCGATACGTCCGACAACATCCCCGGTGTACCGGGCATCGGTCCCAAAAAGGCGAGTGCGCTCATTGCGAAGTACGGTAGCCTGGACGAAGTCATCGCGCATGCCGATGAGGTCAAGGGCAAGATGGGCGAGAACCTGCGTGCACACATCGATGACGCACTACTGAGCCGCAAGGTTGCGACAATTCGCACCGATGCGCCCGTCGAGCTCGACTTTGAGGCGACGTCCTTCCCGGCGTTTTCTGCCGATGAGGTTTCCGCGGCGCTGGGTACGCTTGGTATCACCGCCATGCAGAACCGTTTCTTGGCGCTGATCGGCGGCGAGGGCGGGGCTGCTGCCTCCAGTGTGTTTGAGATACCTGCTATGGTTCGCGCAGCCGCCGGCGATGCCGACGCGCTTGGTGCCGTTGCGGCTGAGGTCTCCCGCGCGATTGATGCCGGCGAGTGGGTCGCCGCCGTGGTGGACGACGACAAGGAAGAGGGCGCGCTCTTTGGGCTGACGCGCACGCTGTGGTTGGCGACGTCCAAGGGCCTGTTCGCGCTCGAGGAGGGCGACAGCTGTGCGGCGGCTGAGGTTGAGGGCTTCAACTTCGCTCACGGTGTGATCGCCGGCGTGCTTGCGCGCCTGTTTATGGAGGGCCGCGTGGCGAGCCCGGATACGAAAGCGCTGCTGCACGAGCTTTCGCCCATCGATTCTTCTGAGCCCGAGCTCATGGATCCGCTCGCTGCCGATTCCACGCGTATCTTCGATACCGTGGTCGCTGCCTATCTGCTGGATTCCGATCGCTCCGAGTTCGATGAGGCATATCTGGCCGATACCTATCTGCAGATGGCGTTGCCTGCGGCGCGCGGTGCAGAGGGTGCTGGTGAGGACGCTCCGGCGCCTGCCGCCCGTACTGCGGCTCTGACGCTGGCGCTCGTGGCGCCGTTGCGCGAGTGCATGGCCCGTGAGAACGCCGCCAACGTGTTCGATGGCATCGAGATGCCGCTCGTTCCGGTACTTGCCAAGATGGAGCGCGCGGGCATGCTCGTGGACCCCGACCGCCTGCACAGTCTGTCCGAGGGTCTGGCGACCCAGATCACCGAGGTCGAACGAAGCATTCGCGACCTTGCCGGTGACGAGACCTTTAACATCGGCAGCCCCATGCAACTTTCGCATGTGCTCTTTGATGTGATGGGCCTTCCGACCAAGGGTCTCAAAAAGACCAAGCGCGGTTACTATTCGACCAATGCCAAGGTACTGAGTGATCTTGCCCGTGACCACGAGATTGTTCGTTTGATCTTAGACTGGCGCGAGAAGTCCAAGATCAAGTCAACCTATCTGGACACGTTGGGCCCGCTGCGCCGCGGTGACGGTCGTGTGCACACCACGTACAACCAGACCATCACCGCGACGGGGCGTCTGTCTTCGAGCGACCCTAATCTGCAAAACATTCCGACGCGCTCGGAGCTGGGGCGTACCGTCAAGACGGCGTTTTCGGCAGGCGAGGGAAGCGTCTTTTTGGCGGTGGACTACTCGCAGATCGAGCTGCGTCTGCTGGCACATCTCTCGGGTGACGAGCACTTGGTGCGCGCCTTTAACGAGGGCGAGGACTTCCATGCCGAGACGGCGGCGCGCGTGTTTGGTGTGCCGGTGTCCGAGGTAACGCCCGACCTGCGCAGTCGCGCCAAGGCCGTGAACTTTGGCATCGTGTATGGCCAGCAGGCCTACGGCCTGTCGCAGTCGCTGCATATCTCGATGGCCGAGGCGCGCGACATGATCGACCGCTACTACGAGGCCTACCCGGGCGTGCGTACGTTCCTCGACAACGTGGTGGCGCGCGCCAAGCAGACGGGCTACGCCGAGACCATGTATGGCCGCAGACGCCATATTCCCGAGCTCAAGGCCAAAAACCCGCAACTCCACGGCTTTGGCGAGCGCACGGCCATGAACCATCCCATGCAGGGCACCGCAGCAGACATCATCAAGATCGCCATGGCCCGCGTAAGTCGTCGCCTGGAAGAAGAAGGCTTTGCCGCCCACATGATCCTGCAAGTGCACGACGAACTGGACTTTGAGTGCCCCATCGACGAAGTCGAGCGCCTAACCACCATGGTCCGCGACGTCATGGAACACGTAGTAGACCTCCGCGTCCCCCTAATCGCCGAAGCCAGCACCGGCATAACCTGGGCCGACGCCAAATAGGGAAGCGCTCACAGTTCCAAAGTAACCAAACCAGAAGGGGGCTCCTTGCCAACAAGGAGCCCCCTTCATTCCAAAAAATCAGCCAAGTATCTAGACACTCAAGACACCATCTAGACGGCAAGCAGGTAAACCT
>OAWC01001113.1_pt1 | contig 10474 bp, 10 predicted proteins | sample 1495331 | NCBI WGS metagenome assembly OAWC01 (sample SAMEA2580115, study PRJEB22360) | human gut metagenome | biome: human gut; feature: human-associated habitat; material: faeces | place: Denmark | collected 2008/2010
ATCAAGCTCACGCTCGATGACGTGGGTGTTCGGGTGGATGGACTCAAGGCCGCCCATGAGGTTGGTCAGGGCGAGCAAGGAGTAGCCGAGCGCGGAACCGATGTTGCGCTGGGTGGTCGAATCGGTCAGATCGCGCTGCCAACGGGATTCCACCAGCGTGGCGGAGAGGGTGTCGAGCAGCGAGCAGCTGATCTCGAAGTTGGCTTCGGCGTTCTCGAAACGAATCGGGTTGACCTTGTGCGGCATGGTGGAGGAACCAGTGGCACCCTTGACCGGCACCTGGGCGAACACGCCGCGGGAGATGTACATCCACACGTCCACGCACAGGTTGTGCATGATGCGGTTGGCGTGGGAGACGGTGGAGTAGAGCTCGGCCTGCCAGTCGTGGCTTTCGATCTGCGTGGTCAGCGGGTTCCAGGTCAGGCCCATGCGGTTCGTGACGAACTCGCGGGAGACAGCGATCCAGTCGACATCCGGGCATGCGGCCAAGTGGGCACCGAACGTGCCGGTCGCGCCGTTGATCTTGCCCAGGTACTCCTGGTTTTCGATGTGCTTGAGCTGACGGTTCAGACGGTAGACGTAGACGGCGAGCTCCTTGCCGAGTGTGGTCGGCGTGGCCGGCTGGCCGTGGGTGAGAGAGAGCAGCGGCATATCCTTGAATTCCTCGGCCTTGCCGGCGAGGTGGTCGATGATGCGCTTGAACTCCGGGGTCCACACGTTTTCCATCGCGTTCTTGACGCAACGGGCGATGGAGAGGTTGTTGATGTCTTCGGACGTGCAGGCGAAGTGTACGAGGGTCTTCAGCTCGTCGTTGATGTTGGTCAGCTCGGCCGGAGCCTTGTCGATCTGATCATCGATGTAGTACTCCACGGCCTTCACATCGTGGTGGGTGATGGCCTCATGAGCGGCGTGCTGCTTGATGCCTTCGGCGCCGAAGTCCTCGGGAATGGCGCGCAGGAAGGCCTGCTCTTCGGCAGTGAACGGCTTGACGCCGTCAACGATCGGCTGGTTGCCGTTGCCCTCAAAGCCGTTGGCCAGAAGAATCATCCATTCGACTTCGACACGCATGCGTTCGCGGTTCAGGGCAGGTTCGCTCATGTATTCGACGAGCGGGGCGGTGGCCTTGTGATAACGGCCGTCAAGCGGGGTCAATGCGATTGCGGGGGAAATATCGGTAAGCTTCATAACCTCCAAGGGTACTTCCAGCCGTGAACCGAGCGGCTATACTGTGGTGCGGCGTTCCCGCCCGAGCCGCACAGGTCAAGGAACGCCCGTGGTTCGATTACTGTGTGCGGCCTTTAAGGCTAGGAGATCACCATGCCTGCAACCACCATTCATACTCTTCCGAAACGTCCGATTGCCGTATCGTCACTGAAATGGCAGCCGTTGGATATCGCGGTCGGTGCCACGCTGGGTGCGGCCTGCGGCGTGATCTTCTGGGGATTCAACTTCGCGTACATGCCGATCTCTTCGGTATTCGGCGCGATTCTGCCCGGTTTCGCCAGCATCGTGCACGCCGTCTGGTACTTCTCCGGTACGCTGGCGGTGCTGATTCTGCGCAAACCCGGAGCGGCGCTGTACGTGAACCTTATCGGCACGCTGGTCGAAACGGTGATTGGTAGCCAGTTCGATTTGGGCTTCGTGATTATCTCGGCGCTGTTGCAAGGTGTTTTCGCTGAGATTCCGTTCGCCTTGACCCGTTACCGCATGTTCAATCTGCCGATTTCCATTGCATCCGGTGCGTTGGTCGCCTTGGAATACGGCACATATCTGATGCTGTTTCGCTACGTGGGTGTGTCATTCGTCAGCCCGCGTGGCATTGTGCACATGATTTCCGAGGTCACCGGCGGCGTGCTTATCAGCGGCGTGATGGCCTGGTATCTGATGCTGGCCATCGCCAAAACCGGTGTGCTCGACCGCCTCGCATCCGGCCGCGCACTCATCGAGCGACGCGCCTGACACTCTTTGCGCGCCACTTTCCCGGGAATGTTGCGCTGATAGAGGGGGTTTCGGGCATGCTAGCGCAACAATCCCGGGAAAGTGGCGCTAGCCGCGTCTCTGCGGTGATTGCATTGTGGGGTAGCTGATTGATGCTAAGCATTGACAAGTTGATGTGCCCGTTGCCGTGAGACCCCGAGTATATCGCCTATTTGCTGTAGGGCGAGACCCATGCCATGTAGTTCTTGTGCTGCGGCGCGAGTTTCCCGCGCTGCGTTCGATCTGCATTCCGCTTCTTCCTTGCGCAGTCGCCGAGCTTCATCAAGATGCTCCTGCACGGATTGCGGCAGCTTTGTCTCTACGGTGAGTGCGAAATCAGCATCTTGTGTCATGACGGTGATAAGGTCGCGTGCCATACTTTCAATCTCTGCTGTTGTTCTTGCCTGCGTGAAACCGATACCGGGAATCTCAAGAATCCAGTATTTTTCGCCAGGACGAACGATGACCTGATATGTTTTCACTGCTGATACCAGCCTTTCCCGAGTTTGGCTTCTGCTTCTTTGCAAATAATGTCCGCGAGGTTGTTGTCGATTTCGTTATGACGTGGGATGGGGAATCATAAGTCCATCGAGTTGGAATATCTCATGACTCCCTCCTTGCCTGATACTTTCAAACGTGACATTCTTGCGTTCTGCCGCTTGCTTCATCAGTTTGATGAGCCATCTCCTACTCGTCATTATATTGTTAACTCCTTTCTTGACAACTCTGTCAAGTGTGGTATTTACTTTTAACCGCCGAACGTGCTGAACTCGGTGGTTCGCTCGCTAGGGGCAATGGTCGCGGACTGGGTCATGCGGCCTTGGTAGTAGCGGGTTTCCTTGAGCTCTCCGTTGATAACTTCCTGGAAATGGGCTTCGTGGCGTTGCACGGCGGGGGAGCCGAGGTCGGTGGCGTTCTGATAGGCGGCCTGATGGTATTTGATCCAGTGCGACAACTCCCTGCCGTTGGTCGAACCAGCCACGGGTGCGGCGTCATATGGGGTCAGACCGGTGATGGGCGTTGCGCCGGGAGTGCATGAGCCGTCCGAATGCACTGTGGATGGTGTTGCCGCGGGCGCGGGCGATACATGCCCTTGTACGGTGAGCCAGTTATCGGTGACCGGGTTGGCGGCACCATCCAGTGCGGCGACCAGTTCATCATCGATTTCCACGCTGGTGACCCACGTGCGTTGCGGAATCGGATGATTGGCCACCGGCGATCCGGCTGTCACCACATGCTCGATGGTATATTCCTCCGCCCAATCCGAGGCAAGCGTGGCGGCAACGATACCACCCTGGGAATGGCCGATCAGCGCCACGGGCTCATCCTTGCCGATGCCTGCCTGACGCATCGCCTCGGCAACCATGCGAGCGCTGTCCGCTTTCCTGCGGCGCTCCTGATCGGCGCTCATCAGTTCCACGTTCTGCGCCCAGCCAAATGGTGAGTCAGGCTGTCCATCGGTACCCGGGATGGTGACCAGCCAGGAGTTGGTTCCATCAGATCGTTCATAGCGTTGAATGGCGATGGTCCCATATTCGAGTCCGCTGTTCAGCTCGATTTTGCCGAGCCGCTCTTCGGCGAGCCTGCGCAGATTCTCCATTGACTCGGCCACCGATCCGCTTGCGCGGACAACGTCGGCATTCGCCTGCACCTCGCGCACGTCCAGATGATTGCCTTGGACGACGTCTTTCGCCGGGCCGGAGAAATTGGCGATTTTCCCCGCAGCCTTGTTGACCTCATCGGTGTGCGCAATGCTCTTGCCGATAGGTACGCCGCCAATGATTCCGCCCGCGCCGCTAAGCACTCCTTCCTGGAACGGATAGGTGAACGTGGACATCCATGCCGGGTTCGGTTTGCCGTCAATAGTCCAGCCGGCCAGAAAGCCGCCCGCCGCCACAGCGGCAACACCCGCCGCGGCATATCCCGGTTTGGCCTGTGTGCCGGCCTGCAATAATTCGGTAAACATGCGCCGAGCCGTCATCTCCGCCTGAGAATACAGAGAGTGTGCGCGAATCAGCAGATCGGCCGCGCCACGCAGATCATCGCTCAACCGCTGACATGCCGTTGCATGGTCATAACACCGATTGCCCAGCGCGGCATATGGTGCAGTGACATGGCCGGGAACAACGGCGCTCGGATCGCCCGACTGCAAGGTGACGCACATCGGCGCACTATGCCGATGTGACTGCAACTGTAATGCGGCCGATTCCCAAGCCGTGGCTATGGCCGCAAATCCTGCCGCCTCGTCATCGAGAGCCTTGGCTATGGCGGCATATTCTTCAAGAGTGGCTGGCGCATACCCCACTCCGCCGTAAACGGACGATTCCACTTGCCAGTAATCGTGCTCGCTCATGACGACCCCCAAGCCAATCGGTGGGTGGTCTCCATGTCTTGCGCGAGACTGGCCGAATACTGTGCGGTGCGACTGAGCCGCGATCGGAATAGATCGGCGGCTTTACCGGTCCACACGATGTTGCTGGAGCGGTTCACGGCCACCGCCGTCTGGTCCGATTGCGTCAGTGTGGCCGCACGCTGGACGGACATGAGGTCGCGACTACGCTGTACCGCCGCATGGCAAGGGCAAGTGCCGTAATCGAACGGCGTCACCGTATTGTCGGCAAAGCCGCCGGTGGGATCGATGGGTGCTGGGTTGCTGGTGTAGGTATTCATATATCCAGCTAAAAGGACAAGACTCATGCTTGTCCAGCCAGAACGACCAATGTGGTTCTAGCTTGCCGATTTTGGGCGAAGTTATCCCCAAGTGTTGTGCATAGTCGTAACGATTATCCACAAATAGCCTGTTTGGACATACCTTGGATCAGCCATGGCCTATCGAAAAATTGGACAAACGTCAAAGCCGACAGCCGAAACCGGGAAACAGCCGCGATAAAGCCATGACCCATGAGGGTGTGAGAAAAAGAACAACTGTGAACGACTGCTTACCACGGCTTGGTGGCCCCGGTACCCTTGTTCTGCGTCGCTTTCTGCTCGGATTGGGTGGTGTTCGACTGGGTATCGGTGGATTGCTGATTGGCCTTCATCAGCTCCTCGACCTGCTTCTTCTGTTCGTCGGTCAACGCGCCGCCCTTTTTGGCATTGGATGAGGAACTCTCGGATTGCTGTGCCGACTGGGCTTGCCCGGAATCGGAACCGCTGTTCTGCGCCTCGGCCTGTTTCAGGGTGATCTTTGTCAGCTCGGAAGAAATCGAAGCATTGGCGTCGATGGCGTCCTTGACTTGCGGCAACAGAAGCGTGCGCATTCGCCCGGCCTCGGCGAATTGCGCATCGGTCTGCTGCTGTTGCGCCTTGAGCGTGGTGATATCCGTGGACTCGTCCTGAGCCGCTTTGATATTGGCGTTCAATGATGCGGTGGCCTGATTGAACGTAATCGAAGCGGACAGGTTTACTGCCGCCACGCCGGCAACCAGCAACAGCAATACGGCGCCACAAGCCAGGACGATACGTGCCCAAAGCGGACACTTCGCCCGCATCCGAGTATTCGCCGAGCCATCGTTCTCGTGGATTTCGTTACTGTTTCTCACAGCAGTCTCCTTGAGGTTGCGATCCATGCACCGACTTCCATGGCAAGCAATATCGCCAACGCAATGGCCAACGGCCATACCACCGGCGTGGTGCGTGTGCGTTCCCTGACCGTGGTGGTCATGCGCCACTGCTTCGACGACTTGGCCGAAACCGAATCCGCCAAAGTCTGTGAAGCGTTCACGGCCACATACGTGCCACTGATCTCGTCGGCAATGTCTTTAAGGTTCTTCTCATCCATCTTGGAGATGCCGGGTTCGCCGGTATCCGGGTCGACCACCCAGTGGTCCGTGGTGTTGGAATCGCCGGCACTGACGCCATCGGCGATGACGGGAATCTTGCCGCCCTCGGTCGAGCCGACGCCCACGGTAAACCCATCATTGAGATACTGGCGCAGTGACGAGAACGTACGACGCGTCACATTCGAGGTCTGTTCGCCGTCAGTGATGAGGTACAGCACAATCGCATCATCCGGGTGCGCTTCACGAATCGACTTCACGGTCAGCAGCAATTGATCGATCGGAGCATCCAGACTGGAGCCCGCCGACACGGATGTGGCTTCCACCGCCAACGTGTTGGCCCAATTATCGATGGCCGGCGCATCCGGGGTCAGCGGCACATCAAGCGTCCCCGAAGCACCGAACCGTAACGCCGCGAAACTGGCGTCCGGATAAGCGGCGGTCACATCATGCACGGCCTGGCGTGCGGCATCGATGCGGGTAATGGTCTTCTCGGACCCGTATGTGGCGTCGGCCACCGCCATCGACCCGGTGGTATCCACCGCCACAATGACGTCGGTGGCATTGATGGCCTGTGAGGTGGTAGACGATACCACGCTGGGAGTCAGTACCATCACCGCGACGATGAGCAGCATAAGCGTACGTCGTATGCAAGCCCACACGGTCTCGTCACTGGAAGCACGGCGACGAACAAATAATGCGATTTCGAGAATGGCCAGTACGGCGAGCCCGGCCGCCAGCAGTCCGCCGGCGACCCAGCCCAAGGCGGGGGAGAAGGTGAATCCGTTCATCGCCTCAACCTCCATGCACATACGATCCAGATAATGAGTATCACGGCCAGAGCAAGCGTCCACAGACCGGGAGCGTCCACCATCGAGGATTTCGCCTTGTTCTCCACATCCGTATCTCTACGCGACTGAATATCCCGTACCAGCTCATCTATCGACGCGCCATTCGATTGGGTGAGGAAGATGCCTCCATGCGACTCGATCGCGGACTTCATATCCGTTGTGGTTTGGTCCGATTCACTGGCTTTCGGCCCGGAATACAGGCCGTCCACGGTGATTTTGGTCTGCTGGGTCAAATCCAACGCTTCGGTCAGCGAATAGGTGGGCTTGCCCGACACGACGTTGTCGGTGGCCAGCACGATGGATGCCGCACGCTGACGGTCGGCATTCGCATGATTGGCTTCGCCATAAGCGAAACCGGGGAGCATCGCCGCGCAAGACACCACGCCGTCGCCAATCAAGGAGGTGGCGTCCTTGCGGTTCTGCGTGCCTTCGAGCCAATTGGCGATGTCCTGATATTCGGCATCGGACATCTTATCGATGTCATCCTGCGACTCGACGCCTTTCAGCGCCTTGCTGGCGGAGGTCAACTGTTTGGTGACCAGTTCGTAGTCGTCGGTCAGCGGGAACACCGTGCGTGAGGTCGAGTTGAAGATACTCAAACCGATACGTTCCCCCTCGAAATGCTTGACCAGTTCCAAATAGGTGTCGATGACCTCGCGATCATAGGGGAGCGTGGACCCCGACACATCCAGACACAGGACGATATCTCGGCTGGAAGCGCGTTCCGGCATCCACTTGGCTGGGGCGAGCCACCAGCACAATGGCCAGCGCCAGCGCAAGCACCAGCACGCTGATGGCGAGACGGCCCAAAGCGCGCCATTGACGGAACAGGCGGGAAGCGTGCTCGGTATTGAGATCGTCGTCCATCGAGAATACAGGGGTGTCGTCGGCGGCGTTACGGCGGGCGAACACGACAATCAGCACGATAATCGCCAGCGTCGCCAAGACGCCGGCCAGAGCGGCCCAAGGCCAATGCCATGCCAGCATCATGAACGCCACCTTTCCACCAGATTCGCCACCCACTCGGCGGCCTGCTGCACGCTGGTCGTCTGGGCGATTCGGTTGCGGGCATCATCGGCAAATTCCGGTGGATACAACGCGCCAATGGTCTGCTTCAATGCGTCCAATCCTTGGCGATTCGCGGGCGTGCGATTCAGGTACGCCAAATCGGTCAGCGTACTGGAACTAAGCTCCTTGCCTGATGCGGCACCGGCGAAATCACGGGCGATGACGGACAATTCGACGAAAGCCTCATGCCGGGGCAGTGCTCCGGATTCATGACGGGCCACCACATCGTCGATGCGGGCACGCCACTCGGCCTTGGAGCTGGCATTGCTATGAGCGCCACGCGCGCGGTCGCTGTTCCGAGGTTTGCGTGCGGGGCGAGACAGCATGATGATCAACGCGATCAGACCTACCGCCAGCAACAGGCATGCGACGATGGCCACCACCAGGGGAGTGGTCAAGGCCAACGACTCCACGGGCCTGAGATCGCCGGGATCAGTGGCGAGCGGGATGATGGGGAACATGCTGTGCATCATAGATCACCAGCCAAAGTCAGTCCGACCAGTTCGGGTGCAGTACCCAGTCTATTGCGTGTGGTGCGGGCCAATGCCCGGGACACCAGGGCGACGAAACGATCGAACATGGATTCGCTGGATGCGGATCGAATGATATGGGAACCGGCACGGGTGAGCTCCTGTTCCAAAGCCGCGGCCATATACGCGCGATGAGTATCGACCTCGGCCGCTGCCTTGGCGTTGCGCAGGAATGCCGGCACACGCCGTGCACTCAAGCCGTCGGTGGGAGCGTGGCGGGATGAGACGGCCTTGAACGGATTCATCGTCGCCACATCGATCAGCACCATCGGATGGGTGCGGGTAATACGACGGATCGTGGTGATATGCCGCTCCTCCATCGCATGCTCATCGGTGGCCAATACGATCAATGCCTCGCGATCCTTGATACGGCGCGCATATTCCAGCAGCGCGTCGATATTACGGTGATGATCCCAATCACGGTCAAGCGCCTTGTCCAGCGTGCGTTCGAACTGCGCGAACCCACCGTTGAACGGCACGCGGGTGATACTGGACTCATCGCCGAACACCAGCGAAATATCGTCCGACCGGCGCAACGACAGTGCGGCGAACATACGCAGCGCATTGGCGGCAACCTGCCATGCGCGTTCTCCGGAAGGGCATACGCCAGTCATCTCCAGGCCCACGTCCATCAGCAACCAGACCCGTGACGTCGACAGGCGCTCGCGCTCGACCACCATGGGGCGGCCTTGGCGGGCGCTGGTCTTCCAATCGATAAGACGGGATTCGTCGCCTGGCTCATAGGCATGCACATCCATCGCATCGCCGCTGCCGCCGCGACGCCCGGATGCGTGTTCGCCCTCCAGCGCGCCCAAAGCCTTCCTTACGGTAGGCAGGCTCAGCTGAGTGCCAAGGGCCTCGATCTTCTTGCGAACGGAATCGGAACTCACGGAACAGGAACCGTTTCGACGATCTTGTCGACGATCTGATCGCTGACCACGCCATCGGCCAGTGCCTCGAACGTCAGCATAATACGGTGGCGCAGCACCTCATGAGCGAACGCCTTGAGGTCCTCGGGTACCACATAGTCGCGCCCGGACAGCAACGCCTTCGCCTGGCCGATACGGGTCAAGGCGATGGTGGCGCGCGGCGAGGCGCCCAAACGCACCAAGGACGACAGTCCCTTGATGGGGCGGGAGCCGGCACCTCGTGACGTGGCGGTGATATCGACCGCATAACGCATGATCGCGTCGGAAACATGCACGCGGCGTGCCGCCTTGCGCAAAAAATCAACGTCGGACACGGAAATGCGTTCGCCGGTGATGGTGTCGGGACCGATCATATCGGAGCCGCGGCGGGTGAGCATGGCCAGCATCCGAGCCTCTTCGTCGGGCGAAGGATAGGTCATGACGGCCTTCATCATGAAACGATCCATCTGGGCTTCGGGCAGGTTGAACGTGCCCTCCTCCTCGATCGGATTCTCGGTGGCGATCACCATGAACGGCTTGGGCAAGGCGATACGCTGCCCGCCGATGGTCGTGGCACCCTCGGCCATGGCCTCAAGCATGGCGGACTGGGTTTTGGCATTCGAACGGTTGATCTCGTCCAGCAGTACGAAATTGGCGTGAATCGGACCGATCTGCGTGGTGAACTTCTGCGACGCAAAATCGAAGACCTGCGTGCCCACCAGATCAGATGGCATGAGATCAGGAGTGCACTGCACGCGCTTGAACGAGCCGGATACGCAGGTGGCGAGCGTCTGGGCGGCCGTGGTCTTGGCCAAGCCCGGCACGGATTCGATAAGAATATGCCCGCCGGCCACCAAGGTCACGATAAGCGATTCGCGTAGATTATCCTGACCCACCAGTGTCTGGGCGAACCTCGCCCGAATGGCGTCGGCCAGGATACGTGCGCGTTTGGCGTCATCGGCACCCAGCGGAGCCGACACGCCGGGCGCGGGAACGGCGACCGGTCGTGCGGCGGTGGTCGGCGAAGGTATGTTCGGTTGCGTGGGGAACAAAGTCATGCCCCCCACTGTAACTACTCACAATGACTGTTGGCCTGCCTAAAGAGTCCAATCCACCGGGTCGGCACCCATGGTGACTAGGGCTTGATTGGCTCTGGAGAATGGTTTGGAGCCGAAGAATCCGCGGGAAGCGGACAGCGGACTCGGATGAGGCGATTTGATAATGAAGGCATTGGTCAGCAATGGCTCGAGGCTTTGCGCATTACGCCCCCAGAGAATCGCCACCAGCGGCTGGGGCTTGCCGTCGGCGTCCGTGCGCGCGTTCAACGCACGAATCGCGGCCTCGGTGACTTCCTCCCAGCC
>OAWC01001116.1_pt1 | contig 10464 bp, 8 predicted proteins | sample 1495331 | NCBI WGS metagenome assembly OAWC01 (sample SAMEA2580115, study PRJEB22360) | human gut metagenome | biome: human gut; feature: human-associated habitat; material: faeces | place: Denmark | collected 2008/2010
ACGAAGGTGAAGTTCCGGGTGCCGCTGCCCGCGACTGCGGAAACTACCTTGACATGAACCTCCCGATGGCAAAATATCTTGCCGGAAAGTTCTATGATGAGGTACTTGAGGATATCCGCGAGGAACAGCTTGTTTATCCGGAATAATCAACACCGGGCGCAGATTCCGACAAGCGCAGATTCTGGCAGACACTGATCCCGACAGGAACAAAACAAATATGTGTAATTTTCTTATATCATGCAAAATCCCCATCCTTCAGGCCGATGTCTCTATCTTCTGACCTGTGATGGGGATTTTTTCAGCTATTTTTCCGAAAAGCTCTCAAGAATCACGATCCCGCGCGGCGGTACCGCCAGCATCATCTGGTTTTTCGGAACTTTACCGGTTCCATCCGTTGGAAGGTCGGCCGCATCCGGGGCGCCCGTATTGCAGATCACACGCCACTTTGCTCCCTTCGGGAGATGCGGAAGTCCAAACATATGCGGCTCCCAGTGCATGTTATAGGCTACATAGAAGTTCGCGTCATCACTCCCGTCCGGGCGTTTCGCGTAGGCACCCCAGTAGAGGATCCCGAACTGGCGGCGGAAATTTTCAAACTCCGGCTTCCAGGCGTTTTCCCCGTGATAGGACACATCCGGTCGTCCACAGGACTTATAATCCATGATCCGCGGTTCCCGGTCCATATGGAACATCTTGTGGGCTTTCCGGAAGGCAATGAGGCGTTTCACAAAGTCTACCTGATCCTTGTGGGTCTCCAGAAGCTTCCAGTTTAACCAGGAGACCGCATTGTCCTGACAGTAGGCGTTGTTGTTTCCGTCCTGACTGTTCCCGAACTCGTCGCCCGCCATGAGAAGCGGAACACCCTGACTTAAAAACAGGAGCAGATACGCATTCTTTAAGAGCTGTTTCCTCAGCTCCACGATTTTTTTCTTTCTCGTCGGACCTTCCGCGCCGCAGTTCCAGGAATAGTTGTAGTCGCTTCCGTCCCGGTTCTCCTCGCCGTTTTTTTCGTTGTGCTTCCGGTCATAGGAGACGGTATCCATCAGCGTAAAGCCGTTGGTGTTCGCCATGTAGTCGATCACAGCATACTCCGCCGGGTTTCTGCGGTTCCGGAACTCAAAGGCCGACAACATTCCCTCATCGCCCTTCAGGAACCGACGCATGTCCTCCATGAACTGCATATTGTATTCCGCGAGATTCTTTTCCTCCACCGATACCGCGCCATCTCCCGGAGTCACATAGCCCTGTTTCGGCCGGCGGTTCATGACCTCATTCCAGTTTTCCGCAAAAAGCTTCGTCCGCTTTAAAAACGGATCCTCCGCTGCCAGAGAAAGATCCGGGAATCCGGTCAGATGGAAACCATCCACATGATACTCTTCCACCCAGTACCGGAGCACGGAAAGGATCTCCCCCGGAAGCTCTTTTCCTGTAAAGTACATCTCCGGGATACACTCGATCCCGGCCTTATGCAATTCTTTGACTAATGTTTTGAACTCACCTTCCGCCGACATTGTCTCACGGGAGGCATACGCCGTCTTCACCGCGTAGAGATAGGACGGACCATATCCCCAGTAATTTAAGTATCCTGTCGGCTCCTGTTTCGCGTTATGGAAGCTGCTTCCGGAGGATGACATCATGATCTCATCGAACTCTGTCACCGGCATCAGCTCCACCGCCGTGATCCCGAGTTCTTTTAAATATGGGATTTTCTCCATGACACCGGCATACGTTCCTCGGGCAGATACCCCGGAGGACGCATGCGCCGTAAATCCCCTGACATGGAGTTTGTAGAGGATCGTTTCTGCATAAGGGGTTTCCGGGTTTACATCATCCTCCCAGTCAAACTCCTCCGACAGTATCCTGCCACGCACCGGTTTTCCGGCACGTTTCCGGTCTGCCCATTTCTCCCGGCCTGTGATGACGCGCGCATTAGGATCTGTCACAATTTTTCCATCTATCATGAAATTATATTCAAATGATGCAAAATCTGTCCGATCCAGCGCCAGCTCCCACACATCTCCCATCCGGTATTTCGGATCAAACGAGATCTCCTCGCATGGCTTTTTCTCTCCTGGCCTGTACAAGAGCAGCCGAACCTCCCCGGCACGTCCCTGTACAAGGATGTGGACGCCGTTCTCTTCCTGCGTGACACCAAGTGGATACAGGATTCTGTTTCTGTTTCGATATTCTGCCATTCTAAAATCCCCCGTTTTCCCCGACATGTTCTATTTACTGATTTCAGCAACGGTTACCTGCGGTCCTGAGTTTCCGATAATCAACATCAGTAAAAATATATTTTTGAACAACTGCCGCTCTGGCCTTTTCCTGCTGCTAGGTCTCGCATAACTGGCACAACAAATACACAAGTCCGCTGACAGTTATCATATTACCTGTTCTTCTGCGCCTCGATCTGCTCCGCCAGATCGTTTAAGTAGACCCAACGATCCATCTTTTCTTCGAGCTGCGCTTCCTTCTCTTCTTTTTCTTTCATAAGCTCATTGAGCTTTGTAAAGTTCGTCGCAGAGGCCGCGATCTCCTTCTCAAGGTTCTCTACTGCCTCTTCCAGAGCGGCGATGTCATCTTCGATGGTATCCCACTCTCTCTGCTCTTTGTAGCTGAATTTCAGTTTTTTCTCCCTTGGCTTCGCGTTCCCGCGGGATGCGCTGTCTGTCTCAGCCGCGTCATTTCCCTTATCCGCAGACTTCTTCGCTGCCGCCGGATTCTCCGCCGCGCTCTCCGCAAGCTTCGCTTCCCGCTCCGCCTTCGCCGCCTGATAGTCCGTAAATCCGCCCTCGTACTGCTGAAGCCTTCCGTCTCCCTCAAAAGCGAAAATCCTGCCGACCACGCGGTCCAGGAAATACCGGTCATGGGATACCGTGATGACGATCCCCTGAAAGCTGTCAAGATAGTCTTCCAGGATCATCAGCGTCTGGATATCAAGGTCATTCGTCGGCTCGTCCAGAATCAGGACATTCGGTGCACTCATGAGGATCTTTAAAAGATAAAGACGTCTTCTCTCGCCGCCGGACAGTTTCTCGATCACGGTGTACTGGACAGACGGCGGGAATAAAAACCGCTCCAGCATCTGGGACGCGCTGATGCTGCCGTCCTTTGTCTTTACATACTCCGCAACATTCTTAATATAGTCGATGACCTTGAGGCTCGTGTCCATGTCCTCATTCTCTTGGGAGAAATAGCCGAGCTTTACAGTCTGTCCGATCTCAATTGTTCCGGAATCCGGTTTGACCCAGCCGGCGATCATCTTCATCAACGTCGATTTTCCGCTTCCGTTGGGACCAATATAGCCGATGCGGTCATCCTTTAAGAAAAAGTAGGTGTAATCCTTTACAAGGACCTTGTCCCCGTAAGATTTGCAGAGATCCGAGATCTCGATGGTGGTACGGCCGAGGCGGCTGGAGATGGACTCCATCTCGACTTTTCCGTCCTCCACCGGTCCCTTTTTATCCCGCAGTGTCTCAAACCGCTGAATTCTGCCTTTCTGCTTTGTAGAGCGGGCACGGGCGCCTCTCTGCATCCATGCGAGTTCTGTCCGCACGATCGACTGGCGTTTGCGCTCAGAGGCCTTTTCCATATCCATGCGCTCTGCCTTCAGCTCCAGAAAACCTTCATAGTTTGCCTGATAGCTGTAAAGCTTTCCGTTGTCCAGCTCCACGATCCGGTTCGTCACGCTGTCAAGGAAATACCGGTCATGGGTGATCATAAGGAGTGCGCCCTTGAATTTCTTTAAATAATCTTCCAGCCAGTCCGCCATCTCGCTGTCCAGATGGTTTGTTGGCTCGTCTAAGATCAGAAGCTCCGCCGTCGATAAAAGTACAGATGCTAACGCCGCGCGCTTCTTCTGTCCGCCGGATAAATGCTCCACCTTCTCGTTGAAATCCGGGATTCCGAGGCGGTTTAACATGGATTTTGCCTGACTTTCGATATCCCAGACATGTTCATGTCCCTCATTTTCCCTTAAAACGCTCTCCAGTACCGTCTCGCCCGGATGGAATACCGGGTTCTGAGGGAGATAACGGATATCCAGATTCCGTCCCCGGACGATCCGGCCGGAGTCCGGCTCCTCAAGTCCCGCCACCAGCTTCAATAACGTCGATTTTCCTGTTCCGTTGATTCCGATGAGACCGATCTTGTCACCTTCGTTGATGGAAAAGTCGGTATCATCAAAGAGCAGCCGCTCCGTATATGATTTTGTCAGATGTTCTGCCGTCACTAAATTCATGTTATGTCAACCCACTATCACTTTCTCAATCAAAACTTTTTACCTTCATTTACGTTTTTCAATATCTGCACAAAATTCTTTAATCTGTAAATTGCGTATTCTTTCGCAGATACTTGTACACAGCTTTTATCGCTACATACCGCTATACCTTGAGTCAGGTACTGTACCAAATCTATTCTATTGAATATCCAGCTCCACCGGACAGTGATCGCTTCCCATCACTTCCGTATGGATCTCCGCATCCACAAGCCTGTCCTTCAGACTTTCTGAGACACAGAAATAATCGATCCGCCACCCCGCATTCTTCGCTCTTGCCGAGAACCGGTAAGACCACCAGGAGTAGATTCCTTCCTGATCCGGGTAAAAATATCGGAACGTATCAACAAATCCAGCCTCTAAAAGCTCCGTAAATTTCGCTCTTTCCTCATCAGAGAAACCTGCATTCTTCCGGTTCGTCTTCGGATTCTTTAAGTCGATCTCCTGATGTGCCACGTTCAGATCACCGCAGAAAATTACCGGTTTCTTCGTCTCCAGTTCCTTTAAGTACGCCCGGAATGCGTCCTCCCACTGCATCCGGTAATCGAGGCGCTTTAAGCCGTCCTGGGAATTCGGGGTATAGCAGGTGACCACATAATACTCCGGGAATTCCGCCGTGATCACCCGGCCTTCATGGTCATGCTCCTCAATCCCAAGACCATAGGTCACCGCGATCGGCTCTTCCTTTGTGAACATCGCCGTTCCGGAATATCCCTTTTTCTCCGCGTAATTCCAGTACTGGTGATATCCCGGAAGCTCCAGCTCTACCTGCCCTTCCTGACACTTGCTTTCCTGAATACAGAAAATATCTGCATCCGATTCCTTCACATATTCTAAAAATCCTTTTCCCAGGCAGGCACGAAGCCCGTTTACATTCCAGGAAATCATTTTTTTCATAGACAGCTTCTCCGTTTCTATCGCACTTTCTCGGCCACCGGACTGCTCCGGATTTTCTTCGATAAATGTCGAAACATTCAGAAAATGTGTGGCCCGCATATAGATTCAGTATAACATTATTCCTAATGTTTTACCATCAAAAAAATAATTCCACATAGTATAAAAAGAATGTGCCTTGGCACATTCTCGCGCCTCGCGCGGTCGCTTGCGACAAAACTCCTCAGAATTTCCTGTTACATAAAAAAACAGGTCCCCACACAGCATACCGCCATATGAGGACCTGTCTATTTTCAGCCTACCACACTCTTATCGATCACTTTCCAGTAAAGCGCCTTCTTCTCGATCAGCTCCGAGATCAGGTAAAGCGCCAGACCGATCACACTTAAAAGAATGACCGCATTCAGGATCATCTTGATATCGTATGTCTCACTGCCCAGCGTAAGCAGATATCCAAGACCTGCTTTCGCTCCGATCATTTCACCGATGACCGCGCCTGTCATCGCCTGCGTTAGGGCAAGCTTAATTCCGGATAACATCATCTCGATCGAATACGGAACCTCGATCTTACAGAAGGTCTGCCATTTGCTGGCCTTTAACACCTTCATCAGATTATATACATTATCCTCTATGGAGCGGATCGCCGATACCTCATTGATCATGATCGGGAACGATACGACCAGAATAACTAACGCCGCCTTGGATTCGATTCCGAGTCCCATCCAGAGGATGAAAAGCGGTGCCAGAGAGATCTTCGGGGCTGTCTGGATAATGATGACGAACGGCATGATCAGACGCTCAATAAAGCGGATCTTCGCCATAATATAGCCGAGAACCAGTCCGATCACGATACCGATCGCCGTTCCCACCAGGATCTCTTCCATTGTGACGCGGATATGTTTCATCACATCACCGCTCACAAACAGCTTTACCATCGAGTTCGCCAGCTCTGCCGGACCGGGAAGCAGGTAGTTCGGTACATGAAAGATCCGGATATACAGTTCCCACACGATCAGAAACAGCGGCAGAAACAGTGCCGGAAGAATGGTTTTTCTATATTTTCTGTAAAACATCTCTCACCTCATAGCTCTTCCCGTCCGAAGCGGGGAAAATTCTTTATTTTGCCGGTGTGTAAAGGAGTTCAGATGCATCGAAGGTCTCGTCGATATTGCCGATCTCCTTGGACTCATCGATCAGTGCCTGCCACTTCTCCGGGTTGGACGCGCCGATTCCGTTTTCCTTCGTGTAATCGCTCTGCCATAAGGTCTTTACGAACACATCGTTTAAGATCTGGACAACAACATCTCTCTTCTCAGCGAAGGTCGGTGCATATTTCTCGATGGACATATCAACAGCTTCCTCAACGTGACCGTCGATGATGTACTCGATCGCTTTGTTTAACGCGCGGCAGAATCCGTCAACAGTCTCCGGATCCTCTGCCACTAACTTGTCGCCTGCAACTAATACGTTGCCGAAGGACGGAAGGAACTGGTCACATGTGATCTCGCTTGCTGCGTAACCGGAGTTGTTTAACTCGATGGTTCTGAGCTTGGAGAACACGATCGCGTCAACCTGACCCTCTGTGAGTGCTGTCAGAATTGCGCCTGTACCAACGATCTCAACCTGTACATCGTCGATCGTAAGGCCTGCAGACTCCATAGCTGCCTGGAGCTGGAAGTAGTTTGCGCTTCCAAGGCTTGTAACTGCTACTTTTTTACCCTTTAAGTCAGCCGGTGTGCTGATTCCGGAATCGCTTCCGAAGATGATCGCGCCGAGGCCTTCCTGATAGGTTGTATGAACAACTTTAACCGGGATACCCTGTGCCTTTGCCGCTACAACTGCATCTGCGTTCGGGAAACCGAACTCAACATTTCCTGCTGCAACGTTCTTTACGATATCGGCTGCTGCTGCATAATAGAATTCAACATTCAGTCCCTCTTCCGCAAAATATCCGTTCTCCTGCGCAAGGTATAACGGTGCGTAATACGGAACTGCGGAACCATCGATCTGAATGGAAACCGTCTTTAAATCGCCTGTGTCCTTTGCTTCTGCCGCCGTTGTCTCCTCAGCCTTTGTCTCCTCTGCGGTTGTCGTTGCCTCTGCGGCCGTTGCTGCTGCTTCGCTTGCTTTGCTTGCGCTCTCAGAGCTGCATCCTGCGAGCATGGACACTGCCATTGCCGCTGTCAGTACGGTTGCAAGAATTTTTTTCTTCATGGTACTCTCCTTCTCCTTTTTATAAATACATTGGTTCTTTGTCTTACCGGAACTGCATTTCCGGCATCTATAACTTCCCGCGCCGTTTTCGGCTGGGTCATTATCTATATTTTATTTGATTGCAGTCAGCGCGGCGGGCCCGCAGACCTTACAATCCGTTACTTTCTGTGCAGATATTCCTTATAAAGCTTTTCTCCCGCGGCAAGAGCCGTTCTGCACATCTCTTTCTGGGCCGGTTCAAAATCCACCAGCCACTGGTCCGTGATCCGGTTGCAGTGTACTGCACAGATGCTTCCGGAAAGAACATTGTTTAACGATGCCAGCGTAAAGATCGTCTCCGCCTCCATCTCCATGTTCAGAATGTTCCATTTTTCATACTGTTCCAGAACAGCATTTTCATCATATCCTGTCTCAAACGGCATCTGACGTCCCTGTCCGTGATAGAAGGAACCGACCGACATACAGATTCCCATGGAATATTCGTTCTTTCTCTCCTCACACGCGCGCTTTAAGCAATCCAGCACTTCAAATGAGGCTAATGCCGGATACTCAGACGGAGCGTAGAAGCAGGAAGCACCGCCTTTCCGGACAGCACCCGTGTTCAAGACCATCGCCCCGCACGGTACATCTTCTTTCAGCACGCCGGTCCCGCCGATGCGGATCAGAGCTTTCGCGCCGAGAGCGATCAGCTGGAGCACAGCGATCTCCGTTGACGGACCACCGATTCCAGTCGAGCACACTGTAACTTTGATTCCGTTGTAATATCCGGTTCCAACCACATATTCCCGGTAGTTGCTGACGATCTTATAATCCTCTAAAAGATCCTCAAACATGGCAACGCGTCCCGGATCACCCGGAAGCAGTACGATCTCTCCGATCTCCTCAGCCGTACACTGGATATGCGGCATTTTTCCATTCATCGTCGGTGATGAAGCCGATGTAAAATTCACACTCATTTCCTCCCAAAATTTTTCTCTTATTCAGCACACCGCATTTTGTCAGAAGCGGCGGGCTGAGCACTAATTTTTCGATTCGTGCCAGTACAGGAACTTATCCTCCAGCACACTGATCACCTGATACGTCGCGATTCCCAGAACGATCGTAACGATGATGCCCGCGAGCAGCATCGGGGTGTCATAGGTCGATGACGCGTAAGTCAGGATATATCCGAGACCCTGTTTTCCGGACATCCATTCGGCAACGATCGCACCGATGACTGCCTGAACGATACCGACCTTCAGACTTGCAAACAGCGCCGGTAATGAATACTGCATTTCAACCTGTGAAAACACCTGCCATTTTGACGCTTTTAAGATCTTCATCAGATTTCTGACATCCGGCGGGATCGATTCCAGACCCAGCATCATTCCCGACAATACCGGGAACAGGACCATAGATATGATCAAAACAACCTTTGATACGAGTCCGATTCCGAACCATACGACGAATAACGGGACAAGTGCGATCTTCGGTGCCGTCTGAAGGAAGATCAGGTACGGCATCAGCATCGTTTTTAAGGCATCGATCTTGATAAACACATATCCCAGAACAATTCCTAAAAAGGCGCCGATCACAAATCCGAGAATGACCTCATAAGTCGTCGTCCAGAGATGTGCGTATACAGTTCCTTTTACAAACATTTTGACAAGGCTGCTCCAGACCTTCGGCGGAGACGGCAGGATGTACGCCGGGACATGCTTTACCGCAACGTAGATCCACCAGAGCGCGATAAACACGCCGACGGAAAGCGCGTATTCCCCGATGGTTCTCAGGAGTCCCTGAAGTTTTCCGTTCTTTTTCATCCGATGATCCCCCTCAGATACTTATTGTATTCCGTGAACTTCGGATCATTTCTCGTTGCCTCTCCCCTTGGACGCGGCAGATCGATCTCCACCATCTCCTTGACTCTTCCCGGTCTCGCAGACATGACGAGAACGCGGTCCGACAGGAAGGTGGCTTCCTCGATGCTGTGGGTAACGAAAATAACCGTCTTTTTCGTCTTCTGCCAGATCTTTAAAAGCTCCTCATTTAAGTGGTCACGGGTCAGGGCATCCAAAGCTCCGAAGGGCTCATCCATCAGAAGTAACGGAGCGTCATAGGAAAGCGCCCGGACGATGGACACACGCTGTTTCATACCGCCGGAAAGCTCTCTCGGAAGCGCAGTCTTAAACTCCGAAAGCCCTGCAAGTTCCAGGAGCTCGTCAAGCTTCTCTTCATTCTCTTTCGTCTGCTTTTTCTGGATCACTAACGGAAATTCTGCATTCTGTCGCACATTTTTCCACGGGAGAAGAACGGAATCCTGAAATACGAATCCCATCTGCTGGTCTGCCCCGTCGCGATACTCGATCGTACCGGAGGTCGGTTTATCAAGGTTTCCAATGATCCGCAAAAGTGTCGATTTTCCACAGCCGGACGGGCCGATGATAGAAATGAACTCCCCCGGACGGATCTGGAGGTTGATATCCTTCAGTGCGATCGTATCCTCTTTTAGCAGGTTACTGTACACCTTATTTAAGCCCTTTAACTCTACACTATACTCGCTCATAACAAATCTCCTTTTTTCTATCGGATTGCCTCGGAAATTTCTTTCGCACATTTCTTAAGCTGACAGATCCTCTGGAACATTTTTTCCGTATCCCCATCCTTCATGGACGTAAACGCGATCGCAGCCGCCAGCTCTCCATTTCTGTCAAATACCGGGCACGCTGCGCCGATGATCCCCATCTGTAATTCCTCGTCAATGACCGCATACCCCTGATTATGAATACGGTCCAGCTCTTCATTCAGCTCCTTCAGATCCGTTTTCGTATTCGGCGTCGTTTTCGTGCGTTTCTCAAGATCAAGAATATCCAATGCCTCGCTCCGGTTCATGTAAGCCATAAAAACACGGCCGGCCGATGTGGAATAGAACGGGATCTCATGTCCGATCTTAACCATATACATATTGGAATCGCTGCGTTCGCTGCATGCCACATTCATCACAGCTCCATGCTCCATGATGCAGAGGACCACATTCCGGTCAATCTTTTCCGCCAGTCTGCGCATAGGCATCTGTGCCGCCTGCGTCAGCGCACTTCCCT
>OAWC01001118.1_pt1 | contig 10454 bp, 10 predicted proteins | sample 1495331 | NCBI WGS metagenome assembly OAWC01 (sample SAMEA2580115, study PRJEB22360) | human gut metagenome | biome: human gut; feature: human-associated habitat; material: faeces | place: Denmark | collected 2008/2010
CGTATCAACATCATTGATACTCCTGGACACGTAGACTTTACTGTAGAGGTAGAGCGTTCACTGCGTGTACTGGATGGAGCTGTTGGTGTGTTTGATGCAAAAGCTGGTGTAGAACCTCAGTCTGAGAACGTTTGGCGTCAGGCTGACACTTACAATGTACCACGTATGGCATTCATCAACAAAATGGATAAGATGGGTGCAGACTTTTTTATGTCAGTACAGACGATTATTGATCGTTTGGGTAAAAATGCAATTCCTGTTCAGATTCCGATTGGTCAGGAAGACGATTTCGTCGGATTGGTTGATTTGTTTGAGATGGAAGCATACTACTATAAAGATGACAAGGGCGAGGATATCGAAATCACTGAGATTCCGGATGATTTGAAAGATCTTGCTCAAGAATGGCATGAAAACCTTGTTGAGAAAATCTGTGACTTGGATGATGATCTGATGATGCAGTATCTTGAAGGTGAAGAGCCATCCGTTGAAGAATTGAAGAAAGCTCTTCGTAAAGGAACAATCGCTTGTGAGGCTGTTCCGGTATACTGTGGTTCTGCTTACAAGAACAAAGGTGTACAGAAGATGTTAGATGGTGTTATCGAGTACATGCCTGCACCAACAGATATCCCTGATATCACCGGTACAGACGAAGATGGTAACGAAGTCGTTCGTAAATCTTCTGATGATGAGCCATTCGCAGCATTGGCATTTAAGATTATGACAGACCCATTTGTTGGTAAGCTGGCATTCTTCCGTGTGTATTCCGGTACATTGAACTCTGGTTCTTATGTACTCAATGCAACAAAAGGAAAGAAAGAGCGTGTCGGACGTATTTTGCAGATGCACGCAAATAAACGTAGTGAATTGGATAAAGTATATTCCGGAGATATCGCAGCAGCTGTTGGTTTCAAATTGACAACAACAGGTGATACTATCTGTGATGAGAAACATCCGGTTGTTTTGGAATCCATGGAATTCCCTGAACCGGTTATCGAGCTTGCTATCGAGCCGAAAACAAAGAACGATCAGGGTAAAATGGGTGAAGCTTTGGCAAAACTTGCTGAAGAAGATCCGACATTCCGTGCTCATACTGATCAGGAAACCGGTCAGACAATCATTGCCGGAATGGGTGAGCTTCACTTGGAAGTTATCGTAGACCGTCTGCTTCGCGAGTTCAACGTAGAAGCAAACGTAGGTGCTCCACAGGTTGCTTACAAAGAAACATTTACAAAAGAAGTCGAAATCGATTCGAAGTACGCAAAACAGTCTGGTGGTCGTGGTCAGTATGGTCACTGTCGTGTTCGTTTCACACCGATGGATCCAAACGGCGAGAACACTTACGAATTCGAGTCTACAGTCGTTGGTGGTGCTATTCCGAAGGAATACATTCCGGCTGTCGACGAAGGTATTCAGGAAGCTGCTCAGGCAGGTATCCTTGCCGGATTCCCAGTACTCGGTATTCATGCGAACTGTTATGATGGTTCTTACCATGAAGTCGATTCGAGTGAAATGGCATTCCACATCGCTGGTTCCATGGCATTCAAAGATGCTATGAAGAAAGGTGATGCAGTGCTGTTAGAGCCTATTATGAAGGTTGAAGTTACGATGCCTGAGGAATACATGGGTGACGTAATCGGAAGTCTGAACGCAAAACGTGGTCAGATTGAAGGTATGGACGATATCGGTGGTGGAAAGATTGTTCGCGCATTTGTTCCACTTGCTGAGATGTTCGGTTATTCAACAGAACTTCGTTCTACTACTCAGGGACGTGGTAACTACTCCATGTTCTTCGAGAAATACGAGAAATGTCCAAAGAACGTACAGGACAAAGTATTGGCACAGAAGAACGGATGAGAATGTTAATTCGTTAATGTAACAATTTTGGGGGGTTGCTTTTTTAGCAACTTTCCCATATAATTAAGCTATGTGTATATAGCAGATATTTCTAAATTAAAATTTAAAAAATGTTAGGAGGACGTTTAGAAATGGCTAAGGAAAAGTATGTAAGAAGTAAACCGCATTGTAACATTGGTACCATCGGTCACGTAGATCATGGTAAAACAACTTTGACAGCAGCAATCACAAAGGTACTTGCTGCAAGAGTATCCGGTAACGAAGCTACAGATTTCGAGAACATCGATAAGGCTCCAGAAGAAAGAGAACGTGGTATCACAATTTCTACTGCTCACGTTGAGTATGAGACAGAGAAGAGACATTACGCTCACGTTGACTGCCCAGGACATGCTGACTACGTTAAGAACATGATTACCGGTGCTGCTCAGATGGACGGCGCTATCCTTGTAGTAGCTGCTACTGACGGTGTTATGGCTCAGACAAAAGAGCACATCCTTTTGTCTCGTCAGGTAGGTGTACCATATATCGTTGTATTCTTGAACAAATGTGATATGGTAGACGACGAAGAGTTGATCGAACTCGTAGAGATGGAAGTAACAGAGCAGCTTGAGGAGTATGACTTCACAGATTGCCCAATCATCAAAGGTTCCGCTCTTGGCGCTTTGGAAGATCCAAACGGCAAATGGGGCGATGCTATCATGGAATTGATGAATACAATCGACGAGTATATTCCGGATCCAGAGCGTGACACAGATAAGCCATTCGTAATGCCTGTAGAGGACGTATTCTCTATTACAGGTCGTGGTACTGTTGCTACTGGTCGTGTAGAGGCTGGTACTCTTCACTTGAATGATGAAGTAGAAATCGTTGGTATCAAAGAAGAAACTCAGAAATCCGTTGTAACTGGTATCGAGATGTTCCACAAAGAGTTGGATGAGGCTCAGGCTGGTGATAACGCTGGTGTACTTCTTCGTGGTATCCAGAAGACAGACATCGAAAGAGGACAGGTTCTTTGTCAGCCGGGAACTCTTACATGTCATACAAAATTCACAGCTCAGGTTTACGTTTTGACTAAGGACGAGGGTGGACGTCATACTCCATTCTTCAACAACTATCGTCCACAGTTCTACTTCCGTACAACTGACGTAACAGGTGTTGTTCAGCTTCCAGAAGGAACTGAAATGTGCATGCCTGGTGATAACGTAGAAATGACAATCGAATTGATTCACCCAATCGCTATGAGCCAGGGTCTTACATTCGCTATCCGCGAAGGTGGACGTACTGTAGGTTCAGGCCGTGTTGCTACAATCATCGAGTAATCTGCGCGAAAGCAATGAGATAAGCGCCGCATAGGCGATAACAATAGGGACTTCAAGCTTGCTTGAAAGTCCCTATTTTGTCGTCTTTGCGGGCATTTAACGAATGCCCGCGACCGAGATGGAGCGTTAGCGAAATCGAGGGGCGCTTATCTTACTTTTGCTGGCTTTATTTATTAAAAAAAGCCAGTGAAATGACTCCACTGGCAACATTTTGGCAACATTTATTTTATTTCTTCTTTTTCTTATTCTCCCGATTTCGTTTCTCTAGTTCTTCTTTACGTTCTTTATCGGTATGTCGCATAGCAATCAAATTTTCGGAATCAATCACTTGTCTACGTCCTTCATCATCCAAAACAAAAAACTTGGTAAGTAATTCGTGGATGATAGGAGCGTCTTTATACTCAAACAATTCCAATTCAATTTTCATACGATTCTTAATATAACTATTTTTATTAGCAGTGTCTAAAACACCACTGTATGTATCCAACAATCCGGGTTCCACAATGCCACTATCATAAGGATTTTCTTTGCAAATGGTATTAACATCAATTCCTAATACACTAGCAAGGCGAATCGCATGGTCGTAACGTACGGAAGTATCTCTTCGAATAATGGTGTAGAGAGATTGGCGGCTGATGCCAGCACGTCTGGCACATTCAGCTACCGTCCATCCTTTATTTTCAATTGCATCTTTTAAATTTAATCCATAACCCATTCGGTTTCATCCTCCTTAAAAGAACACTGTGACATTATTACAAACCTCATTGTATCATATAAAATAAAATTATGCAATGAAAACAAATGCTGACAATGTGAAACATTCATGATAATATTCATATAAAATAAAAGTATTCAGTGAATACAGAAAGGAGAGCGAATCATGAGTGAATTAGAAAACTATATGATGGATGCGGATGATGTGGCAAAGGCTTTGTCGGTTTCCAAAGGACAGGCTTACAAAACAATTCGTATCTTAAATGAAGAGTTGAAAGCGCAGGGGTACTTCGTTGTGCAGGGAAGAGTACCAAAGGCATACTGGGAAACAAAGTTTTATGGTTTCCATTCGTAGAAAGGAGAGGACAAAATGGCAATTTACAAAGATGATAAGACATGGACGGTGCAATGTCGCATTAAAAACCGGGATGGTACAACAAAGCAACATAAGAAACGAGGATTTCTTACAAAGAAAGAGGCAAAAGAATATGAAAGTAAAATAACATCAAAGATTTCGAAATGTCATATGAAGTTGAGTGAATTTTACGAGATATATCTGACAGATAAGAAGAACGAGTTAAAATATCGGACGATTTTAACAAAGCGTCAGATGATAGAAACACATATTTTGCCTTACTTTGGAGAGTTGCCGTTGGATGAGATAACGGCGCAGGATATTCAAAATTGGCAGAATGAAATGTATGAAAAGGATTATGAGCCGACATATCTGCGGAGTATTGCAAACCAGCTTTCAGGAATGTTGAATCATGCCTGCAATATATACGAAATGCCAACAAGTCCCTATCGGAAAGTTAAGAAAATGGGAAAATCAGATGCGAATCGTATTGACTTTTGGACATTTGAGGAATATCAGCGTTTTATCAGAGCGATGAAAGACGATCCAGTGTATTTTCCTTTGTTTGAAACATTATATTATACCGGAATGCGAGAAGGTGAATTGCTAGCGTTAAGTAAGGATATGATTGATTTGGCGAATAATGTAATTCACATTCGTAAGACATTTTATCGCAGGTACAAGGTTGACCATATTACGGAACCCAAAACGGAGAATTCCATTCGTGATATTGTGATACCACAGTTTTTGGCAGACGAGTTGAAAGAATATTTATCGCATTGTTATGAATTGGAAGATGGCGAGCGAATATTTAAAATGACAGCGGAGGCAGTTCAGCACAAGATGAAAAATGCGATAAAGAGACTTGGATTGAAAATGATTCGAGTACATAGTCTGCGACACAGCCATGTGGCATTTCTTATCAATCGAGGTGTTCAGCCGTTGGAAATCAAGGAAAGACTGGGGCATAGAGATATTAAAGTGACACTAAATACTTATGGACATTTATATCCTAATGCGCAGAAAAAGGTGGCAGATTTGTTGGATATGGAGTATAAAAAAGCTCCTACCAATACCAATGATTAGCAGGAGCAAAGCTGATAAATGAGATAATACTCAAGTATCAACCCGGACAAGTTGATTATACCAAGTATTATCTCATTCAGCAAACATTATTTGAGGAAGTGAGACAATATGAATCAAGAAATAGAATTAAAAATAATCGAGATGTCAGAGGTGGAATCTAAGGAGATTTCATGGCTATGGTATCCTTTTATTCCTTATGGAAAACTTACTATCATCCAAGGAGACCCGGGAGATGGTAAAACAACGCTTGTATTGAACATTGCTGCAGCACTCTCAAAAGGAGAGGGATTGGATAATGATATGAAGCCTGCAGACCCACTTCATATTATTTATCAGACTGCCGAGGATGGTCTGGCCGATACAGTGAAACCAAGACTTGAAAAAGCAGAAGCGAATTGCGGTAATATATTCGTTATCGATGAAACGGATGCTTCATTAAGTATGTTGGATGAACGTATTGAAAAGGCCATTGTGGAGAAGAAAGCGAAACTATTGATTCTCGATCCAATACAAGCATATCTCGGCGGTAAGATGGATATGAACCGGGCAAATGAAGCGAGGGACATGACAAAACATCTTGGACAAGTGGCGGAGCGAACGGGATGTGCTATTGTACTCATTGGACACATGAATAAGAACTCCGGTGGAAAAGTTGCTTATCGTGGGATGGGTTCCATTGATTTTTTTGCTGTGGCGCGAAGTGTGCTACTGGTAGGGAGAGTAAAAGGACAGGAGAACCGCAGAGCAATGGTGCAGATTAAAAACAATCTGGCAGAGCGAGGACATGGCAAATCGTTTGTGCTGTCGGATGGTGTTTTTTGTTGGCAAGGTAACTATGATATCACGGAAGATGAACTGGTGGGCGGGTTTGTTCCAAAATCATCCAAGCAGGAGGAAGCCAAAGAAATGCTTCTTAGTTTCAGTAATATCAATAGAGAGGTGTCGGCATCAGATATTCGGGAAAAGGCACAGCAAAAGGGGATCTCCTGGAGAACTATGGAGTTAGTAAAGAAAGAACTTGGAATTCAATCTAAGAAGATAAATAACGCGTGGTATTGGATTCTGGATAGCAAATATTTTTAAATACGAAGGCAACAACGCAACAAGACAAGTCATAGGAAAATACGGTCTTGGTTATGTATTTCAACACCGTAAATGACTGGCACCCACATTGTTGCGTTGTTGTGTTTTGTGTTCTGATATAGTGAAGGAGCAAAGAGATATGGAGAAACAAAAAAGTGTAACGATTAAAGAGACTTTGTTTATGGATTTGGTAAAATACTTTTTAGTAAATGTCCGAGAGGATGAGGATAGGATACGATTGGAATTGCAGAAAAAACTGGATGTTCTGGTAAAGAGGGAACTATATACGAAATATAAAACGGCAAAGAGTGCGACGGAAAGAGAAGCAGCAAGACAAGAATATTTGGAGAAGGTGGGAATGCCAAAAGATTTTCGTTGGTAGTTCATTGGTGATTATAACAACAAGCTCGTGACACGAGTTTGTTATGATGACAGGTACAAAAAATATTGGTTAGGGTTCAAGGGATGTCCCTTGCAAGAGCATCAACAGGAGAGTTTTATGGTTGATGTGCATGGGTGTGGACACATCATGCGTATCTTGCGGGGCTTGAATGAGAAGGGAAAATGTATATTTTATGGTCATCAGATGTGCATCAAAAATGGGAGAAAAGGGCTGGAAATTGGGCGAAAATGGTACGTTTGGACAAAATGTCCAGACGTAATGAGGGGTGGACAGGGAAAAAAGTTTACGTTTGGACAAAATGTCCAAACAAGAAATGGGAAGAATATGGTATAAAGAATTATTAATTAGAATGATTATTGGTTTACAGTGAATGCTGGTATTAATTTTTCAGAAGGATAAAGATACTTGAACTTGATATGAATTGGTGGCAATTTTTATTTGACATAATGCGAGTAAATGTTGGAATGCATAGGCATAATAGTATAGGTTGCTTTTTTTGATAAGAAAAAAATATATTAAAATTGACAAAACAGGATAAATAAAATATAATAGCTATAGCAAACTTATGGTGACATAAGGACGCAAAGCAAGATATCTTAGTTAGTAAGACGGATCAGCTGCAACAGAAATGCTGCAGCTTTTTTGTTGGAAAAAACGGAGGGAAAGAAAGAGAATGAAGAAAATTGTAGATAATATGGCAAACAAGAATGTGAAGGGAGTTGTAAATGCGTGGAAATAAAAGTTAGAAAAATAGTTGCGCTTATCCTATGTATTTGCATATGTGTTACGGCGATTAGTGCGGAAGCAAAAACGAAAAAGGTAACAGGAAAAGATGGGAAATACATTACATGGAACTATGATAAGGACACAAAGACGCTAACATTTTCGGGAAAGGGTCCCATTTCTGATTTTGAAATGGATGGACATGGATCAGAACCTGAATGGTATGTTTGGAATGAACAGACAGAGCATATAGTGGTAGAGGAGGGGATAACTTCAGTTGGAGGATGGTGTTTTCAAGATTTCTGGAAAGTAAAATCAGTTTCATTGCCAGAATCATTACAAGAGATAGGAGAGAATGCGTTCTATGATAATAAGGAACTAACAATATGTAATTTACCAAGCAACTTAAAAAATATTAGAGCATATGCTTTTTTTTGCTGCGAAAACTTAGAACTATCTGTGTTACCTAGTAAGCTGGAAAAACTAGGAGAATATGCATTTTGCGGTTGTAACAAGATTAAAACTTTTTCTTTTCCTAAGAATACAAAAAAAGTAACAAAAGGAATTATTAGTGAATGTAAGCTGCTTAGTAAAATAAATATGTCTAGACATACAGAAGTTATCTCTGAATATGCATTTTCTTATTGTCCTCAAATTAAGAAAATTAAGCTTCCTAAAAATGTTAGGACGGTAACAATGTCAGCATTTATAGGGACTAGTTTAAAGAAAATTATGCTTCCGTCAAAAGTTCAGGTGATAAAAAATGGTAGTCATGGGAATAAAGGATTAGGAAATGGATATGAAGTAAAAAAACTTCGTATCATAGAAATCCATTCAAAAAAACTAAAGAAGATTGAAAAAAATTCTTTTGGTGGCTTGACGCGTAAGGTTGTAATTAAGGTACCTAAATCTAAGAAAAAGAAATATACCAAAATGCTTCGAAAGAGTGGATTAAGTAAGAAAATAAAGATTAAGTCATTGTAGTATAAGTGGCAACATTTTGGCAACATTTATTTGAAAAAAATCATAAAAACAATAAAATATTGAAAAAATTCAACAAATGAAGGAACCCAAAACAACGAAAAACAGTACAGTTTAAAATCACGGAAAACGCGAAGGTGGTAGAACAGTAGGATCTGGTCGTGTTGCTACTATCATCGAGTAATTTATAATTTAAAATTTTATGTTTTAGATTGTATTCCGCAATCCTTGAGAAATCAGGGGTTGCGGTTTTTTTGTATAAAAACTTTTTTAATAATGCATTTTTGGGAAAAGAATGGTAAACTGTTGGTTAATAGGCTTGCATGCTTGCAGAATAGCTCAACTATTTTATGATTTGAAAAGAGGCAGAAGATGAAGTCATGGGGAGAACAGGAGTGAGTAAAAAATCGAAATATTTTTGGAAAAAGATTTTGATTTTAACATGGATGTTCAGTTTATTTCTTGGCATACTGGCAGGACCATGTGCGGTAGATGCAAAGAACCAAAAAGAGAAAAAAGAATATGGCGTATTTTTAAGCATTGATTCGTCTCAGATAAAAAAGTTATACGGATATAGGCTGGTGGTCATTGATGCACAGTATTTTTCTGCAAAAGATATCCGTACCCTGCACAAAAAAGGCGTAAAAGTATATACCTACTTAAATGTCGGTTCCATCGAGAATTTTCGCTATTATTATAAGAAATATGAATATCTTACAATCGGAAATTATGAGAACTGGGAAGAAGAAAAGTGGGCAGATGTTTCGAATAAGGACTGGCAGAAGTTTATGGGAAAACTGTCGAAGAAGCTGCTGAAAAAAGGGGTGGATGGTTTCTTTATTGACAACTGCGATGTCTACGCTTATGCAAAGACAAAGAAAAATTTTAAAGGACTGGCCAAAATACTGAAAAATATCAAACGTCTTGGAAAAGGTGTCATGATCAATGGCGGAGATGTTTTTGTGACAAAGTACAGAAAAACACACGGATCGGCGAAAGATATCATGACTGCCGTTAATCAGGAATCTGTGTGGAGCAGTATTCGGTTTGAAACGGGCACGTTTGGAAAACAGCCAAAAGATGTACGCAAATATTTTTCCGATTATGTTCAAAAATGTAAAAAAGATAGAATGGAAGTCTATCTTTTAGAATACACGAAAGATAAAAAACTGATCAGACAAATTAAACAGTATTGCAGAAAAAATAAGTTTCACTATTATATATCGGATTCAATCGAATTGGATTAATAAACAAGTATCATTCATGATTTAATGGGAGGAGTTTGAAAATAGAACAAAAAGAAATAACAAAAACGAGGCTGATTATTTATGTGCTGATGGCTTACGGACTGACCTGTCTGATGGAAATTCTGATGTGGTATGGCAGTACAAAGGGTTATGACCTTACGGTATTTCCGACAGCATAGATGATGTATCTGGCAGCGGGCGTGACTGATGGCAGTGGAATGCAGTATGTAAAAGAATGGATTGCAATGTTTCAAAATCCTGTGATGTGGATCAATATTGTTGCGCTTCCTATTAACTATTTCTTTGTATTTATTGCATTTTTCGGTGAAGAATATGGATGGAGATATTATCTGCAGCCGGTTTTGCAGAAACGGTTCGGACTTCGTGCCGGTATGTCTGCATTATCTGAATAATAACCTGATACCGATCATCTCGGGAACACTTTCCGCAGATGTTCTGGAAAATCAGAATGTAAGCTGGAGGGATCTTCCGGTTGCAGTGGTGTTAAATGGAACGCTACATTGAATGCTGTGCAAAAGTCACCTCGAAAATCGTTCCCCCAGTCTTGCCTGATTTGATACAAATACTGCCATCATGTACGCTAACGATTTCACGGACAAAAGCAAGACCTAGCCCTACGCCACCCAGCTCCCGGCTTCTGGATTTATCCACACGGAAGAATGGCTCGA
>OAWC01001123.1_pt1 | contig 10392 bp, 12 predicted proteins | sample 1495331 | NCBI WGS metagenome assembly OAWC01 (sample SAMEA2580115, study PRJEB22360) | human gut metagenome | biome: human gut; feature: human-associated habitat; material: faeces | place: Denmark | collected 2008/2010
ACCGCAGGAAGCTTGGATACGCCTAGGCGCGGTCCAAGAAATCGTCCGCACCCCCACTTGAACGCTCAAAGTGGGAGATTTTCCACGCTCGTTTTTCATGCGGGAGATTATCCACGCTTGTTTCGCGCCGAAGGCGTGACCCGCGACTTCGCTTGCCTACAGCTGCTCGAGCATAGCGGTGCAGCCGGCGAGCACGTCGCGGTACGTGGCATCGAAATTGCCGGTGTACCAGGGATCGGCCACGTCGCCGGGGTGATCAGTCCAATCGAGCAAGCGCGTAATCTTGCCGTCGGGGTCGTCGCCAAAGATGCGATGCAGGCCGCGCGCGTTCTCGGCATCCATATAGACAATGCGATCCCAGTCGCCATACTCCGCGCGACGCACCTGACGTGCGCGATGTGCGACGACGGGAATCCCGACCTCGCGCAGCTTGGCAACAGTGCCATGATGCGGCGGGTTGCCAATCTCCTCAGTCGAGGTCGCAGCAGAATCAATGACGAACTTCGCCTCGCGCCCGGCACGGCGCACCAGCTCAGTAAACACCGACTCAGCCATCGCCGACCGACAGATATTACCATGGCAGATAAACAGTACTTTTATCAATTTGAATCCTTCTTAAGCTATGGGTGGATAGTTCTTGGGCAGCGGGCCTTTCAATGTGCTTATGTGTATGTGCACGTGCCTCTGATGTAAAAGAAACGTTATACCGGATGAGGATATCAAATTGTTGGCTTAGGATTTGGGGCGCAGCTCAGCCCATCCGAGCGGTCGCTGCTCCAGAGGGTTAGTCATGAACGTTGGGGAGTCGCAACAATTTCGACGTGATCTCTTTGAGCATATCAAGGTGGTGTACGACCGCGCGATGGTCCATTCGACGCTGCGTTGCATGAGCCCCACTGAGTTCGAGGAAGACAATTGAGACCGGAGGACGAAGGCCGCCTAGGAGCGGCGGGGAGGTTGTTAATGGAAGCGGTTAGATTCGATCTACTTCATCGCAAAATCCGACGACGGTGACCTTGCCTTCGTAGGCTGCGACATTTAGAACCATGACGGAAACACGTTTTCCGATGAAGATATAGACCGCGACTCCCTTGAACGTATGACTCTGGCATACCTGGCGACCAATCCCGATGGCTCCGATTGCACAGTCCGCTTCGATAAGCTGTCCATACTCGTCATCGGCGAATCCCGGGCGATCATCCGTCACCACATCAACGCAATGAGCCGCGAGTTCGTCTAAATGCAAATCAGGCAGGGCCGTAAGGCTCCGCCTGAAAACGGGCTTCACTCACTCGAACCTAGTTCAAAGCCCGGGGATAGCCATTGAACTATGGATGAAATGTACTCGAATTCTGAATGTGTAATGCTTGCACCTGGCTTGTCCAGCTTATTTTGGTACTTCACCATATCGTTTATCCATTTGACGCTCTGGTCTTTCTTGCTTCTTTTTCCAAGAAACTCGGGTCTTGTGTAGACCTCTTTAAAGCCATCAGTCCAGTTGCTGCCGCTAATCGCGATAGCGGCACACTCGTCCATTGTCACCAGGTCCCATGTATCGATCGGCAAATCACCATTGCTTCTGTTTGCAACATTTGCCTGAGCAACTTTTGTAGAGAGCTTGATTACAAGCTTGCCAGGCAGTCCATTTGCCCGCCATTGAGGACCTTTTATCTCCAAGAGAGTATCAGCAGCGATCGATTTGACTCGATAGGAAATCTCACTGAGCATCGCTCTCGAAACTCCATTATATTCCTTAGAATTATCTGCCCACCAGTTGCTCAATCCTGAAGGATTGAAGTCGTTGAAATGGTCGTGGATGGCTTTCTGAAGATAACGCCAATGGTTGGTTGAACCCTTATCGCCGTATTGCCTCTTTATCTCGTTGCGGAGTTCAGGGGAAATGTTTCGATAGAAGTCAACTATTACCTCAAGAAAGGGCCGACACTGCTCTGTCAAAGCCTTTGCGTTTAGCGTCCGGGGATTGGCAATTCCTTGGTCATTCACGTATTGCACAATATCGCTTGATACATGGAGCAGTGCATAGACACCTGTGTTGATTGAAAGAATGCCCTGAGCTTCCTTTCCAAGGTCCCACTCCTGCTTCAGCTCTTTGCTGACATAGCCAAAGAATTCCATCAAGAATGGAACGACCAGATTTCGCGCGTATTCATTATCGCCATCTGCGTTATCCAGAAGACCAACCTTCGACGCTGTCGTTCCATCGAAATCGGTAAAGAAGTTGCCCTCTCTTAGGCCCTTGTCGATAGCCTCCATCGTGATACAGCGAGTATTCGTAGTTGCATTTTCACCGATAAGAACACGATCGTATAAAGGGGATCCAAGAGTTTCACCTAACTCCTGAGCAATTTTCAGGCGGAGCGCCTTTCTCCTTTCGGAATAATCGTCCGAGACCCATAGCCGATCAGCATCAAGCGTATTCCGCAGGTTTTTTGGAACTGCCTTCTGGTTCTCGTTGATCTCCATGAAGAGGTCAATCTGCTCTTTCTTGCTTAAATTCTCAAAGGCTACGACCGGGATGGTATTAGTCCGAGCGTATTCAGAATCGGAATAGCCATAGAGCCTGTGCTGCCCATCGATAATATATGCGGAACTATATCGTTTCGGGAGATGAAGTACTCCGATTTGAGTGTCACTATCAGTTTCGGAATACTTTAGATCGAACTGCAATCCTTTACGCTTCGGTGCATCGATGCTAACGATAATAGAATTGGGGAAGTACCCACCGCCATCTACAAACTCCCGAATGGCTTTCAACCGGCTCTTTTTGATGATCCTTTGATATGTAGGCATCATCCCTCTATTTGCGTCGCTTCGGTGCAGAACGTAACCAATCTTCAGCAAGCGCTCTGGTTCGATAGAGAAAGAGTAGTAAACATGACCTCCCATTTTTCCCTTAATAGCAGGAACCGTTGAGGGCATTTCATCGATATTCCTACCCCTGAATAACCTGCCTAAAAACTGGTAACGAGCCGTTACCCCGAGATGCTTGGTTAAGCCGATGTAGTACTCAACAGTCTCTTCATCGAAATATTCGAATCCGGCATCTTCAAGTCTCGTCTTGTCCTGTTCTCCCAAGACAATGTTATGTGTCGCCCAGATAAACTTGGTCTTTAGCTTTTTCCCGTACTGCTTTCGCACGGCCTTAATGATTTCGCCGATATTGCCCTTATAGGCATCAATCTCGGTCTTGAAATCCTTCTTCGACGCCTTCTCTGCCGTCTTGCACTCAACGATAATGGCAGTCTCGTCATCGACGGCAAAAACATCAATCTGCTGAGTAAGGTCTGGATTTGCCTTGCTATAGGAGATGACGAATTTGTCATCTCGATTCATTTTCGGGTAACCCATGCCATAAAGCATTAGCCAAACCTTGTTCTCGAATCTTTCTCCAAGAGGCTTTTGCTTCTGGACGCGAATAAACCGCTCATCCTTGTATGTGCTGACGTATTCCCATCCGTCATTCTGAAGGGAGAGCAGAGCGTCCGCCCTTTGTCGCTGGTAGACGTAATCTTTGTTTCTGGCACGATATGCGGCAGTCAATTCGTTATCAGAAACAATGTTCTCCCAGAATTCCTTGTCGCTCATTTATTCCCCTATCCTGGCATGAGGGATGTTCGTAAAAATATATTCCTGCGTGCTTCCCCGTCGTGCGCTTTTGCCACCCAAAGTGCTACTTCGAGAAACAGACAGCTTGATACTTCCTCGGGAAAATAATTCGTCAATTACCTCATGATGGGCGTTTGTAAGAATGTAGAAAGCCCCGAGCTCTGTAATCGCGTCGATGCATTTCTTTAGCTCAAATTGATCCTCAAGAGAGAAAAGTTTTTTATTGTATTCGATAAAGCCATTGTTGTTGTGCGCAACTGTATATGGCGGATCGAGAAAAACAAGATCTCCGGCCTTTACGTCTTTCAAAGACTCTTCGAAAGAGCGCACGAATAACGCCGCTCCCTGCAAAGCGTCACTTGCAAGACGAATTCGCTGGAAATCGAATCTATAGCCATCCTTTTTTCCGTAAGGCACGTTGTATTGACCTTTGCGGTTGACTCTATAGATGCCATTGAATGATGTTCTATTCAAATAGATAAAACGGGCAGCCCTTCGTATTGCGTCATCCGGTTCCTCTGCTCGTATGGCGTAATATTGTTTCTCGTTAACACCCCACTCATCGATAACCCCGATTACACTTTCGACGTTGTCGCGGACTTCCACGTAGGTATTAATAAGTTCTTCGTTGATGTCGGAGAGGATTGCTCTGTCTGGAGACAACGCAAAGAATACGGAACCACCGCCGAAAAATGGCTCGTGATAGTCATTGAAATCGAGGTCATTAATTAAATCGGGTAGGTATTTAATAAGCCAGTTCTTTCCGCCAGCCCACCGCAAGAATGGCTTTGAGCTTCTATTTTGGGACTGATCTGACATTTAATCTCTCGCGTTCAGCTCTTTGTGATAGTCAATTAATTACACACTTACTAGACATTATATCTCTCTGCCGATTGTCATCTGAGATACATTCGGCGTGTTAACCATTAACGTTATTGTTTGGTGCCAAACCTGAAATCAAGGGCTACCGTTAGCAGAACTCCGTTGGCGTAAAAATGGTGTAAATCTCACTTAGAGAAGATCAGAAACACTGATTGACCTGCTACTTCTCCGTCACCTGCAGATATTTTCATGACAGATAAACAGGATTTTTATCACGTTCCGAAACTCCTCATTTATGAGCTCTTTTCGACCGCCTACCTCTTGATATGCAATCGGTCAAAACTTGTCGTTTTCCTCATCTCCTCATGCGATCTGGTCGAGCATGCCGAATTCGACGCGCTCCTTTCCATCGGAATTGCTGCACGTGCGATTAGACACGCATTAACGCTGAGTGGAGATGGCGTCTCTGTTGCTCTGAGCGTTGAATAATCATTTAGCGAAACAGCTCATCGTGGGAGCCGGTTCTTTGGAAGACCGCAAGACCGTTGCCCGTTCTCCAGATGACAAGCCAGTCGCCGGCATTGGCAACGTGGCACTCGTTGCTGCCGGACCAGTTTCCTTTGAGCATGTGCATATTGTGCCGTTGCCTCAAAATGCTCCTGGATTCATCGGTGTCTTCCGCAACGAGGTCGATAACCTCCTTGAGCAGGTCAAGGTTGTAGTGCTTCTTGGACAGCTTCTTCGAATCCTTCTGGAACTGCGGGGTGAACTGAATTTCCAGCATCGCTAGAGTCCCATTGCGGAGAACATCTCGTCAGCGTTCTTGTAGCCATGCCCGCCTTTTGCGATGATCTCGTCGGCTTCGCGGATGCTTCGCAGACTCTCCTCGTTGGGCTCCGGATAGGCTAGGTTCAAGGGTATGCGGCGCTCGCGCACGATCTGGCGGTAGAAAGCTCGGGTGACGGAAGACAGGTCGAAGCCAAAGTCCTCGACGATGCGGGAGGCGTCGAGCTTGGTCTGCTCGTCAACGCGTACAGTAACAGAACTCATGGCCATCTCCTTTCGTAAGACAATTACATAATAACGTCTTACGACATATATTTCAAAGAAAACAGGTACGAGGAGAGGGCATGGACGAGAAACTAGCGTCCGATCGTTTTACTCGACAATTTCGTGTACTTCGAATACATGAAACATGGCCGGACAATGTGGCAAAAGGACAGCCCCTTTGTCACATCAGGAAGCGCTGCTATCCCCTCGCCTGTTTGCGCTCTCGGCGGGCGAATCATTTTGCGAAAGGACCTAGACGGCAGCGATTTGAACCCAGCGTTATTTCCTGGCCAGTTTGAAATAGCGCTCAAATAGCAGCTCAAATACGTAATAGAACATCAATCGACTGTCGAGGTCCATGCTGCCCAAGCGGATTTCTTTTTGCACGGTGTAGATAGGGTAGTCGGCTAGTTTCGAGAGAGAATTTCGAGAAAAGCCGGTGAGCGTGACGACCTTGCATCCGCGCGTTTTGGCTATCGATGTGGCGTCAATAGACACCTGCGTCTCGCCGCTTACGGAAACGCTGAAGACCAGGTCGTTTTTGCCGAGGAGTTCTGCGTAATGCCTCATGACATGGCGTTCACTGAGCGTGTCGGTATTCTTGCCCATTATTTTGAGCTTTTCAGCCATTTCGAGGCACGGGTACTTCGAAAAGCCCGAGCAGAAGAACACGATATGCGAGGCGTCCTGGATAAGACTCACGACCGAATCGATGACCCGGTCGTTAAGCAGATCTTTGGTCTGTACGAGCTGGGTATCAAGAGGAAGTGCCTCGATAGTGAATCGATTGCGGTCGAGCGAGGCGGAATACGATTGTTTGAGCTCTGTAAACCCCGAGAAGCCAAGCTTGTGGGCAAGCGTGACGATTGTATTGGGAGCGACGAAGAACCGTTCGGCAACGCTCTTAAGCGTGACATCGTCAATATCATCACGCAGCTCGATGATGTAGCGCATGATCTCGCCTTCGAGATCGTTGAGCTTGCTCTCGCCAGCTCGCACATGATCATAAAAAGATTCTTGATCTTTCATAAGATGTTTCAGCCCCTCGCACCTCGCTGTACATATGGTACCGCTTTGTGTAGCCAGGTGAGAAATCGGTAATCGGTCAAGATTGCCTATTGCCCATGAACTGGGCAAACGCGCGTGTCTGCCTACACATATCTGTGTCGTGAGCGAAATCATGTGTCCCCGTTTCGCATTGGCCCACATGGGGACTCTCAAATGACCTTATGTCGCAAAATATCAATCGAAACGAAGCAAGCCGAGGACAACCGCGGAGCCCAAGGTCTTCGAGAACACCGATCAGCCAACCCTGGAGGGACGGAACATGAAGGATAAGCTCAATATTGTGATCGTTGGCGGCGGCTCCACGTGGTGCCCTGGCATTCTTAAAGCCTTGACCAAGCACATGGACATTCTGCCGCTGAACCGCGTGATGCTCTATGACATCGATGCCGAGCGTCAGCGTCCGATCGGCGAGTTTGGCAAGATCCTCTTCGCCGAGGAGGAGCCCGGTGTGGAGTTTGGTTACACCACCGATAAGGACGAGGCTTACACCGACGTCGACTTTGTGCTCTGCCAGATTCGTACCGGCGGCTACGAGATGCGTAGCAAGGACGAGAAGATTCCGCTGCATATGGGAATCATCGGCCAGGAAACGGTGGGCCCTGGCGGCATGGCTTACGGTATGCGCTCCATGCATGACATGGTTGAGATCGTCAACGACGTTCGCGCTCATAGCCCGGAGGCGTGGATTATCAACTACACCAACCCGGCTGCTATTGTGGCATATGGTCTCGAGCGCGTCCTGCCCGATGAGCATCGCGTCCTCAACATCTGCGATCAGCCCGTCAACCTCATGCGCTCTTACGGTCGCCTGCTCGGTCGCGATATGAGCAAGACGGAGCCCGTGTACTTTGGTCTCAATCACTTCGGTTGGTTCAAGCACATCTACGATGAAGAGGGCCATGACCTCGTCCCGCAGATTAAGGAGTACACGGAGAAGAACGGCTTCCTCCCTGCCGATGCCGAGCAGCGTGACCAGTCCTGGCTTGATACCTACGCCATGGTCAAGGACATGCTCGAGGACTTCCCCGACTATCTGCCCAACACTTATCTGCAGTACTATCTGTATCCCGAGTACAAGGTCGCTCACCTCGACCCCGACTACACTCGTTCCGACGAGGTCATCAACGGTCGTGAGAAGCGCGTGTTCGCCGAGTGCGAGCGTGTTGCCAAAGTCGGCACCGCAAAGAACTCCTCGGTTGTGCAGAACGATGCTCATGGCGATATGATCGTGGAAATCACGTCGGCCATTTATCGCAACACCAACAAGACCTTCATTGTCATCGTGCCCAACAACGGCATTATCGAGGGTATGCCCGATGACGCCATGGTCGAGGTCGCGGCAAGCGTGGGCGCCAATGGCCCGCAGCCCTATGCTGTTGGCAAGATCGGTACCTTCTATCGCGGCCTTATGGAGAACCAGTACGCCTATGAGCGCCTGACTGTTGAGGCTTGGATGGAGGGTTCCTACGAGAAGGCCCTGCAGGCACTCACGCTTAATCGTCTGGTCGGTGACGCAAAGAAGGCTCGCAAAGTGCTCGACAAGCTCATCGAGGCCAATAAGGATTACTGGCCGGAGCTTAAGTAGCTAGTTCCATAGCGCTTGATAACTGTTATGGGGCGTGTGGGCTGTAGAGCTGCACGCCCCGTTTCTTTAAGAGGGGTATCCCATGAACAAAGATGAGCTGCTGGAAAAGTTCCAGCGCCTGGGCAAAGTCCTCATGACGCCTGTCCTGATCCTGCCAATCGCCGGCATCCTTCAGGGCTTTGGTAATGCCTTTACCAGCCCCACCCTTACGGCAGCTGTTCCCTGGCTTGCTGCTCCGGGCTTTGCGATTTTCTTTTCGATTCTCAAGGCCGCAGCCGGCATCGTTATGAACAACATCCCGGTTATCTTCTCGATTTGTCTCGCCTATGGCTTCGCCAAGTCCGAGAAGGCTACCGCGGCGCTTTGTGGCTTTTTGGGCTACATGTGCATGAACTCCGTGATAGGCACGTTCCTTACGGCGACTGGCGTTATCGATCCCGCGAATCTTACGACGGGCCAGAGCACGATCCTCGGTATCACCACGCTCGACACTGGCGTTATCGGCGGTCTTCTGGTGGGTGCAATCGTCGCATGGCTGCATAACCGTTACTACAAGATTGAGCTGCCTGCCGTGTTCTCCATCTTCAACGGCACGCGCTTTATCCCGGCGGTAACGCTGCTCTCATGCAGCATCCTCGCATTGGTCATGTCCTTTGTTTTCCCGTTTATTCAGAACGCTCTCGGTGCGCTGTCCGAGTTCATCAAGACTACGGGTGCCTTTGGCGCATTTGTCTACGGCGCCGGCGAGCGCATGCTCCTGCCCTTTGGCCTGCATCACTTTGTCTATTTGCCGTTCTTCTTCACGTCGCTCGGTGGCGTCGAGACCATCGACGGCCAGACTGTTCAGGGCGCTATCAATATCTACAACGCGATCCTGGGCTCTCCCAGCACGCCGTTTAACATCGAGGTCAGCCGTTTTGTCATGAACGGTAAGGTTATCTTCGCCATGTTCGGCTTGCCCGGCGCTGCACTCGCCTTCTACAAGACGGCGCTTCCCAAGAACAAGAAGAAGACCGCTGCGCTCATGATCGCCATCGTGGTGCCTTGCATTCTCTCCGGCATTACCGAGCCGCTCGAGTACTCTTTCCTGTTCATCGCGCCCATCCTCTACGTGTTCCACGCTCTCATGGCTGGTCTTGCCTATGCGCTGACCTATATCCTGCAGTTCAACGTGGCCGGTTCCGCGTCCTTCGGCGGCCCGCTCCTGTCGCTTATCTTTAATGGCATCATGGGCGCCGCAAAGGGTTCCAACTGGCAGGTTATCCTGTTCCTCGGCCCTATCTACTTCGTGGTGTACTACTTCGTCTTCAAGTTCATCATTCTTAAGAAGGGCCTTAAGACCCCCGGCCGCGAGGAAGAGTCCGACGATGAGGCCGAAAAGGCTCCCAAGACCGTGATCAGCGACCTCATTCCCGCCATCGTTGAGGCAGTGGGCGGCGACAACAATATTAAGTCTGTCGAGGCCTGTTTCACCCGTCTGCGCATCCAGCTCAATGACTGCGACAAGGTGGTTGATGACGCCGAGTTTACCGAAAAGCTCGAAGCGCGTGGCATCGTGCATGTTAACGGCGGCGTGCAGATTGTCTACGGCAACATGGCATCTAACTACGCAACTCAGATGCGCGAGCTGCTGGGCATGGAATAAGCGACTCACATATCTATAAAGTCCGGTGTAGAAGGCGGCGGCAGACAATGCGTCTGTCGCCGCTTTTGAGTTGCCCCACGCGCATTTCATGTACTTGGAATACACGAAATAGTGGAAAAGTGTGTATCTGAAGTACACGAAATTGCACTGCTGGAGCTTGCAGGCGGATAAACACTACTCGTATGGGACGGTTTTCACCGGTTGCTCGCCACCTTGGGCTATGTTCGCCCCTATGCCTGCATCCGGGGCTGTGCTGATTGACGACGGCGCTCCCAGCGAGCCAACTTAATCGTCACCAGCGTGAGCGCCCAGGCCACAAGCGAGAACACGGCACCGACCGCGCCTACATATGCAATGCCAACTCCGCTTACCACGGCGCCGCCCACTGCGGTGCCAAACGAGATGCCGACGTTAAACGCCATGGGCTCAACCGAACTTGCGAGTACCATCGACTTGGGATGGCGGCTGCGTGCCACGTCCATAAAGTGCGTGATGCACGACACCGAGAACAGGTACATGAGCATCGCCAGGCTAAAGACAAAGACCAGCGCGAGCGGCATGGCGGCGCCCACGGCCGAAAAACCCCTACGCGAGC
>OAWC01001124.1_pt1 | contig 10383 bp, 9 predicted proteins | sample 1495331 | NCBI WGS metagenome assembly OAWC01 (sample SAMEA2580115, study PRJEB22360) | human gut metagenome | biome: human gut; feature: human-associated habitat; material: faeces | place: Denmark | collected 2008/2010
GCCGGATAGGAACGGCAAAATTTTTTACACTTCTATTACTTCTTTATCACACATCAGCAAAATCTCAGGGCATGAAGCAGCTCATGGCCGGTGGCGGTGTCGCGTTGATCGGCATTACCCTCGTGCCGCTGCTGTCCGGTCTGTTTGGCTAATCGACAATTCATTTGCTTCCCGTAAATCCACGGAGGGTGCCGCTTTCGGGCGGCATCCTCCCGAAAGGAGGGCAACCCTATGGATTTCTTATGGGATAAGATCACGGAATGGCTGAAAGAAATGCTCATCGGCGGTATCGTTAGCAATCTATCCGGGATGTTCGATGCGACCAATCAAAAGGTTGCCGAGATCTCCGGTCAGGTGGGCTTATCGCCGCAGGCATGGAACAGCAGTATTTTCAGCATGATACAAAACCTGTCGGAAACCGTGATCGTCCCCATCGCAGGCGCAATTCTCGCCTTTGTGATGACGCTGGAGCTGATCCAGCTCATTACCGACAAAAATAACCTCAACGACATGGACACATGGATATTCTTCAAGTGGGCGTTCAAGTCCGCTGCCGCTGTCCTGATCGTGACAAACACATGGACGATTGTGATGGGCGTGTTCGATGCCGCTCAAAGCGTCGTTGCCAGCGCCTCCGGGCTGATTATCGGCGACACCAGCATCAACATTTCAAGTGTCATGGCGGGCATTGAAGATCGGCTGATGGAAATGGAACTGGGGCCGCTGTTCGGCCTGTGGTTCCAATCGCTGTTCGTTGGCATTACCATGTGGGCGCTGACCATCTGCATTTTCATTATCACATTCGGAAGAATGATTGAAATATATCTCGTCACCTCTGTTGCTCCCATTCCGATGGCGACCATGATGGGCAAGGAATGGGGCGGCATGGGACAGAACTACATCCGTTCTCTGCTGGCGCTGGGCTTCCAAGCGTTTTTGATTATCGTCTGCGTTGCCATTTACGCGGTTTTGGTGCAGAACATCGCGCTTGTGGATGACATCATCTACGCCATCTGGACTTGCATGGGCTACACGGTGCTGCTGTGCTTCTGCCTGTTCAAAACGAGCAGCCTTGCAAAGTCCGTGTTCAATGCCCACTAAGGCCAGAAAGGAGTGCAGATTATGGCCTATGTCAATGTCCCAAAGGACTTAACCAAAGTAAAAACCAAGGTGCTGTTCAACCTCACGAAACGACAGCTCATTTGCTTCGGAAGCGGCGCGCTCATCGGCGTACCGCTTTTCTTCTTGCTCAAGGGCAGCATCGGCACCAGCCCCGCCGCAATGGTGATGATGGTGGTGATGATCCCGGCCATGCTGTTCGCCATGTATGAAAAGAATGGTCAGCCGCTGGAGGTCGTCATCCGCAACATCTACCGTGTGTGCTTCCAGAGGCCAAAGCAGCGCCCGTATAAGACCAACAATTTTTATGCCGTTCTGGAGCGGCAAAACCAGTTAGACCGGGAGGTGTATCAAATTGTCCGAAAAGAAAAAGCTGACCCGCGCCGAACGAAAACAGATCGAAGCCGCCATCGCAAGAGCGAACCGAACGGATAAGAAGGAAAAATCGGCGCAGGACAGCATCCCGTATCAGCGTATGTGGCCGGACGGCATCTGTCGTGTGACCAATACGCGCTACACCAAAACGATCCAGTATCAGGACATCAACTACCAGCTCTCACAGAACGAGGACAAGACCGCCATCTTTGAGGCGTGGTGCGATTTCCTGAACTACTTTGACAGCTCCGTGCAATTCCAGCTTTCCTTTGTGAACCTCTCGGCTTCGCAGGAAACCTTTGCACGGAGCATTTCCATTCCGCCCTGCGGGGACGAGTTTGACGGCATCCGCGCCGAGTACGCCGGTATGCTGCAAAATCAGCTTGCCCGCGGCAACAACGGCCTCATTAAGACCAAGTATCTCACGTTCGGCGTTGAGGCCGACAACCTCCGCGCTGCCAAGCCCCGTTTGGAGCGCATCGAAACCGACCTTCTGAACAACTTCAAGCGGCTGGGCGTTGTGGCTGCGCCGCTGAACGGCTTCGAGCGCCTGCACGTCATGCACGACATTCTGCGGATGGACGAGCAGGAGCCGTTCCGCTTTTCGTGGGACTGGCTGGCTCCATCCGGGCTGTCCACCAAGGACTTTATCGCGCCCAGCTCCTTTGAGTTCAAGACCGGCAGGATGTTCCGCATGGGCAAAAAGCTGGGTGCGATCAGCTTCGTGCAGATTCTGGCACCGGAGCTGAATGACCGGATGCTGGCGGACTTTCTGGATATGGAAAGCAGCGTCCTCGTCAATCTCCATGTGCAGTCTGTGGATCAGGTCAACGCCATCAAGACCGTCAAGCGCAAAATCACCGATCTCGACAAATCCAAAATTGAGGAACAGAAGAAAGCCGTCCGCGCCGGGTACGACATGGACATCATTCCAAGCGACCTTGCTACCTACGGCGCAGAGGCCAAGAAGCTGTTGCAGGATTTGCAGTCCCGCAACGAGCGAATGTTTCTGCTGACCTTCCTCATTCTCAACACGGCAGACACGCCCCGGCAGCTTGACAACAACATCTTCCAGACCTCCAGCATCGCGCAGAAATATAACTGTGCGCTGACCCGGCTGGACTTCCAGCAGGAGGAAGGACTGATGAGCAGCCTCCCGCTGGGGCTGAATCAGATTGAGATTCAGCGGGGCTTGACCACCTCCAGCGTAGCGATCTTCGTCCCCTTCACCACGCAGGAGCTGTTCCAGAACGGTTCGGAGGCGCTGTACTACGGCATCAACGCCCTTTCCAACAACCTCATCATGGTAGACCGGAAGCTGCTGAAAAATCCCAACGGTCTGATTTTAGGCACTCCCGGCAGCGGCAAGTCGTTTTCGGCAAAACGTGAGATCACCAATGCGTTTCTCATCTGCCCCAAGGATGACATCATCATCTGTGACCCGGAAGGTGAATATACACCGCTGGTGGAGCGTCTGCACGGTCAGGTCATTAAGCTGTCGCCCACCGGCAAGGGCTACGACGGTTCGCCCTGCTATATCAATCCGATGGACTTGAATCTGGATTACAGCGACGATGATAACCCGCTGAGCCTGAAATCCGACTTCATTTTGTCGCTGTGCGAGCTGATCGTCGGCGGCAAGGATGGGCTTGCCCCTGTAGAAAAGACCATCATCGACCGCTGTGTGCGCATCGTCTACCGGGATTACCTCAACGACCCGAAGCCGGAGAATATGCCGTTGCTGGAGGACTTGTATAACGCCCTCCGTGCGCAGGATGAAAAGGAAGCGCAGTACATTGCCACTGCATTGGAAATCTACGTCACCGGTTCTCTGAATGTGTTCAACCATCACACGAACGTGGATGTGAATAGCCGCATCGTCTGCTACGACATCAAAGAGCTGGGCAAGCAGCTCAAGAAAATCGGGATGCTGGTGGTGCAGGATCAGGTCTGGAACCGCGTGACAATCAACCGCGCCGCCCATAAAACGACCCGCTACTATCTTGACGAGTTCCATCTTCTTTTGAAGGAGGAACAGACGGCTTCGTACAGTGTCGAGATCTGGAAGCGCTATCGCAAATGGGGCGGCATCCCCACCGGGATCACGCAAAATGTCAAAGACCTGTTATCCAGCCGCGAGGTTGAGAACATTTTTGAGAACAGCGATTTCATCTATATGCTCAATCAGGCCGCTGGCGACCGGCAGATTCTCGCAAAGCAGCTCAACATTTCGCCGCATCAGCTTTCTTATGTGACCCACTCCGGCGAGGGCGAGGGGCTGCTGTTCTACGGCAACACGATCCTGCCCTTCATTGACCACTTCCCGAAGGACACCGAGCTGTACCGCGTCATGACCACCAAACCGCAAGAGGTGACGTCGGCATGAAAAGAGAACCGCGTTTGCAGTTTTCCGACGCCGATCTTGCCGAGCCGAAGCTGGAAAAGCCCATCAAGCGGGTGAAAAAAGCGGAGGCCAAGGCGGATAAGGCGCAGGCGAAAATCCCCAAGAAAACCGTGGTCAAAAAGGAACGCGGCTTTGATCCGGCCACCGGCAAGGTCAAAACGCAGCTCCGTTTTGAGGAAGTGGATAAGAAAAAGCCGCCCTCAAAGCTGACCCATGCCGTGCAGGATGCCCCCGCCAACCTCATTCTTTCTCAGGTTCATCGGGAGGTGCGGCAGAGCGAGGATGACAATGTAGGCGTAGAGGCCGCGCACAAGGTAGAGCAAGCCGTGGAGAGCGGCGGGCGGCTGGTGCAGTCTGCCCACCGCGCCCATCAGCTCAAGCCTTATCGTGCTGCCATCCGTGCAGAGAAAAAGCTGGAACGAGCCAATCTTGACGCGCTCCAAAAGAAAGCAGAGATCGACAGCCCCACCAGCAATCCCGTTTCCAAATGGCAGCAGAAGCAGGCCATCAAAAAGCAGTATGCCGCTGCCAAGCACAATCAGGCGGCGCAGACTACGGCAAAGGCGGCAGAGAATACCGTCAAGGCCGCGAAAAAGGCCGCTGAAAAGGCTGAGAAAGCGGGCAAATATGTGTGGGAACACCGGCGCGGCTTTGCCATTGCCGCCGCAATTCTGCTGATGCTGGCATTTCTGCTCAATGGCCTGTCCTCCTGCTCGGTGATAATGGATGGCGTCGGCTCCGGGATCGCGGCCAGTACCTATCCATCGCAGGACGCCGATATGCTGAGCGCGGAGGCGCAGTATTGCGCGATGGAAGCCGAGCTTCAGCACTACCTCGACACCTACGAAAGCACCCATGACTACGATGAGTACCACTTTGATCTGGACACCATCGAGCATGACCCCTATGTACTCATTTCCATAATTACGGCGCTGCATCAAGGGGAATGGACGCTGGATGAGGTGCAGGGTACGCTCCAGATGCTCTTTGACCGCCAGTACATTTTGACCGAAGATGTGGTGGTGGAAACCCACTACCGCACAGAAACCGACACATGGACGGACGCGGACGGCAACACCCATACGGACACCTATCAGGTTCCGTATGACTACTACATCTGCACGGTCACGCTGGAAAACTTCAATCTCTCCCATGTTCCCGTTTACATTATGAGCGAAGAACAGCTCGGAATGTACGCCACCTATATGGCCACCCTCGGCAACCGTCCCGACCTGTTCCCCGGTTCAGGCTACATCGGCAAGTATGTGGAGGGCAGCTATACCGACTACGACATTCCCCCGGAGGTGCTGGACGATGAGGTATTCGCCGCCATTATCAAGGAAGCGGAAAAATATCTCGGCTACCCCTACGTTTGGGGCGGCAGCAGTCCCTCTACCTCATTTGACTGTTCGGGCTTCGTCAGTTGGGTCATCAATCATTCCGGTTGGGATGTGGGCAGGCTGGGAGCGCAGGGGCTATGCAATATCTGTACGCCCGTACCCTCTGCCAATGTCAAACCGGGCGATCTGGTATTTTTCACCGGAACGTATGATACCCCCGGTGTCAGCCATGTGGGTATCTACGTCGGCAACAATATGATGATCCACTGCGGAGATCCGATCTCTTATGCAAACTTAAATTCAAACTATTGGCAGTCCCATTTCTACCGCTATGGGCGCTTGCCGTAAAGGAGAGTGAACGATATGAACCCGAAAATTATGAAGCTCCGTGGAGAGCTGGAGAAGAACAAATGCAAAATCTCCGATCTGCAAGGCCGCAACCGCGAGCTGGAAAAGCAGATTCGTGAGCTGGAGGACACCGACATCATCGGCATGGTGCGCGAGAACGGCATGACGATGGAACAGTTTGCCGAGCTGTTCCGCCGTATGCAGGCCGCGCCTGCACCGGCCACTTCGGAAAAGGAGGCGTTGAACCATGACTAAAAACACACCGCGCATTTTTATCAGCCTGCTGCTGATGCTCCTGTGTATCGGGATTCTCCCCGTTTCCGCCTTTGCCAGCGACGGTGATTATCCTGATGATGCGCTGCCCACCGCCGAAAGCAGCGCCGCAGACGCACAGGAAACAAAACAGATCGGCACGGTCACGACCAACGGCGGCAACTTGAATGTCCGCACCGGCGCGGGACTGGACAACACCGCGTTTACGCAGCTCCCCAACGGCACGGTGGTCGATGTGATTGGCAGGGACGGCGATTGGGTAAAAATCCTGCTGCCCGCCCGTGTGGGCTATGTGTACGGCGGCTATCTGACCGTTACCGACGCCGCCGACAGCACCGTGAGCATCGGCAGCATGACGGGCGGCAGCGACGCGCTGACACCGGACGGCAATCTGACGCTGATCGACGATATTGGCACCAGCACCAAGGCAGGAAAACAGTTCATTACGTTGGAAAGCAAGAATGGTAACGTATTTTACATGATTATTGACCGCGACGATGAGGGCGAAGAAACCGTCCACTTCTTGAATCAGGTGGATGAGGCCGACCTGATGGCGCTGACCGGCGAGGAAGAAACGCCCGCCACTTGCTCCTGCACCACAAAATGCGTGGCCGGTACGGTCAATACATCCTGCCCCGTCTGCGCGGTCAACATGACCGAGTGCGTGGGCAAGGAGGCAAAGCCCGAAGTCCCCACCGAGCCGACAGAATCCGCCGCCGAGGAACCGGAGAAAAAGAGCGGCGTGGGCGGCATCCTTGTCGTTCTGCTGATCGTCGCGCTGGGCGGCGGTGCAGCGTTCTACATTTTCAAGCAGAAAAAGGCCAAGCCGCAGACCAAAGGCAGCGCCGATCTGGACGATTATGACTACGGCGAGGACGAATATGAGTTTGAGCCGTATGAGGACGAACCGGAACAGGATACTACGGAGGATACAGACGCATGAGATATTTCACCAACAATCCGCTGGAACGACTGATGATGCAGAAGCCGAAAGCAGCGCGGGAGGACAGCCCTCCCGCCGCTGCCAAGGAACACTTCTGCTATGGCTGTAAGCGCTTCGGGCAGAGCTGCGTTCGTCCCTGTTACCGTGACGTAAAGAGAATGGAGGCTGCACCATGCGCCTTGTGATTGCCGAAAAGCCATCCGTGGCGCAGAGCATCGCCGCCGTGCTGGGTGCTAAATCACGGCATGACGGGTATCTGGAGGGCAGCGGGTACATCGTGTCGTGGTGTTTCGGGCATCTGGCAGAGCTGGCCGACGCCGCCGTTTACAATGCCGATGACGCCAAATGGACGCTGGCAGCGCTGCCCATCATTCCTATCTCATTCCGCTTCATCGTCCGCTCTGAAAAGCAGAAGCAGTTTGACATTCTGCGGGAGCTGGTGCGCCGGGAGGATGTGGCAGAGGTGGTCAACGCCTGCGACGCTGGGCGCGAGGGTGAGCTGATCTTCCGCACGGTTTACTGCCTTGCGGGATGCTCCAAGCCGATTCTGCGGCTTTGGATTTCTTCGATGGAGGATGATGCCATCCGCAACGGCTTCCAGCAGCTTAAGTCTGGGCGCGACTATGACGGCCTGCATCAATCTGCGCTGTGCCGCGCCAAGGCTGATTGGCTGGTTGGTATCAACGCCACGCGGTATTTCTCCCTGACGTATGGCCGCACATTGAACATTGGGCGCGTCATGTCGCCCACGCTGGCGCTGCTGGTACAGCGCGAGGCGGAGATCTCCGCATTTGTGGCAGAACCGTTCTACACCGTCCAGCTCGATTGCGGCTTTCCCGCCACGACAGGCCGAATGAAGGACAGGAAGGACGCCGACGCCATCGCCAACGCCTGCAAGGGCAAGGCAGTAACCGTCAAAAGCGTGGAGCGCAAGGAAAAGTCTGAGAAAGCGCCCGCGCTCTACGATTTGACCTCCCTCCAGCGCGACGCCAACCGCGTTCTCGGCTACACCTCTCAGCAGACCCTCGACTATCTCCAAGCGCTCTATGAAAAGAAGCTCTGTACCTACCCGCGCACCGACAGCCGCTATCTGACCGACGATATGGAGGGCAGCGTCCCCGGCCTTGTCGCCGCCGCTGCCGCTGTCTGCGGCATGGAGAAGCCGCCGACCATCTGCGCCAAGCAGGTATGCAGCAGTAAAAAAGTCACCGATCACCACGCCATTGTTCCCACCATCAGCGCGGAAAAGGTAGATATGGCCTCTCTGCCGCTGGGCGAACGCGAGGTGCTGAAGCTGGCGGCAAGAGGCTTGCTTCGTGCGGTGGATGAACCACATCGCTACGCAGAAACGGTCATTACGGTGGACTGTGCCGGTCTGAGCTTCACCGCCAAGGGCAAAACCGTCCTTGCTCCCGGCTGGAAGCGCTATGAGCAGGAGCAGACGGAGGCAGCGCCCGCGCTGCCGGTGGTAAAGGATAATCAGACGCTTTCCGTATCTGCCGCGTCGGTCAAGACCGGAAAAACCACGCCGCCCAAGCATTTCACCGAAGATATATGCTGTGAAAGGGGGATAAGAAATCACCCATAGAAAGGAGCGTTCCCATGAAACCCAAGAAATTAGGCAACGGTAAAATCACCGCCCTTTATGAGAGATTGAGCCGTGACGATGACCTCACAGGTGATAGTAACAGCATTATCAATCAAAAGAAAATGCTGGAGGACTATGCGAAAGCCAACGGTTTTACGAATTGCGTCCACTTCACAGATGATGGTTGGTCTGGTGGAAGTTTTGACCGCCCAAGTTGGAAGCGCATGATTGAGGGCATTGGAAAAGGCGAAATCGCTGCTGTCCTTGTTAAAGATTTGAGCCGCGTCGGTAGAGATTATTTACAGGTGGGCTTTTACACCGAAGTGATGTTCAGAGAGAAAGGTGTGCGGTTTGTTGCCATTACCAACGGAGTAGATAGCGACAAACGGGAAAGCAGCGAGTTTGCCCCCTTTTTGAACATTATGAACGAATGGTATATTCGTGATTGCAGCCGTAAGATAACCTCTGTTTTACGGGCAAGAGGTATGTCCGGCAAGCACACAAGCAACCACTGTATCTACGGTTACAAGAAAGACCCCAACGACAAAGACCATTGGATTATCGACGAGGAAGCTGCCGAAGTAGTACGCCGGATTTATCGCATGGCCATTGAGGGAAAAGGCCCGTATGAAATTGCCCGCATATTGGCAACGGAAAAGGTTGAGCGCCCCTCTTACTATCTTGCACAGCGCGGTATGGGAAACCATCAATCAAACTACAATGCCGCAGACCCCTACACATGGCGCGGCGGTACAGTTGCCGACATACTCTCCAAGCAGGAATATATGGGGCATACGGTAAACTTTCGGACTTATAAGGAGAGCTATAAAGATAAGCGCGTCAAAATGACCCCCAAAGAGGATTTAGTCATTTTTGAGAACACACAAGAAGCTATCATCGACAAGGAAACATGGGAACGCGTACAAACTCTACGGAAAACCATTCGCCGGACAGACAGCATAGGAAAGGCCAATCCACTAACCGGCTTGATGTTTTGCGCGGATTGCGGTGCAAAGATGTATAACCACAGGGGCAAGGCCGGAAACGCGCGTGACTGGGCGGGCAGACCCAACGGGAAAAAGCGTCCGGATCGTGACGAGTACAACTGTTCCCGTTATGATTTGGGCAACCAGCATTATGATAAATACTGCACGACGCACCTTATTCGTACTGCTGTTGTAAACGAGCTTTTGTTGGAAGCCATCAAGGGCGTTTGTGACTATGCGTTGAACAATGAAGCTGAGTTTATGGCACAGGTCTGCTCCGCTTCCGAGGACAGGCAGGAAAAAGCTGCAAGATCCATTCGCCAGCGGAAGCAGCGCAACGAGAAGCGTACCGATGAACTGACCCGCCTAATCCGAAAGCTCTATGAGGACAATGTAAGTGGCCGACTTTCCGATACCCTTTTTGAACAAATGCTCAGAGATTTCGAGGCCGAGCTAAGCGATTTGACAGAAATCATTTCCCAAGACCAACAGGAACTTGAACGCATAAGCAGGGAAACCATCAACGCCGAAAAGTTTCTTTCCCTTGTCAGAAAATATACAGACTTTTCCGAGTTGACCCCTGCCATGATAAATGAGTTTGTAGAAAAAATCCTCGTCCACCAAGCCCAGGGCAAAGGAGCAAGCAGAATACAGGAAATTGAAATTTTCTTTAATTTTGTTGGTAAGGTGGACATCCCTCACAAGGAAGTGGAACTGACCGAGGAAGAAAAGGCCGCGTTAGCGGAACAGGAACGCCGCCGAGCGAAAAAAGCAGAGTACAATCGACGCTATATGGAAAAGAAACGCAGGCAATGGAAAGAGCAGCAGGAGCAGGAGCAAGCCGAGCAACTGCCCCTTGCCGCCGAACAGAAAGGAGAACACATAGCATGAGCTAATTTATGTTTGACGGTCAAGAGCCGGAAAAAACAGAAATCTTGCGATAGGAACCGCCCGGACGAGGAATGGTTCACCGGGGCGGTTTCTATTTGAAAATCCTCATTTTCCCC
>OAWC01001125.1_pt1 | contig 10357 bp, 8 predicted proteins | sample 1495331 | NCBI WGS metagenome assembly OAWC01 (sample SAMEA2580115, study PRJEB22360) | human gut metagenome | biome: human gut; feature: human-associated habitat; material: faeces | place: Denmark | collected 2008/2010
GAAACAGATGCCGCAATAAGGATCGTAAGCGCAAAATACATCAAAACCCCCAGCCAGTAATTACTGATCAGTTTCATAGCTCGCCGTATCGTTCCATGTGGAAACAAAAATGCGATCAGAATACTGAATGCAAGAAATACATAGATCATGACCAAAACTGCTTTAATCCATTTCTTTTTAAAATAAACATGACAAGTCTCTAACCATTTCAATATTCGGAATAAAAAATAGACATTTAACAGCAGATAAAGTGGTGCTAAATATATTGCGATCATCTTATTTTCTGCACCCTCTTTCTTACTATATTTTTATTGATTTTTTATCAAATTCATTGTAATCGGATAAACTGTCGCCTGGTTTGTCAATGGATCTCGATTCTGATAATCAAACAATAGGATGGTTTTTGTTTCTTTAAAATCTTCATTTACCGCATGATCGAATTGTTCCATATGGGAAAATTTCCGCATATTCTTTTGTCCAAAATATGCAAGTCGTTCATCTTTTAATAAAATCTCTTCGTTGATATAACGAAGCTCGTCCTTTTGTAATGTATAATCTCCTGCAAAATCCGGACGTTTCTTTACATTTTCACGAAGATATAAGTCATACGTTAACAACTCTTTATATAATACAAGATTCTCTTCTGCTGTAATGGTTTGTATAAATTCATATAAGATTTCAAATCGGGCAATCCGGCTGTGGCTAACCTTGTCATAACCTTTCTCCCCATAAAATCTGGCAAGTGTATCATATAAAGCAAATGCAGTGTCAAATTCTTTTTCCAACAACCGCAAGGTGTTCGAAAACTGGCTGCTATTATAATAAACTTCCACCATTTCTTCCACTTTCTTTAAAACCAGTACATCTTCATAAGGCAGCCATTTTGTATAAAGGACTTCATAAGGCGGTGTATCTTTATAAACAAGCCCATAGTTCTCTTTTTGTTTTTCCATATAAGAACCTTTTAATACTTTTAAAAAGCCTAACTGTAATTGTTCTGGACGTACTTCATAGACATCCTGAAATGACTGTTTAAAACTTTCAAGATCTTCATAGGGCAGTCCTGCGATCAGATCCAAATGTTGATGTATATTATGTCCAGCATTGATCCTTGTTACGATATCTACAACTTTCTTAAAATCCATTTTCCTGTGAATCTCAGTGATCGTATCGATGTTCGTTGACTGAACACCAATCTCTAACTGAATCAGTCCCGGACGCATATCAGAGATCAATTCAATTTCATCATCCTTTAAGACATCTGCTGCCACTTCAAAATGGAAATTGGTAATGCCGTTATCATGTTCCTTTATATAACGCCAGATTTCCATTGCATGATCATGTCGACAGTTAAAGGTACGATCGACAAATTTGACCTGTGGCACTTTATGATCTAAGAAAAACTGTAATTCCTTTTTGACAAGAGAAAGATTTCGGAAGCGCAGGCATTTATCGATCGAAGATAAACAATAACTACATGAAAATGGACAGCCCCTGCTTGATTCATAGTAGATGATCTTATGTTCAAAATCTTCAATATGTTCATACACAAATGGAACTTTACTTAAGTCCATCACTGGACGCCATGGTGTTTCTACGATCTCATCTTCATTTCTATAAGTTAGTCCAGGAATCTTGCTAAGATCATCTCTCTTTCCATGATAATGATCAAGCACTTCAAGGAATGTAACTTCTCCTTCCCCTTTCATCACACCCGTTACCTGTGGAAGTCGTCTTAAAACTTCTCTGGAATCATAGGAAACTTCTGGTCCTCCAAGCCAGATTGGAACATCCGGCAGTAGTTTATGGATTTCCCTGATCACACGTTCTATGTATTCAATATTCCAGATATAACAGGAAAAACAAAGGATATCTGGATGTTTCTGATACAGACTCATCAGGATATCATCCACCTGCTGATTGATCGTATATTCTGCAATCTCGACTTCATCGATATATGGCTTTGCGTAGGCACGAAGGCAGTAAACTGCAAGGTTCGAATGAATGTATTTCGAATTGATCGCTGTTAATATTGTGTGTTTCTTTGTCATATTATTTATCTCGCACTTTCTTTATTTTGTTTCATTCTGAATATCTTTTTGTTTTGTCTTACTCTGAAAATAGATAAACGAATCCGCCGCATCAAGAATATCACTAAATTCATCTCTTGGTGCGATCTCAATATATTTCTTTAATAAATCTTTCTCTTCTTTTTTATATCTTCCATAAAAAATGTCAAACAGATTATGACCCCGCATATAGGTTTTGATCTCTTCCATATGTTCTTTCATATCTTGCGGCGATGTAAAATCACGTCCCATCATCTGTATCAAATGAACTCCACTTTTGATCCTATGCAGATATTCTCTCCATTTATCATATAAAATCTCATAAAAAGCATCTTCAGATTCTATAACTCCAAGTTTTGACATGATCTCTGGATTTAAAAAATAATTTTCAAAAGAATAATATTTTAAGTTGGCATACGTCTTGATATTGGTACAGCTGTTTGTTGTCAAGATCGCTACACGATTTAATCTGCCGTCTTCATCATAAATTTCAGAATAATAATGATTTAACAACAATGGCAAACGGTATTTATCTTGTTTTCCTTCTACGATAAAAACAAAATCAACATTCATAAGATCGGAAGCATTATATCCAAGATCGTCTAATACCGAACTAATGTTCGTTTTCTTCTTTGCAACAGAATATGAATCTTCATCCAATATGATCTGACATAATTGTCTACTGCTAAAATTGGCTAATAAATGTGGAGAATGTGTTGTAAAGATCACCTGATTCTTCTGTGCCAGACGATAAATGATCTCACTGGCTGTCTTTTGCAGTTGTGGATGCAAAAACATCTCTGGTTCCTCTACCAGAATGATCGATGCAAGACTATTCTCATCCATTACATAAGCTTCCAGAAGAGAAAGCATATAAATACTTTTCATTCCACGCCCCAATCGTTCCACAGAAATTGAAATATCACGTTCTTTGTTATAAGCCTCTGCATTAACTTGAAGCATCTGATCAACATCATAATTCATAGAGAAAATGATATCCTCAAATCCGCCGTTCTTATGGAAGCTCTCATTAATACGTTTCTCAAACTGATCAATGTTCATCTCATACAATTTATATTCAAATAACTTTGCAGCCTCAAATGCATTCAGCTCTTTTGGACTCTTCTGATTGATCAGACCGATACACTGAAAACAATGAGTACATGGTTTCACAGGATCAAACATACAGCAGTTTGTACGCATGATCTTAAGCAAACTGTCTTCCTGTAACATAAAAAGATCATCCTGTATCTGTTTTAAATTACGGTTCGTTCCAATGAAATAAATAGTTGGGAAAATTTCCCGAATATACTTATTATGTTTCCTTTTTCCATCGTAAAACCGCTGTTTGCCTTCTTTATTGGCAATGAATGTAAAGGTGATCTCTTCATTTTTGTAAGATGGAAGTTTGCTCTCAAAATCCTTTTTCCAAAGATCGTATTTTTTATACTGGCTCACTATACCATTTTTATGAAAAATATGAAGATCTTCTTCTGTAATGGATAATATAAATCCAATCTCTATATTTTGCATTGTCTCGTTAAAATCATCCAATGAGATTTCATAAGATCCTTCGACTGCACGCAAGGCATGAAGGATGAATGATTTTCCTGTATTATTCTTTCCAACAAGAATCAGAGCATTCTGGATATCTGATATTTCCATATGCCGGATTGATTTAAAATTCTTAATTGATAAATATTTAATTTCCATAAGATGCTCCTTTCTTTTTTTATCTTTATTATCTCATTTTTTATATTTAAAATCCAGTCACAAACAGACATATGTTAAGAAATGTTACGATCAGTGCAATCATAAAAAGTATGATCTTTAATCGTTTCGAATTCGCATATTTCCCCATGACTTTCTTTGAGGATGTCAGATAGATCTGAGTAAAGATCGTAATAGGAAGTTGAACTGCCAAAAACATCTGGGAATAGATCAATCCATCGAATGGAGATTTTATCAGTAAAATAATCAATGTTGCCGGAATCATCGTAATAAGAACTCCTAATTTCGTATCTTTATGATGAATATCATAAGGATGATCAAAAATTCCAGAAAAAATCGTTCCACCGGCCATTCCTGCTGTAATACTTGATGAAATTCCAGCAAGTAATAATGCAAGTGCAAAAATAATTGATGCTGCATTTCCAAGAAGTGGTGTTAACATGGAACCTGCTAAATGAATATCATCAATAGAATGACCATTTCCTTGATACAGGATAGCTGCTGCCATTAAGATCATTGCACTGTTAATTGCCCATCCTATGATCATGGAAAATAAGGTATCCTTAAACTCGTATTTTAACTGCTGTTCTATCACATTTTCATCTTTTAGATTCCATTCTCTGCTCTGAATGATCTCTGAATGTAAAAACAGGTTATGTGGCATCACGACTGCTCCTAGAACACTCATGACAACTGGAAGTGAACCTTTGGGAATTTCTGGCTTTACCCATCCGATCAGCGCCTGTTTCCATTCAATATCTGCAATACAGATTTCAAACAGAAAAGAGAATCCGATCAGTGATACAAATAAGATGATCAGTTTCTCGATTCTGCTGTATGCATTCGTAAACTGACAGATCAGTACGATCCCTAAAATGATAAATGTACCAATCTTTACTGGAATATGAAACAGCATTTCTAATGCCATTGCACCACCTAAAAGTTCTGCCATTGCGGTTGCGATCGATGCTGCAACTGCTGTTAATAAAATGATGTTCTTAAACCCTTTATTAATATACAGACTTGTTGCTTCTGATAAACATTTTCCTGTGACAATTCCTAGATGTGCTGCATTATGCTGTAAGATAATGAGCATGATCGTTGATAATGTGACCATCCATAACAATGTATATCCATATCCGGAACCTGCAGCGATATTACTTGCCCAGTTACCGGGATCTATAAAACCTACGGTGACTAGTAAACCTGGTCCGACATATCTTAGGAAGTTCATCGCTTCTTTTGTTGATGATTTAAAAAATTGCATCATACACGAAATGTTCCTTTCTTTTTATTTTTGTTCTATTTTGTTCTAGTTAGTCTTAACTAACTATTATTATACATAGAAGGGAAAAGTTTGCAAGCTTTGTGAAAAATTGATAGAATAAGTCATGTATTATTTTCATTTACTACTACTGAATAGCCGTAAATGGTATGCTAAATAAATAAGAAACAGGTGAATTTTATGAAATCATTACCATATTATGACGATCTGACTGCAAGACAGACGATCAAATTACGCGAACTTATTAAAACACTCCCGCCTTTTGCGAAAGAATTCTTCCGTGCAATTGATTCTACCACACAAGTAAGAACTCGAATTGCTTATGCATATGATCTGAGAGTGTTCTTTCATTTTCTGATCGATGAAAATCCTGCTTACCGTAATTACTCTGTGCTGGATTTTAAAGTAAGTGATCTTGATAAGATTGAATCCGTTGATTTGGAAGAATATATGGAATATTTAAAGGTTTACATTTCGGAAGAACAACATAAGCATATGCAGAATACTGAACAAGGTGTTTTTCGTAAGATGTCTGCACTCCGTTCTTTTTACGGATATTTTTACAAACGACAGTTGATTGAGAAAAATCCAACATTGCTTGTTGATATGCCAAAAATCCGTGAGAAGGAAATTATCCGTTTAGAAGCCGATGAAGTTGCTTCTTTGCTCGATTTTGTAGAACACGGTGGTGACCATTTAACTGGGCAGAAACTTGCTTATTATGAAAAGACCAAGGAACGTGATCTTGCGATCATTACACTTCTTCTTGGAACTGGAATCCGTGTATCTGAATTAGTGGGCTTAAACGTTGATGATGTTGATTTCCGCAATAACGGTCTTCATCTGATCCGAAAAGGACGAAAAGAAATGACCGTCTATTTTGGAAATGAAGTTGCAGATGCTTTAGAGCAATATATTGAGGGCAGCAGAAAACTCATCATTCCAAAGGAAGGGCATGAAGATGCTTTATTTTATTCTATGCAAAGACGAAGGATTGGTGTGCAGGCGGTCCAGAATCTTGTGAAAAAATATGCGAAGGAAGTCACTCCACTAAAGAAGATCACTCCTCATAAACTACGTAGTACTTATGGTACTGCTCTTTATCAGGAGACCGATGATATTTATCTTGTGGCAGAAGTTCTTGGACACTCTGATGTTAATACGACTCGAAAACATTATGCGGCAATGTCTGATACGAGACGGCGTCAGGCAGCAGGGAAAGTTGTATTGAGGGAATCCGTTTCTCATGATTCTGAGGATTCAAATTCATAAATTTTTAATAAGAAAAAGCAGAGAAATCCAAAATGGACTCTTTCTTAACTTTGGGTATAACGGTTAAAATGCAAGCTGGTATTATTTCAATACCAGCCCCTTGTTTTATAATAGTGCAGAAAGAGAAAAATCTCGATCCCTTGGAAGAAAAGCCAGTTTACATTTTTTCTCCAGATTGACTAATCCACTTCTTCCGTATACAATACGTTTGAGGACTTTGAATTTGTTGTTATATCCTTTTTTTATCCGTGGCTTTGTCAATCTCCTCCAATAATCCTGTATTTTCCAGTCAAACTTACACTTTAACATTTACTCTCGGTATAAAAATGTTACACTCTATCATTGTGCAAATAAGGGATAATACATCAATTCCCCCTTATTATTTGATTCCTTTCGAGGATATTCTGTATATGAACAACTGCCTATTGTAAAATCATTTTCATTTAATTTGCATATTTTTTCTTCTCCACCATCATGATAAGATACTTGTTTTGCATTCTCTACATGAAACAACTCTAATGAATTATCCTTCCAAATATCTGAATTTGGATAATTTCTTATCTCCAACGTATTAGATATCAAGTCTAAGATATACAATTTCTTTTTCCTCACAGGATTCAAATAAATCTTTCCACCATTTTTATCTACGGCTATTTCACAGTAATTATCCCCTTGTGTATAATTGCACTCAATATATTCCAAATCTAACGACTGTACAATTGTTCTGGAATTTTTGTCATAGACAAATAATCCATAAGTGCCACCAAAAATAATCTTTCCTGCATCAACATAATATAATATTGTACCATCCGCTCCTGTATTTTCATTTAGATTAACTGAAGCCGGTTTTATGTCCAATGTTACAAAACCTGTATTTATCTCTTCTTGATTTTTCATTTCCCCTGCTCCTCGTGTCTTAGGAACAGTAAAGAAACAAACTGATACTATCATTCCAAAAAGCATTGTAATAGTAAACAGCACAATTGATGGTTTTTTCCATTGTTTCATGCGAATCACCCTTTTTTTAATTCCAATTTTTCCAAATGCCAGTGGATATACACTGGCACGCCTTTTTACTGCACAACAGTTCAAAAGTGCCAGCAAATAATTTTTTCTTTCCCTCTTATCCATATTCAAAACAGCTTTTTCATCACAGGCATATTCAATATCCCGCCCCAGACAAACATAAGCGACCCAAACCAGCGGATGAAACCAATATATAGATAGAATAAAATAAGCCACTACTTTTAATATATGGTCTTTCCGTTTCAAATGAGCCCGTTCATGGGCTAAAACATAAACAAGTTGTTCCTCATCTATTCCATACGGAATATATATTTTGGGACAAAACACTCCAAAGATATATGGCGAAATCACAAACTCGCTCTCCCATATATTTTCCTTAAAGTATGTAGCAGTTTTTGTTCTATTTGACAAATAAAAACAACTTAAAACAAAGTAAAGAAGCATAGCAAACAGACCGCACACCCAAACTACCGCAAAAAAACGAAGTCTGGAACTATTCAGCATTACTTGTTTTTCTATGCTATCTGCCAAAGCATTGCTAGCATTTAGTTCCGCCTTATCCCCTCTTATCCTGTCTGTGTTGTTCGACTGGTAGATATGCTTTTCTGATTCTCTATTACGCTTTATAAAAGAATTACGTTCTATACGAATATATGCCATATCCTTTTCATCTTTCAAAGTATTTTTTTCAGAATCATTCAATGGCACTTCCATTTGAATTGGAACAAGGCTAATAGTGCTTTCTATGTTATAAGGGCATAAGAGCCTTATTCCTACCAAAAACCACATAAAGCATGCAATCCATTTTGGAGACTTCCAAAACACTATACGCAAGCACAAGATAGCCAATATCATCCAACTGGCATTCATGCCAATTGATAAAATTTTTAAAAAAACACTCTGCATATCTTCCTCCTGTGTTAAATAATCTGAGTACAGGTAAATTTATTCTATCTTTTAATCAATCTTTTTCAATCATCCTTCTTATGTCCTCAATTTCTTTCTCAGACAACTTTTCATGTCTTCCAAATGCAGAAATAAATGCTGGCAGAGAACCTTCAAATGTTTTCTCCACCATATTTACTATTTCTGCCTCCTGTATTTGTTCTTTTGAAACAATGGAAGAAACAATCGTATTTTCATTCTTTATTACTCCCCTCTCAGATAACCTTTTTATTACCGTATACGTTGTTGTACTTTTCCAACCTAATCTTTCTTTGCAAAGTTTTACCAAATTACCACTTTTTATGGGTTCATTTTCCCATAATATAAGGCAAAACTTATATTCACTTTCAAAAACTTTAGGTGTCTCCATCATACTATTCCTTTCTTTATGATATTATAGTTTCTATCAATGACTACTCTATACACTTTTCCAAGTATTCCAATAATTCCTTTGCATCCCCAAGTTTTTCATAAGTACATTCCCGATTGGGCAAAGGTATAAAATACTTTGCATCTTCTCCTTCCAGCGGATACAACCATGACTGACAGTTAATTGATACTTTTTTATAGTCATTACTCTTGCCTCCAGTATAAATCTTATAACACTGTTTGGCAAATTTTATTTCCAATGCCTTTCCTCTTTCCTGCAAAGTTGAAACTTTTTTCTTTAATTTATTCTTCCGCAAAACATGTTCTCCTGTATTGACATAACGCTGTTTTGCCATAAGAATAATTTGTTTTCCCTCCTCTGTATCCGGCGCTATTGTATGCTTTTTACCATCTTTGTAATATATAATATCCTTAACTTTTTCCTTAAAGTAATTTGCTTCTGCATATCCAACAGGTGCATCCTCTTTCTTGTTATGATTCTCTGTAGGTAAAGTGGTGGGAATTGCCGTTGTCGGAACAGCAGTAGAGACAATGGAAGATGGTTTCGTCGTAGAATCTGATGTTTTCTCATTTGAAAACGATGTTTTTTTACTTTCTTCCATATTATTATTTTGATGGTTACACCCTGAGATAAGCACGACCATTATTAGCATAAGATACACTATTTTCTTTGCTTTCATTATAAATAATCTCCTCTCTGTATATTTTTATTAAAATTGCACAAGAAAGCCTTGATTTATCAGCTTTCCTGATACTATTTAAGTTAATTAGTTGATCTAAATATAACCTTATAGATAGTGAATAGGGTATCTTTTTGTACCATTCATAGAAAAATTGATACTAAAAGAAGACGTCTTGGTTTTTCTTATGATTGCCTTCTTTGTCCACCCATTTTTCCTACAGCAACAAACCTCTCATGTCTGACAGGATCATCCATCTGCTACGATCGGAGTCCTAAATTCCTTCGTTCTGTCTATCCATAGCTGGGCTGCCACTTATGCTTAAGCACAGGATCTTTGTCCTATGGTCTGTATCTCCTGTGGCTAAACTGGCTATACTTTTTTCAACGATACAGTTACATCCCTGTCCACAGCACCAATCTCCTTGGCGGACGCTTTCCTGTTTTCAGGTTTATTTCTTTCTTGTTAGGCTGCCTGTGGCAGTTGAGTTGGACGATGAATATCCTCTATCATTTTTGATCCATTGTAGACAACACCCTTCGTCATGATTGCAAAGAATACCCGGATCAGCTTACATCCAACGGCTATCATTGTCTGTCGGCCTTTCAGTGGATTCTTTACCCGTTTTCTGTAATAATCATAGATCGATCTGAATTCTTTATTGCTCTGTATCAATGGTAATACTACCTGATATATGATTTTTCGCAGTTTCTTCCGACCACGCTTGCTGATCGTTGTACGACCTTTGTGTTTTCCAGAGCTGTTCTCTACCAGTTCAAATCCAGCATACTTCTGGATCTGTTTCGGGTTTTTAAAGCGACTGATATCCCCGACTTCTGATATGAAACCAGCTACAGTTACTAATCCGACACCATCAACTGACAGCATCTTTTCTGCATTTGGTATCTGCATGATCAGTTCTTCCATCACAGATGTAACCATTTCCAGTTGTTGCTTCT
>OAWC01001126.1_pt1 | contig 10345 bp, 8 predicted proteins | sample 1495331 | NCBI WGS metagenome assembly OAWC01 (sample SAMEA2580115, study PRJEB22360) | human gut metagenome | biome: human gut; feature: human-associated habitat; material: faeces | place: Denmark | collected 2008/2010
GCAGAAAAAGAAAAAATGACCGCCGCAAACGAGATCCGCGACATGGCATCCTGAAATGACTCCTGACTGGTATAGGTATGGAGCTTATAAGGGTTACCCGCAAACTTTCTGAATAAACTCTCAATACCGATACTGCTCATGACGCATTTTTCTATGAGTGCGACATTTCTCTTCTTAATTCGGCTGTGTTCCATTCTGCGGCATCTCCATAAACAGAAGGCAAGTTAAGTTCTCTTGCACCCTGCGCGCTATTTATCCATGCATACATTTCAGCGTTGCTGTGAATTGCCAGTCGACGCATCGCACTGTTTTTTTGGGCGCTGATAGTTTTATTACTTTTCTTAAGCAACGAAGCTATCTGGTTGATGCCCCATCCTTTACCTAATAGCCGCAGTACCTTGCGCTCTGAAAGAGTGAGAATGACGGAGCGATAGCTAAAATCATGAGTTTCAGTCATTGCCGGAGAGGTCAGCATGGCGCTGATACGCTCTGCGTGCGTATTGCCGGAACGTACGGTCTTGACCAGATTCTCAATGGGTTCAACATCAGACAATAACGTCGCCGTAGGGCACATGAGCAATTCTACTGCCTGGGAATACCAGGAGCGTGACACCATGAAAACCCAGTGAATTTCCCGATATTGTGAGATTAAAGAATAATAATGTTCACAAACAGAACGTGGATCTTCACTTTCACCGGCTAAATCAGCAATGACTAATCCGGAACGACGTAATTGTAATAAGGTAAGGTCCTCCGCAGAGGCGCTGGATATTATTTCATATTCAGGGAAGTGAGTCCTCATGACCTCTTTTAACCCTGCTTGCATAACAGGTATTTTACTGATAACAATTCCATTTTTGCAGCATCCTGGCAACATATTTCCTCCACATCCACTGTCTAAAAATTATGATGGTTTATTCAGGATATTCATTCCTTAAATGTTTCCAGCAAATTAATAGATTAAGCGAATAAATTATCCTTAGCATTCACTTTCATATCAGCATACTCCTGCTGCACAACAACTCCACTGCATGTGTCAGAAGGTTAGCATCAAATGATAACCTGGTGAAATAGCCTGGAGACATTTAAAATATCTACATTAAGTTGTTAGGAATACTTAATGAAAAACAGAAATCACATTCATTTAATTTATAATTAAATGATATCCCTTCCCGCAGAATGAAAAATCACACAACCAATATTTATTCAATGAAATCTGATGGTTTTAACTTGTTAACATTAAAAAACGTGCCCGGTTATCTATTATCCTGATTCGTAACAATAAATTCATTATAGTGATAATATTCATGTGATAGTTTGTTTGCGGCGAGAGATAATTCGCTTTTTATCACCGAGCTTGTCCCGATAACCAGGATTAATCAGCGCAATTTTGATCTTAACCTACCGCAAAACAACCGTGCTTCATGATACAAATGGATTCTCATTATCTGAACAATACGCAGCACGTCTATGACAAAGGGCGAGTTATGCAAACTGAGCAACAGCGAGCCGTAACACGGCTTTGTATCCAGTGTGGATTATTTCTTCTGCAACATGGTGCGGAAAGCGCGTTGGTTGATGAGCTTTCCTCACGACTGGGTCGGGCGCTGGGAATGGACAGTGTCGAAAGTTCTATCTCTTCGAACGCCATAGTGCTGACAACTATTAAAGATGGGCAATGCCTGACATCGACACGTAAAAATCACGATCGCGGCATTAATATGCATGTGGTGACTGAAGTCCAGCACATTGTGATTCTTGCGGAGCATCATCTGCTGGATTACAAAGGCGTAGAGAAACGATTTAGCCAAATTCAGCCATTACGTTACCCAAGATGGCTGGTAGCCTTAATGGTTGGCCTTTCTTGCGCCTGTTTCTGTAAACTCAATAACGGTGGCTGGGATGGTGCCGTCATCACCTTCTTTGCCAGTACGACCGCGATGTATATCCGCCAGCTGCTGGCACAACGTCATCTTCATCCACAGATCAACTTTTGCCTTACCGCTTTCGCCGCCACCACCATTTCCGGATTGCTTTTGCAACTCCCCACTTTCAGCAATACCCCCACCATTGCGATGGCCGCCAGCGTTCTGCTGCTGGTGCCGGGCTTTCCGTTGATTAATGCCGTCGCCGATATGTTTAAAGGCCACATCAATACCGGACTGGCACGCTGGGCGATCGCCAGTCTGCTGACACTGGCTACCTGCGTCGGCGTGGTGATGGCACTGACGATTTGGGGGCTACGCGGATGGGTGTGATCGAATTTCTGTTTGCATTGGCGCAGGATATGATCCTCGCCGCCATTCCTGCGGTCGGCTTTGCGATGGTGTTCAACGTTCCCGTGCGGGCGTTACGCTGGTGTGCGCTGCTTGGCTCGATAGGTCATGGTTCCCGAATGATCTTGATGACCAGCGGGTTGAATATTGAGTGGTCAACCTTTATGGCTTCTATGCTGGTCGGCACCATTGGTATTCAATGGTCGCGCTGGTATCTGGCGCATCCGAAAGTGTTTACCGTGGCGGCCGTTATCCCTATGTTCCCGGGCATATCGGCTTATACCGCAATGATTTCGGCGGTAAAAATCAGCCAGCTAGGTTACAGCGAACCGTTGATGATTACCCTGTTAACCAACTTTCTTACAGCTTCATCGATTGTTGGTGCGTTATCCATCGGTCTTTCCATTCCTGGATTATGGTTGTACCGCAAGCGCCCTCGCGTATAAAATTGCCTCGCTTAAGCACACGGATGAGAGACAGCCTCCTCTCCTCCGTGTGTTACTATAAAAGTTATCTCCCTTCTCGTTCATCGTTCCATATTTGAGAAACAGTATGTCTTCCAGAGTTTTGACCCCGGACGTCGTTGGTATTGACGCCCTGGTACACGATCACCAAACCGTTCTGGCAAAAGCTGAAGGCGGTGTGGTTGCCGTATTTGCTAACAATGCCCCGGCGTTTTATGCCGTCACGCCTGCACGCCTGGCTGAACTGCTGGCGCTGGAAGAAAAGCTGGCGCGTCCGGGAAGCGATGTCGCTCTGGACGATCAACTCTATCAGGAACCGCAAGCCGCTCCCGTTGCTGTACCCATGGGGAAATTCGCCATGTATCCGGACTGGCAACCCGATGCCGACTTTATCCGCCTGGCGGCGCTATGGGGCGTGGCGCTAAGAGAGCCGGTGACTACCGAAGAACTGGCCTCATTCATTGCCTACTGGCAGGCGGAAGGTAAAGTCTTTCACCATGGGCAGTGGCAACAAAAACTGGCGCGCAGCCTGCAAATCGGTCGTGCCAGCAACGGCGGACTGCCGAAACGAGATGTGAATACGGTCAGTGAACCTGACAGCCAAATTCCACCAGGATTCAGAGGGTAACGATGAAAAACGTTGGCGACCTGATGCAACGCCTGCAAAAAATGATGCCTGCCCATATCAAACCTGCATTCAAAACGGGTGAAGAGCTACTGGCCTGGCAGAAAGAACAAGGGGCGATCCGCTCCGCCGCTCTCGAACGTGAAAATCGGGCGATGAAAATGCAGCGCACCTTTAACCGCTCCGGTATTCGTCCACTGCATCAGAACTGCTCCTTTGAGAACTATCGCGTTGAGTGTGAAGGGCAGATGAATGCGTTAAGCAAAGCGCGCCAGTATGTCGAAGAGTTTGACGGCAACATCGCCAGCTTTATCTTTTCTGGTAAGCCAGGAACCGGCAAAAACCATCTGGCGGCGGCAATCTGCAACGAGCTGCTGCTACGCGGTAAATCCGTATTGATCATCACCGTGGCCGATATTATGTCGGCGATGAAAGATACCTTCAGGAATAGCGGTACCAGCGAAGAACAACTGCTTAACGATCTGAGCAACGTTGATCTGCTGGTGATCGATGAGATCGGCGTGCAGACCGAATCGAAATACGAAAAAGTGATCATCAACCAGATCGTCGATCGCCGCTCTTCTTCCAAACGCCCAACCGGGATGCTGACCAACAGTAATATGGAAGAGATGACAAAGTTGCTGGGCGAACGCGTGATGGACCGTATGCGCCTGGGTAACAGTTTGTGGGTGATCTTCAACTGGGATAGCTACCGTAGCCGGGTAACGGGTAAAGAGTATTAATCCCCGTTTCTGGCGGTATACTGCGACACAATTCCACCTTGAGTAATGATGATGAAAACTATTAAACACCTTCTGTGCTGTGCCATTGCCGCCAGCGCATTAATTTCCACCGGGGTGCATGCTGCGTCCTGGAAAGATGCGCTCTCCAGCGCCGCCAGCGAACTTGGCAACCAAAACAGCACGACACAGGAAGGCGGTTGGTCGCTCGCGTCATTAACTAACTTGCTTAGCAGCGGAAACCAGGCCTTAAGCGCAGATAACATGAACAATGCCGCAGGCATTCTGCAATACTGCGCGAAGCAAAAGCTGGCGTCGGTAACCGATGCCGAAAACATCAAGAACCAGGTGCTGGAAAAGCTGGGCCTGAACAGTGAAGAGCAAAAAGAAGACACCAACTATCTGGACGGTATTCAGGGTTTGCTGAAAACCAAAGATGGTCAGCAACTCAATCTGGATAACATCGGAACAACTCCGCTGGCAGAAAAGGTGAAAACCAAAGCCTGCGATCTGGTGTTAAAGCAGGGGCTGAACTTCATTTCCTGAACCGCGAAACGCCGCGTTTTAGCTGTTACCCGGCTGACGCGGCTCTCTCCTGCCCTTTTCCCTGCTCCTGGACGGTTTTCCCCCTGTTACACGGGAAGCGACCGCGATCAAAAAAGTCTGTTTATAAACTAATTCCTAACAACATCGCATTTTTTTGACACTAGAATTGCAGCAATATGGCGACGCCATTACATTGTGCTTCTCAAAAAGCTTAAACGTTGGCTAAACGGCCCGGTTTAGTGAGGATCGCCCGTTGTCAGAACTACTCTCTTTCGCCCTTTTTCTCGCCTCTGTGCTGATTTACGCATGGAAAGCGGGACGTAACACCTGGTGGTTTGCAGCCACATTAACGGTGCTGGGGCTATTTGTCGTTTTAAATATCACCCTGTTTGCCAGCGACTATTTTACTGGCGATGGTATTAACGACGCGGTTCTCTATACCTTAACCAACAGCCTGACCGGTGCTGGCGTCAGCAAATACATCCTGCCGGGTATCGGCATTGTGCTGGGGCTGACAGCGGTGTTCGGTGCGCTGGGCTGGATCCTGCGCCGTCGTCGCCATCATCCGCACCATTTTGGTTACAGCCTGCTGGCGCTCTTACTGGCGCTGGGTTCGGTGGACGCCAGCCCAGCATTTCGTCAGATAACGGAACTGGTGAAATCCCAGTCACGCGATGGCGACCCGGACTTTGCGGCTTATTATAAAGAGCCGTCGAAAACTATCCCTGACCCGAAACTCAACCTGGTTTATATCTACGGCGAAAGTCTCGAGCGGACCTATTTTGATAACGAAGCTTTCCCGGATCTCACGCCTGAACTGGGCGCGTTGAAAAATGAAGGCCTGGATTTCAGCCACACGCAGCAGCTGCCAGGAACGGATTACACGATTGCGGGCATGGTGGCTTCTCAGTGCGGCATACCGCTGTTTGCCCCCTTTGAAGGCAACGCCTCCGCCTCTGTCTCCAGCTTCTTCCCGCAGAACATCTGTCTGGGCGATATCCTGAAAAACTCGGGTTATCAGAACTATTTCGTGCAGGGCGCGAATCTGCGTTTTGCCGGTAAAGATGTGTTCCTGAAGTCGCATGGCTTCGACCACTTATACGGCTCAGAAGAGCTGAAAAGCGTGGTGGCCGACCCGCACTATCGCAACGACTGGGGATTCTACGACGATACCGTTCTCGATGAAGCGTGGAAAAAGTTTGAAGAGCTTTCCCGCTCAAGTCAGCGATTCTCACTGTTTACCCTGACAGTCGATACCCATCACCCGGATGGTTTTATCTCGCGTACCTGTAACCGCAAAAAATATGATTTTGACGGTAAGCCGAACCAGTCATTCAGCGCGGTAAGTTGCAGCCAGGAGAATATCGCGGCGTTTATCAACAAAATCAAAGCGTCACCGTGGTTTAAAGATACCGTCATCGTCGTCTCTTCTGACCATTTAGCGATGAACAACACGGCGTGGAAATACCTTAATAAGCAGGATCGCAATAACCTGTTTTTTGTCATCCGTGGCGACAAGCCGCAGCAAGAGACGCTGGCAGTGAAGCGTAACACGATGGATAACGGCGCGACGGTGCTGGACATTCTCGGTGGCGATAACTATCTCGGACTTGGTCGTAGCAGTTTATCCGGGCAGTCAATGTCGGAAATCTTCCTCAATATCAAAGAGAAAACATTGGCGTGGAAGCCAGATATCATCCGCCTGTGGAAATTCCCTAAAGAGATGAAAGAGTTCACCATCGACCAGCAGAAAAACATGATTGCCTTCTCGGGTAGCCATTTCCGTTTGCCGCTGCTGTTGCGGGTTTCAGACAAACGCGTGGAACCGCTGCCGGAAAGCGAATACTCAGCACCGCTGCGTTTCCAGCTGGCCGATTTCGCTCCACGCGACAATTTCGTCTGGGTTGACCGTTGCTATAAGATGGCACAACTCTGGGCTCCGGAACTGGCACTCTCCACCGACTGGTGTGTCTCGCAAGGGCAGCTTGGCGGTCAGCAAATTGTTCAGCATGTTGACAAAACAACATGGCAGGGCAAAACGGCATTTAAAGATACGGTCATCGACATGGCGCGCTATAAAGGCAATGTCGATACGCTGAAAATTGTTGATAACGATATTCGCTACAAAGCCGACAGTTTCATCTTCAACGTCGCCGGTGCGCCAGAAGAGGTGAAACAGTTTAGTGGGATTTCCCGTCCAGAGTCGTGGGGCCGCTGGTCCAACGCGCAGCTGGGCGATGAAGTAAAAATCGAGTACAAGCATCCGCTGCCGAAGAAATTTGACCTGGTGATTACCGCCAAAGCATACGGCAATAACGCCAGCCGTCCTATTCCGGTACGCGTAGGCAATGAAGAACAAACTCTTGTGCTGGGCAATGAAGTGACCACCACCACACTGCATTTCGATAACCCAACCGATGCCGACACACTGGTAATTGTGCCGCCGGAACCTGTCTCAACCAACGAAGGGAATATCCTCGGACACTCGCCGCGTAAGCTCGGGATCGGCATGGTGGAAATTAAAGTTGTGGAACGTGAAGGGTAATTTCTGACTGATGTGTAGGTCGCATAAGGTGCGACCTACACATCTTCTCCGGCCTACAAAACATCATTGAGAAACAGAAAAAAAACAGCGCCCAACACTTCCCCGGACGCTGCATGGCAACTTTAATAATCTCGCCTTATCAGAAAGTAATTACACCCTTAATCAACTCACGATTGTTAATCACATCGCGCTCGTAGGTTTCTGCCAGCGTGGCGAACGGATAGCGATGGGTTAACATCATGTCGGCAGTGATTTTTCCTTCCGCCATCAGTCGACCGACTTTAGCAAAATCTTCCGGCGTGGCGTTGCGGCTGCCCATCATCGTCGTTTCTTTTTTATGGAATTCCGGATCGGAGAACTGCAACTCACCTTTAAACAGGCCGACAAATACCACCGTGCCGCCGTGACGAATCAAATTCACGGTGTTATTCATCGCATGTTGATTACCTGTCGCGTCGATCACTTTCTGCGCCAGCGAACCACCAAACTGCGCCCGTAGCTGCGCGTCAAAATCTTCGGCTGACGGGTCCAGTAAAGGTAATTCCAGACGCGTTGCCACATGTTCACGGCGCGCCGGACTGGTATCCGCCACCACCACCTGTGCGCCATCGGCTTTAGCGATTGCCGCCGCGCCCAGACCGATTGGCCCCGCCCCTACCACCAGCACCCGCTCGCCGGGAGCAATGGCTGCGCGACGCACCGCATGAGCGCTAATAGCGAAAGGTTCAATCAATGCGGCCGCCTGCGGGTCAATACCGTCTGCGGGCAAAATGTTCGCCACCGGCACGCTCAAATACTCACTAAAACCGCCATCCTGATGCACGCCAATGACTGAAATTTTTTCACAGCAATTGGTACGCCCGCTTTTACACGCCGGGCATTGCTGACAGGCAACATAAGGGATCACAGCAACTTGCTGACCATTTTTAAGATCAGCAATATTTTTACCCAGCCCAACAATCTCCCCACATATTTCATGGCCTAAAACACGTGGATAACTAAAAAATGGTTGATTTCCACCCCAGGCATGAATATCGGTACCGCAAATCCCGACAGACTTAATTTTTATTAATGCTTCATTGTCACCCGGAATAGGTATCTCGCGTTGTTTCCAGACTAATTCTTTCGGCTGCTGGCAAATTAAAACATTCATCGTAGACATGATTCGGCTCTCCATTTTTTGTTGCCTTAGATATCAATGAAAATGAAAAATGGCAGCGGAACGGAAAATCTGTTTTGTGAAAACACACGCATAAAAATGTTTTAAATCGGGTTTTAATGGACTCACAAGGAGGAAAATATGAGTCGTTCACAAAATTTACGCCACAATGTGATTAACCAGGTCATTGATGATATGGCGCGGGGTCATATCCCTTCCCCACTTCCATCGCAAAGTGCGCTGGCGGAAATGTACAACATCAGCCGCACCACAGTGCGTCATATTCTCAGCCATTTACGCGAATGCGGCGTCTTGACGCAGGTTGGAAACGACTATGTTATTGCGCGTAAACCTGACCACGATGACGGTTTCGCCTGTACTACCGCTTCAATGAGTGAACAAAACAAAGTGTTTGAGCAGGCTTTTTTCACGATGATAAACCAGCGCCAGTTACGCCCAGGGGAAACTTTTTCTGAACTGCAACTGGCTCGGGCCGCGGGTGTCAGCCCGGTGGTTGTAAGAGAATATCTTTTAAAATTCGGCCGTTATAATCTTATTCAAAGCGAAAAGCGCGGCCAGTGGAGCATGAAGCAATTCGATCAATCCTACGCCGAGCAGCTGTTTGAGCTACGCGAAATGCTCGAAACACATTCACTTCAGCACTTTCTCAACCTGCCTGATCATGATCCCCGCTGGCTGCAGGCGAAAACCATGCTCGAACGTCATCGGCTACTGCGTGACAACATCGGCAATAGCTTTCGCATGTTCTCGCAACTTGACAGAGATTTTCACTCCTTACTGCTTTCAGCTGCCGACAATATCTTTTTTGATCAATCGCTTGAGATCATCTCAGTCATCTTTCATTTTCACTATCAATGGGACGAAAGCGATCTTAAACAGCGCAATATCATTGCCGTCGATGAGCATATGACCATTCTCAGCGCTCTGATTTGCCGCAGTGACCTTGATGCCACCCTTGCGCTCCGTAACCATTTGAATTCAGCTAAACAATCAATGATTCGATCCATTAATGAGAACACGCGTTATGCTCATTAAGTACGGATTAAAAACAGCAAACTATTAGCGGGTGCACGGTTTTATCAAAAGATAAATACCGGGAAATTCCCGCTTACCTATGCTCACAATCAGTCGACTAAAAATGTTTTTGTGAGCGGTAGTAAAGTCCTAAAACTTTAACCTGCCGTTAATGTCAACCTTGCGTAATGCACAATTACGTAAACAATTAAAATTATAAATACAGGAGTCTGGCGTGGAAAAAGAAAATATCACCCTCGATCCGCGTTCTTCATTTACTCCATCTTCGTCGGCAGATATTCCCGTGCCACCAGATGGATTAGTTCAACGCAGTACCCGAATTAAACGCATTCAAACCACCGCCATGTTGTTATTATTTTTTGCGGCGGTAATCAATTATCTCGACCGCAGTTCGCTGTCGGTAGCAAATTTAACGATTCGTGAAGAATTGGGATTAAGTGCCACCGAAATCGGCGCTTTGCTCTCCGTGTTTTCACTCGCTTACGGGATTGCGCAACTTCCTTGCGGCCCACTATTGGATCGTAAAGGCCCACGCCTGATGCTGGGACTGGGGATGTTCTTCTGGTCACTGTTCCAGGCAATGTCTGGCATGGTGCACAGCTTTACGCAGTTCGTGTTGGTGCGTATCGGTATGGGGATTGGTGAAGCGCCGATGAACCCATGCGGTGTAAAAGTCATTAACGACTGGTTCAACATCAAAGAGCGCGGACGCCCGATGGGCTTCTTCAACGCAGCTTCTACCATTGGCGTTGCCGTAAGCCCACCGATTCTGGCGGCGATGATGCTGGTGATGGGCTGGCGCGGGATGTTTATTACCATTGGTGTACTGGGGATTTTTCTCGCCATCGGCTGGTATATGCTCTATCGCAACCGCGAGCACGTAGAACTGACTGCCGTTGAGCAAGCTTATCTCAATGCAGGTAGCGTCAATGCC
>OAWC01001130.1_pt1 | contig 10291 bp, 7 predicted proteins | sample 1495331 | NCBI WGS metagenome assembly OAWC01 (sample SAMEA2580115, study PRJEB22360) | human gut metagenome | biome: human gut; feature: human-associated habitat; material: faeces | place: Denmark | collected 2008/2010
CAAATTTTCTGGGGTATTTCCCTTTATAACGCACCCGGCGCTTGTGGGGTGTCTGTTCCTGATCCATTCCCATGATTACCTCATTTCACTCATTTTGTTCCAGTTCTGTTCCCTGTAATTATATCGCATATCAGATATCCTTGTCCACTTCCTGTCAGAGAAAAAAAGCAGGCATCGTTGCCGATACCTGCTTTTCCAGCTGTACTATATTTTTCTCAATGTCTCAGCCGTTCTTATTCCTGAGGAAGAATAAACTTGCTGATCAGCTCATCCAGAGAGATTGCCTGTGCAGACAATTCCTGGCTGGTAGCGGAAGATTCTTCTGCGGTAGCGGAGTTGGACTGTACTACCTCGGAGATCTGGTTGACACCCTGCTCTGCCTGATCCATGGCATTGGCCTGGTCCTTGGAGATCTCGCTGATACTGCGGGAAGACTCTGCAATCTTGCCGATACCGTCTACTACGATCTCGATGGAAGCAGCAGCGCTGTCTGCAGCCTGGTTGCCTTCCTTGATCTCCTGCATGGAACCTTCAATCAGGTCTCTGGTATCTACAGCAGACTTGGTACTCTGCTCTGCCAGCTGACGGATCTGGTCAGCAACCACAGCGAATCCACGGCCTGCCTCACCTGCTCTGGCTGCCTCGATGGAAGCATTCAGGGACAACAGGTTGGTCTGGGATGCAATATCCTCGATTTCAGAAATGATATTGCCGATCTTGTTGGAAGTATCACTGATTCTGGCCATAGCATCCACCATAGCCTTCATCTCTGCTCTGCTGTTATCTGCTTCGTTTGCATATTTTCTGGCCTGCTCATAGGACTCCTGTGCCTGTTCAGCAGCCTGCTCAATATTGGAAGTAATGTTGGTAATGGTAGCCTGCAGTTCTTCTACGGCACCTGCCTGCTCGGTAGCGCCCTCTGCCAGATTCTGGGAAGCATCTGCCAGGTTAGCTGCACCTGCGGATACCTGCCTGGAAGACTCCTCGATGGAACGCAGTGTCTGAACCATCTGTGTCTTCATGTTACGGATAGACAGAAACAACTGTTCAAAATCACCCTGATACATATCCGGGTTCTTGGAAGTGATGTTGTAATTGCCGTTTGCCATCTGGCTCATAACTTCTCCGGTGTCGGCAATGACAAAACTCAGCTTTTCTGCCATTTCATTTGCAGAATGAATCATGTCAGCGATCTCATCCTTACTGTTCAGTGTCGGGAACGGATCGGACAGGTTACCCTGTGCAAAAGTCTCCAGACGCTTTGCCAATGCATCCAGCGGTGCTGCGATTCCCTGAGAGATTGCATGTTCCATTCTCGTTGCAATGATAATTGCCAGCACGATCACACCAACAATGATAAGCAGGAAGATAAATCCCATGATATTCAGTATGGAAGAAAGGGAATCTCCTTCACGGACATTCTCGTTCATAAGTTCACGCATGGTATCATAAATTTCATTATAAAGCGGTGCTACCTGATTCTGCATCAGCTCCTGTGCCTGCATACGCTTCTCTTCCATATCCACCTTACCGGTATTAATGGCCTGCTGATCCAGCTCCCAGTACTGCTGAATCTGCTCATTTACCTGATCATACAGTTCCTTCTCCTTTGAAGAAACAACAGTCTCGCCGACAACTTCCCAGTATTCAAGAAAAGCCTGCTTCTTCTCATCGTGAGTCGTGATCAGACCGTCCACCAGATCCGGGTCGTTATATCCTATGATTCCACGGGTTGCGGATCTTACATCCGTGAATACAGTCATGGCCTTACCGATATCTCCCTGTGAAAAACCGTAATTGGTCAATGCATGCTGATAGCGGTTCATGGTAACGATCATTGCCAGTGCTCCGAGCACTCCTGCAATAGATGATATAACTACAATAATGGCAAAAGCTTTTTTCAGGCGCTGCCTGATTTTCAAATTTTCGAACATTTTCCTCTCCTTACTATTGGTGATAACAAGTCATATTATAATATTGTAACATTTTGTAAAAATATGTAAATAACTTTTTTAATTTCGATTATATTTTTATATTTTATTTGTCTTTTCCCTGTTTTCCGTGTGTGGCGGATCAATATTCTCCATTAAACGCATTCACTGTATACACAGAAAACTCTCCTCAACAGAATAACATCTGTCCGGAGAGTTTTTCATAGTAATAGTAATATAGGAGATTATAATGCTTTTTTGATGGCTGCCATCAGTTCGTCATAGGTCTCATAGGCCGGCAGCTCCGGATGATCCTTCTTGATCTGTTCGGTGCTCTTGAACAGGAACCCTGCCTTGCTGGCCTGGATCATGCCCAGATCGTTGTGGCTGTCACCGCTGGCGATGGTCTGGCAGCCGATAGACTGCAATGCCTTCACCGTAGTGTACTTGGAATTCTCCACACGCATCTTAAAACCGGTGATTTCACCGTTGTCAGCTACCTCCAGGGAATTACAGAAGATGGTGGGGTAACCCAGTTTTTTCATCAGAGGGCCCGCAAACTGTGAAAAAGTGTCGCTGATAATGATGACCTGGGTAATGGAACGCAGCTCATCCAGGAATTCCTTCGCCCCGGGGATGGGGTCGATCTTCGCGATAGTCTCCTGAATCTCCTTCAGTCCCAGACCGTGTTCCTTCAGGATGCCAAGTCTCCATTTCATTAATTTATCGTAATCCGGCTCGTCTCTGGTGGTTCTCTTCAGTTCCGGGATTCCGCTAGCCTCCGCAAAAGCGATCCAGATCTCCGGCACCAGTACTCCTTCCAGATCCAGGCATACAATATTCATATCCATCCTTATGTCCTCCCTGTGTGTTCAAATGTATTCGTGACAAGTATACCTTATTTTGTTTCTTCGCGCAACCATTTGCTTTATTGTTGTACCGTGTTCTTGTAATGCAGTTGTAAATTTTTCTCAGATATATCATCATACGCACACAATTTTGAAACGAATATTTCCATGTGTTTTACATATTTTCGTTTCATGTCATAGATGCCAAAGAGTGCCGCTTCACTTTGTTTTCTGAAATTTGCTTGTAAATCCCACTTTTTTTCTGTTATTTTTGTGACATTTTCACTGTTTACTTTGTTCTATATGTGCTATAATAACCATAGTGCAAAAAGAACTTCTACAAGCTCTCATCTACACGAAACAAACGTAGAGATCGAGGAGGTCATCATTATGTTGACATTAAAAGCTGAAAAAAGAAATCCTGACGAAAAAGCAAAGAAATTAAGAAGAGACGGTTTTATCACCGGTGTTTTGTACGGAAAAGAAATGAAAGAGAATGTTTCCCTGAAATTCACAGAGAAGGATGCATCCGCTTTTATCAAGAATGCAAAAGAAGGTACCCAGGCTTATCTGGAACTGGATGGTAAGAATGTAGATGTTCTGGTAAAAAATATTGATTTTGATCCTCTGACCAAGAAATATATGGCTCTGGACTTTCAGGCTCTGGTAGCCGGCGAAATCGTATCCGCTACTGTTCCCATTGTATATGTAAATGAAGACAAGGTACAGGGTATCTTCGAAGCGGAGTTGTCGGAAGTACATTACAAAGCAGACCCCGCACATCTGTTGGATCCCATTGAGATTGATCTGGCCGCTCTGCCCCAGACTACGAAGACCATGTATGTCAAGGATCTGAAGCTGGAAGAAAAAGGTGTGCATGTCACTACCTCCGGAGAACAGCAGCTGTTCCATATCGGAGAGTATGGACAGGAAGAGACGGACGAGACCGAGGAGACAGAAGAAACCAAATAAAACGCCATGCTTCATTCATACATGTGCCGCATAAAAATCAAAACAGGAACTGTTCCCTGTGAGTAAACTCCCGGGAACAGTTCCTGTTTCATTTTTGCATGGCTCGTAACTATGCCAGGTATTTCTTCAATAAATCCACCTTGTCCAGCTTCTCCCAGGGCAGATCCACATCGGTACGTCCAAAGTGGCCATAGGAAGCGGTCTGCTTGTAGATAGGTCTGCGCAGATCCAGCATCTTGATGATGCCTGCGGGTCTTAAGTCGAAGTTCTCACGAATGATCTCCACCAGCTTATCATCATGCAGTTTGCCCGTACCGAAGGTATCTACCATGATGGAAGTAGGATGTGCCACACCGATAGCGTAAGACAGCTGGATCTCACACTTTTCAGCCAGTCCTGCCGCTACGATATTCTTGGCAACGTAACGTGCTGCGTATGCCGCACTTCTGTCCACCTTGGTGCAGTCCTTGCCGGAGAATGCTCCGTGCATATCCACCGTAGGTGTCTACGATGATCTTACGGCCGGTCAGTCCGCTGTCGCCGTTAGGTCCGCCGATTACGAAACGTCCGGTAGGATTGATGAAGAACTTGGTGTCTGCATCGATCATGTCTGCGGGCAAAACAGGATCGAATACATACTTCTTGATGTCCTCATGGATCTGCTCCTGAGATACATGTTCGTCATGCTGGGTAGACAGAACGACCGCCTCCAGACGAAAAGGCTTGCCATTCTCATCATACTCTACAGATACCTGACTCTTTCCGTCGGGTCTTAAATAGGAAAGTGTACCATCCTTACGAACCTTGGTCAGCTGTCTGGTCAGCTTGTGTGCCAGAGAGATGGGATACGGCATATATTCCGGAGTCTCATCTGTAGCATAGCCGAACATCATACCCTGATCTCCGGCACCGATGGCATCCAGCTGTTCATCGGTCATGTGGCTTTCTTTTGCTTCCAGGGCCTTGTCTACGCCCATGGCGATATCAGTGGACTGCTTGTCCAGAGATACCATAACGGCACAGGTGTTGCCGTCGAATCCCTTTTCGGAAGAATCATAGCCGATCTCGGTCACGGTCTTACGAACAATAGCGGGAATATCAATATTTGCCTTGGTGGTGATCTCACCCATTACCAGTACGAAACCGGTATTGGTGCAGGTCTCACATGCTACACGGCTGAACGGATCCTGCTCCATCAGTGCATCCAGCACCGCATCAGATACAGCATCACAGATTTTATCGGGATGTCCTTCGGTTACGGACTCCGATGTAAATAAACGTTTTTCCATTTGTCCTCCATTCTGCTTCCTTGCGGGAAGAGGGTCTAGTGTATGAGTTGCTAAAGTCCTGTCATTCAGAGCCTCATTCGTAAAATCAAATTTTCAATGCCGACAGCTCTGAATGATGCAAAAAAGTCCGCTTTCATAAGCGGACTGATTTATTGTGCGATCAAATCCTCTTATTGTTCGACAGTTATTCGCTCAGGCGGGCACCTTCCGCATTCTGCGGGGTTGCCGTGGCTTCATCGATCCTATGTATCTCCACCACTCTGAATAAGGGAAAGTCTATATGAACTTTTCTACGCTAATTAACTTACTATGAGTTACCTGTTTTGTCAACAGACATTTTTTTCAAAATGTCATTCTGTTGTGGTTTATGAGAAATCCACTCATTAACCGATCTTCAGCTTGAACTTCTGCAGGTCCCGCTCCGTCTCGATCAACTCGATCTGGGCTCCCAGTCCCTGTAATTTCAGGTGGAAATCCTCATAACCTCTCTCAATATAGCGGATATCATCCACAGTAGAGAATCCTTCTGCAGACATGGCAGCCAGTACCAGTGCTGCTCCCGCCCGCAGATCCGGTGCGGAAATATTGGCTCCGGTATATCTGGATACACCGTCGATGATAGCGGTGTTGCCTTCTACTTTGATGCTGGCGCCCATACGGGTCAGCTCATCCACATATTTGAAACGGTTCTCGAAAATACTCTCCGTCACGATGCTGGTTCCTTTGGAAAGTCCCAGCGCCACTGTGATCTGGGGCTGCATATCCGTAGGAAATCCGGGATAAGGCAGAGTCTTCACCTGGGTATGCTGCAGAGGCTTGGACGCTACCACACGGATACAGTCATCCGCTTCCTCTACTTCACAGCCAATCTCCAGAAGTTTTGCCGTAATAGACTCCAGATGCTTCGGAATCACATTTTTCACCGTCACATCGCCCTTGGTCACTGCCGCTGCGAACATAAACGTACCGGCTTCGATCTGATCGGGAATCACGGCATACTCTGTGCCATGCAGATGGGAAACACCCTTGATACGGATCACATCCGTACCGGCACCCTTGATATTGGCTCCCATGCTGTTCAGGAAGTTCGCCAGATCCACCACATGAGGCTCCTTGGCAGAGTTCTCGATAATCGTGGTGCCTTCCGCCATTACCGCAGCCATCATGATATTGATGGTAGCACCGACACTGACCACATCCATATAAATATGGCTGCCGCGCAGATGCTCCGCCTGTGTCTTGATCAGGCCATGCTCGATCTTCACGTCCGCGCCCAGAGCACGGAAGCCCTTAATATGCTGGTCGATGGCACGGCAGCCGATATCACATCCACCGGGAAGTGCCACTTCCGCATGCTTGTATTTACCTAACAAAGCACCGATCAGATAGTAGGACGCTCTGATCTTCTTGATATTTTCATCTTCTACTACAAGTTCACTGATGTTGGATGCATTGAGAGTCACTTTGTGACGGTCGGTTCTCTTTACGATCACACCGATGTTCTCCATGGCGCTCAAAAGGACATTCGTATCTCTTACATCCGGCATATTTTCTATATAAACAGTCTCATCCGTCATCACGGAAGCAGCAAGAATAGGAAGTGCCGCATTCTTGGCACCTCCTATTTCAACTTCACCGACTAATGGATTACCGCCTTTAATTGCGTATTGTTCCATTGTTTCTTACCTCTGTCATTCTCAGATCAGAAAAACCTTCTTATGCACTTATACCACATTTTCGCACATTTGTAAATACAACGCCCTAATTCAGGTACTTCAACGGGTTCACCTGGCTGCCATTAATAAGGATCTCAAAGTGAAGATGAGGTCCCGTACTTACGCCGGTATTACCGCTCAGTGCAATACATTCTCCCTGTTTTACCGTCTGGCCGACCTTGACGAGCACCTTGCTCAGATGTCCGTATCGGGTCTGTCTGCCGTCTTCATGGTTGATATAGACACAATAACCGTATCCACTTCCCCATCCGGCTCTGGCCACTGTACCGCCGCAGGATGCAAATACCGCAGTTCCGGTAGGAACCGACCAGTCCACACCCTTATGGTAGCTGCTGGCACCCTTGGTAGGTGACTTTCTGCGTCCGAAATTGGAACTCAGACGTCCACCGGAAATAGGCTTGATATAGGTCGGAGGAATCTTGGTGCCTCGTTCCACAATCTTGGGAACTGCCTCCATGACCACTTCTTCCTTCAGAATATCCCTGGTGACCTCTCTGTCATTCAGATAAGATACATCCGCCACTACCCGACGGAAACCGGCGGAGGGCTGCTGCAAAATCTTGGTCTGGGTCGTATACCAGGAATCGTTGTCCACATAAATTACATCTGCATCATAGATTTCTTCATAATAATTCTGCTCCATGCGCTCCACGGACAGCTCCGGCTGCGGCACGGTAATGATCAGCTTGTCCCCTACGCGGATCGTAGAATTTTCATCGGTCAGTGTCTCGCTGTTCATGGCGATGATCTGATCCATCGGAATATTTACTTTAATCGAAATCTCCGACAGGGTATCTCCGCTGACTACTTCATATTCTCCGGGGGTCTCCTGATCCTTGATCACATCCTCGATTGCCTGATCCAGCGGAGTCAGCATGCTTTCCGGAAGATAGGTCTCTACTATTTCCACCTTTTCCGCAAAGTCCATGGTCATCAGCCCAAGATCATAGTCTTCGAAATCTTTTTCCCCCTGCTGGTCTGCCTGGGAGCCCGCCTGATCCAGTACGGACTGTACACCGCCTGCATAGATGGATTCTTCCTGAGCGGTCAGTTCCTGTTTATTGACTACCTCGGTGGTAAGAACATTGAATTCCTTCTGTGCATCGTGAGTCAGTTCCACGCTGAATTTGTCTTCACTGTCGTATTTGTCCACTGCTGCCTGCAGCAGAGACTCCACATCCTCCACGCTGGACAGGTTGACCATATATTCATTTACTTTCATTGTATAGGATCTGTGGGAAGTCTCACGAATACTGCTCTCCAGTTCCCGTTCCATGGCCGCCAGCAGATTGTCCTCATTGTCCAGTGTTCCCCACAGCACTTCTTCACCGACCAGCTTTAAATCTGCGTCCATAAAGATCATATCATCACTCTGGGAAGCGATATTCCTTCTGGCTTCCTGCAGAAGCTGCTCCGCTCTGTCTGCTTCGCCCACCGTTCCGATCTCATTGCCGTTCAAGAACACGTGGAAGTAATTCTCTCCGGTCTTTTCAAACGCTGCATACCCTTTGAGGAAAAAGAGGCTCACAAAAAGAGTGGCCAGCGTTGTTTTCACATATGTATATTTTACTCTTTTCGAGTAAGATGTCAGTTTCTTCATGAATTCCTTCTCGATCTATCGTATCTGAAAACAGTATGCCCCCTTCGGGCATTCTGTATACCTGTCTTACTGTAATAACTTTGTAACATATAGATTCTATCAGCATTTATATGCCTTGTAAAGAAAGAATGTCTGTTCGATTTTTTTGTTTTCTCCCGAACCGATCTATGCTATACTGGAGGTAAATAAAACGGTCTGATCCGGAAAGGAGACGCCATGAGGGAACCGGTCATTTTTCATATTGATGTCAATTCCGCTTTTTTAAGCTGGACGGCGCTGGCCCGTCTGGAACAGGGGGATCCTGTGGATCTGCGCACAATCCCTTCCATCGTAGGCGGTGATACCTCCACCAGACACGGTGTGGTGCTGGCCAAATCCATTCCCGCCAAGGCTTTCGGCATCACTACCGGTGAACCGGTGGTCAATGCCCTGCGCAAATGTCCGCATCTGGTCATGGCTTCTCCGGATCATAATATGTACCGTCTGAAAAGCCAGATGCTTATGGAACATCTGGCGGGTATCTGCCCCGACATCGAACAGGTCAGCATCGATGAATGTTATATGGACTATACGCCCATTGCGGCGAACTACGTCTCTCCCGAGGAAGCCGCTGCTTTCATTCGTCACTCTGTTTTTGAAAAATTTAAATTTACGGTAAATGTGGGAATTTCGGATCGAAAGGTTCTGGCCAAGATGGCCTCTGATTTTGAGAAACCGGATAAGACTCACACCTTGTATCAGCGGGAAATAGCGCAGAAAATGTGGCCGCTGCCTGTTTCCGCCCTGTTCACCTGCGGACATTCCAGTGCGGAGACTCTCCACAAATTAGGTATTCTCACGATCGGGGATCTGGCAAAGACGGATCCTGCGATCCTGGAAGCACATTTAAAAAGTCACGGTCGTTGTCTGTGGCAGTATGCCAACGGCATCGACGATTCCACAGTAGTCCTGGCTCCTTCCAAGGCAAAAGGGATCGGCAACTCCACCACTTTAAGCAGCGATGCCACCACCAAAGAGGAAGCCTGTAAAGTATTGCTGTCTCTGTGTGAATCCGTGGGCAGGCGTCTACGGGCCTCCCACCAGTTGGCAGGACAGATCTGCACGGAGATCCGGTACAGTGATTTCCGGAACGTTTCTCACCAAATGCCGATAGACATTCCCACGGCTTCCGTGAATCTCCTGTACGAAGATGCCTGTGCATTATTCGACGAATTATGGGATTCCACTCCCATACGGCTTCTGGGGGTCCGCACTTCCAAGCTGGTGCCGGAAGACGAACCGGTTCAGCTCAGCCTGTTTGATTTTCCGGCTCCCCGTTCCGAGAAACAGCAGAAGCTGGATGCCGCACTGGATAATATCCGGGCAAAATATGGCAAGGATGCCATCAAGCGGGGGCGTTTTCTCTAACGCTGCGTGGTAATGATCATGTTGAGTACCGCCTTGGTCTCACCCACATTGTGATAGACATGTTTCCTGTCACAGGCAAAATAGAGAGAACCACCTGTCTTCACCAGAAAACTGGAATCTTCCAGAATCAGTTCGACCTCCCCGGATACCACCGTCAGGTATTCCCAGGTCTGCTCCCCGTGGGATTCGCTTTCCATCCGGGCATTTCTGGTCAGCTCGCCCTGATAGATCTCGAAATTTCTTCCGGCATCGTAGGGCAGCATCACATAGATCCGGTATTCCCCTTCCTTTGCCTTGCATACCGGAGCCTCTTCCGGAGACGGCACCACCATGATTTCTTTCCTATTATAAATCAACTGTTCAAAAGGTACCTTCAATCCCTCCACGATCTTCCCGATAGTGGACACCGTGGGATTGGATTCTCCTCTCTCGATCTGTCCCAGCATGCTTTTGCTGACACCGGTACGCTCCGCCACCGTCATCGGAACCGTCATCGGTGTATTCAACA
>OAWC01001134.1_pt1 | contig 10263 bp, 7 predicted proteins | sample 1495331 | NCBI WGS metagenome assembly OAWC01 (sample SAMEA2580115, study PRJEB22360) | human gut metagenome | biome: human gut; feature: human-associated habitat; material: faeces | place: Denmark | collected 2008/2010
GGCAGGCGCTTCATTACCGGCAACCGCTGCGAGAAGGGCGCCGGCCACAAAAAGCAGAAGACCGAGGCCCCCAACCTCTTCAAAAAGAAAAACGAGCTGCTCTTTAACCGCGAGGTGCTGAGCCCCGACGAGGCCCCGCGCGGCACCGTCGGCATCCCGCGCGCACTCAACATGTACGAGAACTACCCCTTCTGGCATGCGTTCTTTACGCGCCTGGGCTTTAGCGTGCAGCTGTCCGACCAGTCGAGCAAAAAGACCTACCAGGCGGGCATTGAGTCCATGCCGTCCGAGAGCGTGTGCTACCCGGCAAAGATGAGCCACGGCCACGTGATGAACCTTATCGACCGCGATGTCGATTTCATCTGGATGCCGTGCGTGCGCTGGGAGCGCAAGGAGGATCCGACCGCCGGCAACTGCTACAACTGCCCCATCGTCATGAGCTACCCCACGGCGCTGGCGCTCAATATCGACGAGATCCGCGAGCAGAACATCGAGTTCCTGTACCCGTTTGTGCCCTATCACGATAAGACCGAGCTCAAGCGCCGCCTGTACCAGGTGCTCGCCGTCGACCGCGTGGCCGATGCCGAGGCCGGTCGCGGTCGCGTGCGCGGTCCTAAAATCACGCGCTCCGAGGTCGATGCCGCCGTCAACGCTGCCTTTGAGGCCGATGCGCGTTTCCACGAGGACATCCAGACCATGGGCGAGGAGGCCCTTAAGTGGGTCGAGGACCACGGCGGTCACGGCATCGTGCTCGCCGGTCGTCCTTACCACAACGACCCCGAGATCAACCACGCCCTGTCTGAGCTTATCTCGAGCTTTGGCTTTGCGGTCTTCACCGAGGATTCGCTCGCGCATCTCGTGAAGCCCGAGCGTCCGATTCGCGTCGTCGACCAGTGGATGTACCACAGCCGCCTGTACGCCGTCGCCCGTTTTGTGACGATGCGCAACGACCTGGACCTGATCCAGCTCAACTCTTTCGGCTGCGGCCTGGACGCTCTGACCACCGACCAGGTGCAGGAGATCCTGGAGGCCAGCGGCAAGATCTACACCGTCCTCAAGATCGATGAGGTGTCCAACCTAGGTGCCGCGCGCATCCGCATCCGCTCGCTCATGGCAGCGCTCAAGGACCAGGAGGCCGAGCGCTTGGCCGAGGCCACGGCCGCGGGCAAGGCCTACGAGCAGGGCGATGCCGCGCCGGTGGCGCCCTCCACGGATGCCCCCGCGTTCGCGAGCCGCAAGTACGCGTTTGAGGCTCAGCGTGAGAGCGCCTCGACCGCATGGCCCAAGGTTCCCTTTACCGAGCAGATGCGCGACGAGGGCTACACCATCCTGTGCCCGCAGATGGCGCCGATCCACTTTGACCTGGTCAAAGAGGTGTTCCGTGGCGCTGGGTACAACTTGGAGCTGCTGCCCTCGACTGACCACGATGCCGTCGAGGCCGGCCTGCGCTACGTGAACAACGACATCTGCTATCCGTCGATCCTGGTGACGGGCCAGATCATGGAGGCCATCGAGAGCGGTCGATACGACCTGTCCAAGACGGCCGTGGTTATCAGCCAGACCGGCGGCGGCTGCCGTGCCACCAACTACATCGCACTCATCCGCAAGGCCCTGCGCGAGAGCGGCCACCCCGAGATTCCGGTGATCTCGCTTTCGGCCGTGGCGCTCGGCGAGGACAACCCCGGCTTTAAAATTACGCCGGCGCTGCTCAAGCAGGCAGTCTACGCGGTGCTCTTTGGCGACGTGATGATGCAGATGCTCTATCGTTGCCGCCCGTACGAGGCCACGCCCGGCGCCGCCAACGCGCTCTACGAGGAGTACATGGCGCGCGCCCGCAAGCTGGCGCCCAAGTTCAACAGGCACAACTACACCAAGCTTGCGCGTGAGGCCATCCGCGCGTTCGACACCATGCCGCTCGTGGGCGAGGGCACCAAGCCGCGCGTGGGCGTGGTCGGCGAGATCTTGGTCAAGTTCCACCCCACAGCCAACAACCACGTGGTCGATGTGATCGAGCGCGAGGGCTGCGAGGCCGTGGTGCCGGGCCTGCTCGACTTCTTCCTGTACTCCATGAGCAACGCCGAGCTGCAGAAGGACGAGCTGGGAAGCTCTGCTACCACGCGCGCTGGTATGCAGGCGCTCATCAAGCTCGTGGACTGGATGCGCACACCGGTGGAGGAGATGCTCGAAAAGTCCCGCCGCTTCGAGGCACCCGAGCGCATCGGCACCATGGCCGACAAGGCCCGCACGGTGCTTTCGGTGTGCAACAACATGGGCGAGGGCTGGCTGCTCACGGCCGAGATGCTCGACCTGATCGATCACGGTGCGCCCAACATCATCTGCACGCAGCCCTTCGCGTGCCTGCCCAACCACGTGGTGGGCAAGGCCGTGATTAAGGAGCTACGCCGCCAGCACCCCGAGAGCAACATCGTCGCGGTGGACTATGATCCTGGTGCGTCCGAGGTCAACCAGCTCAACCGCATTAAGCTCATGATTAGCGTGGCCAAGGAAAACATGCGCGCCGGTAAAGGCTTTAAGCTCGAGAAGGTGGCGCCGCTCGCGATGGACGAGGTCACCGGCCAGATGCGTGCCCATGATGGCTGCGTGAGCTGTGGCTCGGTCGACGAGAGTGCCGTGGCGTCGGTCGCTGAGCGCCTTGGACGCGGCATTAAGAAGTAGCTTGCCTGCTATGGGCTAGATATGAGACAAGCGGGTGGTAGACATATCGGCTACCACCCGTTTTTGCTGGACATGGAACCCTGAGTTAATGAACAGGTGTAGCTGTTCACCGCAAATTACCGTCCGTTTATAGAACCCACCCCCAGCGCGCGTCCTCCTTACGGTTGAATAAATACACATCTATGGAATTACGTAAGAGAGGACTGTTCCTATGAGCTACAAGACCGTTTGCGTTGCCGGTGGCGGCGTGCTGGGAAGCCAGATTGCCTTTCAGGCTGCCTACTGTGGCTTCGATGTGACGATTTGGCTGCGCAGCGAGGGCAGCATCGGCCGCACCCAACCCAAGATCGATCATGTGCGCGAGGAGTACATCGCTGCTATCGAGGGCATGGCGGACGGTACGGGCGAGTGGTGTGCCGGCATCGCCGATAGCGGCCAGCCCTTCGACAAAGAGGCGGCACTCGCCGCCGTTGAGCGCGCCTACTCCACACTCAAGCTGGAGCTCGATCTTGCCAAGGCAGTGGCCGACGCCGATTTGGTCATCGAGTCTATGGCTGAGGATACCCAGGCAAAGATTGACTTCTACAAGAAGCTCGCCCCGGTCCTCCCGCAAAAGACTGTCGTCGTGACCAACTCCTCCACGCTGCTACCGAGCACCTTTGCCAAGTACACCGGCCGCCCCGAGAAGTACCTGTCGCTGCACTTTGCCAATTCCATCTGGAAGAACAACATGACCGAGGTCATGGCCCTCGAGCGCATCCCGGCCGACATCCGTGCCAACTTTGTCAACCGACAAGCGCTGCTTCGACGAGCTTGTCGACTTTGCCAACGATATTCGCATGCTTGCCCTGCCCGTCAACAAGGAAAAGAACGGCTATCTGCTCAATTCCATGCTGGTGCCATGGCTGCTTTCGGGCCTTGACCTGTACGTCTCGGGTGTGAGTGACCCCAAGAGCATCGACCTCGCGTGGACGCGCGGCACCGGCGCTCCCAAGGGCCCGTTCCGCGTATTCGACACCGTGGGCATCCAGACGGCCTACAACATCGTCATGCAGTATCAGAAGGTGCCGGGCCTGGTGAGCCCGCTGCTCAAGAAGATGATGATGCCCTACAACTTTAAGGCCATGGCCTCCGTCCTCAAGAAAATGCTCGACGAAGGCAAGCTGGGCGAAAGCTCGGGCGAGGGCTTCTTCAAGTACTAAAAAATGATCCGTCGGGGACGGAGGAAAACGGATCATTTTCGGCCGCCAACAGTGAGAAGATGGACCCAGAAATAGAAAGGAGTGGCAATGGGCCGGCTCGGGCTTTGAGGACAAGCTGCTGCGGGCCCAGGGCGATTTTTCGCTCAACGCAGGCCAGCACAGCGTGACCTATCTGCCGAGTTCTGACACGGCAGCGACCGGTCGCTATCAGGTGCTGCTATACGACAACAACTTTGGTGCGGCCGAAAGTTATTCCAAGTTCGACTGGGGCCAGCTGGGCGCCGCGGTGGTGACCGACTACAGCAAGGGAACGCATTCGTTTGGGCGCATCTTTACGGTGGACGAGACCGCGCGTACCTACGAGCTTGTGGACCAGATCGCAGTGCCGTTCTCAGGTTACGTAAGCAGTGCGCAGCGCGTCGGCGATTCGAATAGTATGCTCGTGGCATCGGGCATGGCCAAGACCTTTGCCGAGTACGATCGCTATGGACTGCCCATCGCCACCTACGAGATGGAAGCCGAGAAGTACATCTACCGCGTGTACAAGTACGAGCTGTAGGGCCGCGCTTAGGTTTGACCAATGGAGTATGAAAACAGGCCGTTCGCCGATGCCCCCTCCGCGAGTGGCAGCCATATGGTTTGATGTCAGAAACATATAGTTGTCGCCAGCCTGCTGGCGACGTTCCCCCTGATATCGGAGGTTCCAGGTATGTTTCACGCTCCGTTAAACAACTATCGGTTGGGCTAACATGGGTCGCCGTGCTATTTCGATAACCCTTGCAGTGGTCTGCCTGGCTGTGCTCCTAGGCGCTACAGGGCTGTTTGCTATAAGCCGAGAAACGTCCTATATGCGGGAATGCGCTTCCGAAGGGTTTGCCATTGACGGTTACTATCGGGACGACAAGACGAGTCTGGAAACCCTGGCCTTTCTTGAAGAGGATAACCATCGGTGGCAACTGGTCGACAAAGACGGCAGCTGCGTTGACGGGCAGTTTAAGCGTACGGACGATCCCAATATCCTGGTATTAAAGAAGGAAAACGGCGAAGAATTCGGCACGGTTCACGTTGCATATATATCGCGCCGACGCAATCAAGGGCAGATTTACCTAATTAGAAATACTAAGGTGACCCGATTTTATCTTGTGAGCACCGATCCGGCGTTTACGGTGGAGTCTGGCGAGGTCGATTCGGACAGTTGATTCACGGCAATAAAAAAGCGAGCGGGGCGCGGGTGCGAACTGCGCCCCGCCATTTGCTCGTGTCCGTATCGCGTCTGCGCCTCGTCGTAACTTGCGTCCGTGCGAACATTCGTCCCGCGCCGGCATCACTTGACATCAAACTCCACGCGATCGAGTTCGGGCACGTTGAGGTCGATGAGCTTGCGGGCGACGTGGCGGTCGTGCGTTCCGAGCGCCTCGCTCGTTGTCACATGGGCGACAGTTTGGCGCTCGACGATGCCCTCTTCCTCGCCCTCGGCAGCCGAGGTCTCGACGGCGACGGTGTAATCCTTAAAGCCCGGCAGCACCGCGGCAAGTTCGCGCGTAGTTTCGGTGACGCCGTAGCCGTCCTGCACGCCGGCCTGCGCCGAGCCAATGGAGCCTGCGGTCATAACGATGCAGGGGATGGCAAAGACTACCGTGCCCACAATAATGCGGCGGCGCACCTTGCGTGACAGCTCGTCGACCTCGGCGTTTTCCTTGGCGGTCACAATGCCGTCGCCGTTGAGATCACGCTTGAGCGGTACACGTAAAAGAAGCAATACGGCTTCGGCCGCCAGCGCGATAAAGACGACGTTGATGCCAAACTCGTAGAGGGCTGAGAGGAACAGCGACCCGCTCGCGATGGCGATGCCATAACCCGCCGCGCACAGGGGCGGCATGAGCGCGGTTGCCACGGCCACGCCGGCGATGAGCGTGGCGGGTTCCTGGTCGCGCGAGTTGCCCAGGCCACCCGCAAAGCCGCCCGCGAGCGCGACGGCAAGGTCCCACACGGTGGGTGTCGAGTTGTCGATGATGGCGGCCGTGGTGGTGCCAAGGGGCGAGAGCTTAAAGTACAGCGTGGACGTGACCAGGCAAAAGGCCATCTGCAGCGCAAGGCTGGCGACGGCTTCGACGGTAATCTCGCGGTCGAGCGTGGCAATACCGTATGCCATGGCAAGGACCGAGCCCATGAGCGGGCAGATGAGCATGGCGCCCACGATGGCGATGTCCGAATCGATATCGAGGCCGATGCTTGCGATGAGCATGGCGATGATGAGGATACACAGGTGAGAGCCAGTCAGACACGCGCCGTTTACAAAACGCTTGCGGATCACGTGATAGGGCGCGCGTCCCTCGCGAATGTTGAATGCACGCTTGAGGAAGCGGGTGATGTTTTCCATGGCTTCGCTATGAGCGGGGCGGATGCCGTGACGCCGATGATGACGCTCGCGCAGTCGCTTGATCTGTTGTTTGTCGAGTTCCATGTCCACCTCGTTCCAGCGCGGTCCGCGCAACGCGCCCGTTGTCCTAACTCTACACCGTGGCGGGCGGGGTGTCTGTTGGATGCGGAATCCGATAGGGCGGATGACTCGGGAGCAAATGCAAATCACAGGCTCAATTCCATCCCGCGAGAATATGATGCACCAGCTCCTTCAAATGTGACGAAACTGTGAAGCACGAGAGCGTGAATTTCAAAAAACGCTGGTCGCCAATGTTGCGCAACAGAATTCAAAAATCGACAGCTACCGTTTGATACGTATGGATACATCCGTGTCAAAGGGAGAAAGCCATGGCAAACTACAGTCCACAACACTTTGAGCCTCGGGCCAAGGCCGTCAACGTCAAGGGCGTTGCCAACCGCGCCGTCGCAACCGTTTTGACGGCGGGCCTTATCGCTCAGCCGCTCATGTCGCCGCTGGCGGCAATCGCCGCACCGTCAACCGATAACGGCGATTCTGTTCAGGGGGGGGGGTAGTTCTGTAGAGAATACCGTTGCCGCCGGTAACCAAGCGGTCGTAAAGACGGCTGCCCAGCTGGCCGAGGAGTCGGCAAAGCAGCTCAAGGACGCTCAGGCCGCCTACGATGCCGCCCAGAAGAAGGCCGACGCGGCGGGCCAGTCTCAAAAGCAGGCGCAGCAGCAAAAGAATCAGGCCTCGCAGGCTGTGAGCGACAACGAAATCGAGCAGAACGCAGCAGAAGTCGCCGCGCTTCAGGAGAAGATTGACGAGCTCAAAGCCGCCGTCGAAAAGACCGAGCAGCAGCAGAAGAAGCTGGGCGACCTGAACGATCAGCTCGATCAAGCCAACAAGAGTGTCGAGGATAAGACCCAGGCGCTCAAGGACGCCAAGGCAAAGCAGGATGAGGCCAAGAAGGCCCTCGATGATGCCCAGGCCAAGCTCGAGGCCATGGGTATGGACGAGTACGAGGCCGCCAAGAAGGCCGTCGAGGACGCACAGGCAAAGCTCGATGACGCCAATAAGGCCGTTGCTACTGCACAGGCCAATCTGGACCAGGCCAAGGCTGCCGAGGCTAGCGCCCAGCAGGAAAAGAAGGACACTGAGGCCGCTCTGACGACTGCCCAGGCCAAGAAGCAGGAGACTGCCGCTGCGCTCGCAGCCGCAACCACCGCGCGCGATAACGCCCAGCAGAAGTTCAACCAGGCGCAGGCCGCGCTCGATGCTGCCGTCTCGGGTACGGGTGTCGACCTGAGTGCGCTTGAGGCCGCCAAGATCGCTGCTGCTGGTGAGCTCAAGACCGCGCAGGCGGAGCTCAATGCCGCGACGGATGCCGACGCTACTGCCCAGGCGAATCTGCAGGCCGCCCAGGCTGCCGTCGCTGCCGCGCAGGAGAAGGCCAACGCCGCCAACGCTGCTGTGGCATCTGCCCAGTCTGCATACGATGCGGCAAACAAGGAGTACAACGCCGCCGCCAGCAAGCGCGACGCCGCCAAGGCCGCATACGAGAAGGCGCAGCAGACCGAAGCAGACAAGAAGACCGCGTACGATAAGCTTGTCGAAGTTCGCAAGCAGAAGCGCAGCGAGTGGGAGGCAGCCTGCGCCGCTTCGAACGCCGCGGAAAAGGCTTATGACGCTGCTAATGCCCAGGTTGAGGCTCTTGAGCAGCAGATTGCAGACCTAAAGTCCAACATGACCGTTGACCAGGAAGTCATCAGTCAGGGTATGTTCGGCTTCATGAACTACATCATCGGCGGCAGCCAGTTCACAGCCACGCAGAAAAAGAACGCAAGCACTGCCGCGTCGATGCTCATGGGGACGACAGAGAAACAGGACTGGTATGATAATTACGTCGATCAGGACATGTCTCGCGACACCAATCCGCTCTCCTTGGAGCAGATGCGTAACGCCCTGACCTACCTCGATACCCAGAACAACCTCCGCAAGGCGAACGGCCAGTCTGAGCTTAGCGTCAGCCTCCGCATGACTGCGGCAGCCGCCCTCAATACATCATATTCATCGAACATCTGGGGACACTCGAACTGCTATTTCGATCAAGGTGAGAATCTTGCAGGCGGCGGCGGGGCATACACCGGAGGCGAGACCGAGGATACGCTTGGCTTGCCATATACCGGTCTCTACACCCAGGAGAAAAAGGCGTTCGATAAGTACGTCGAGCAGTATGGTGACGCACTTGGAAGCCATCGATATGATTCCTACTATATCTACCAGCACTACAACAGCATCTACCATGAGTGCGGGCACTATCTAAACATCATCGATGCCGGCGCGAAGGCTATCGGCATCGCGACCGGTAGCGGTAAGAATACCGATTCCGAGGTAACCGTTTTCGACTATAGCGGGAGCACGGGGCAGAAGGATTTCACTGTTTCCGAGTTCAAGAAGCTCGTCAACGACTACATCGATTCTGCCTATAACGCTGGCGGCACGCAGGCGCAGAAGGCGCAACTCAAGGAGCTCCAGAGCAAGCTCGCCGAGGCGCAGAAGACGCTGGGCATGGCCGATACGGCATATCTCGCTGCTCTCAATAACCAGAAGGACGCGCAAGACGCCTATACCGCGGCCGACACGAACGTGAACACCGCCAAGGGTGAGTACGAGAAGGCTAAGTCCGACACCGCCGCCGCGAAGACGGCATGCGACGCCGCGAAGGACGCACTCGGCGGAATCGACATCGAGTCCCCCAAGCAGAACCTCGACGCCGCCAAGAGCGAGGCCGCTACTGCCCAGGCAGCTCTCGATAAGGCAAACGCCACGCTTGCTGACAGCAAGACGAAGGCAGCCGAGGCCACCGCTCACAAGGCGAAGGCTCGCAGCGCCCGCGATGCCGCCAAGGCAAAGTCCGATCAAGCCAACGAGGCGTATGACAATGCCACGGCTTCGGTCAAGGACCTTACCGACAAGCGCGCCGCCGCCCAGGCGGACCTTGCGAATAAGCAGGGCTCGCTTGACGAGGCAAAGAAGGCCGACGATGCCGCCCAGGCTGGTGTAGACAAGGCCCAGGCCGCAGATGTCCAGGCCGCGACTGCTCTTTCGGACGCCAAGCAGGCAGTTGCCGCCAAGACGCAGGCTGTGTCCGATGCGCAGGCCAAGGCCAAGGCTGCCGAGGGCGAACTGGCTACCGCGAACAAGGCCTTCGAGCGCTTTGCCGGCGCCCAGAAGGCGGTCGACGACGCCAAGGCCGCCTATGACGCCGCCGTCGCCGGTGTCGCCGATGCCCAGAAGCAGCTCGAGGCCGCCAACGAAGCCGTCGTCGATGCGAACTTCGAGATCGTCAAGGCCAAGGCCGAGCTTGCCAGCGATGAGGCACTCAAGGCCGATCTTGAGGCTGTCGACCACAAGGCCTCTCTTGCCGCGGGCACGACGGGTAACGAGAAGCTGGTCAAGCTGAACGCTGCCTACGCTCGCTATAAGGCCGCCGTCGATGCCGCTGCTGGTCTCAAGGCTGCTCTGAGCGATGCCGATGCCAAACTGTCCGATGCCAACGACGCCTATGCCACCGCGCTTGCCGAGCTTAACGATGCTAAGGATGCCCTGGCTGCCGCACAGGCCGAGTACGACAAGTATCATCCCAAGGCTGAGCCGCAGGCCAAGCCTCAGGTTGCACAGGCTGCTGCAAAGGCTCCTGTCGCCAAGAAGAAGGCCACGTCGGCCGCGCTCGCCCAGACTGGCGATGACTCCGCTCTTGCGGGCGAGGTGTTCGTCATCGGCGGTATCACTCTCGTGGCCGCTGGTGTGACGCTGAGCGATCGTCGTCGCAAGCAGATGTAGCGTTTCGAGCGTAGTTTCTGCAACGAACTTCGGTTCATAGCAGGAGCGCTTCGATGGCTTAACCGATAAGGCCGGCGCGCTGTTAAACGCAGCGCGCTGGCCTTTCTTTGTTTCGATATCAAAAAGCCCGGTCAGCAGCCGCAAAAGCTACCGACCGGG
>OAWC01001136.1_pt1 | contig 10248 bp, 9 predicted proteins | sample 1495331 | NCBI WGS metagenome assembly OAWC01 (sample SAMEA2580115, study PRJEB22360) | human gut metagenome | biome: human gut; feature: human-associated habitat; material: faeces | place: Denmark | collected 2008/2010
CGCACGGTGGTGTGAGAGGTCGGGAAATTTAGTTAAATTTCCCTCCTACTCGATTACGAATCCGACAAAAAGCATAAAATGTCTGTATGTATTTAAGATAAAAGGTGCTAGGATAAAATAAAAAGATTTGCAGAAGTCGGAAGGGCGTGGTTATTGATATGAAGAAAGACAAACTTGTAATTATGGACTGGGGCGGAGTGGTTGAATCCCACAGCGAAGAAAGCTACCTGGCACATAATGTCGTAAAGCATGTATTGGAGCAGTTCACAACGGAACCGTTACCACATAATTTTAATGAGGTATTTGAACAGTCTCTTATGGTAGATGGTGTACCGATTAATGAGATTGCAGGTACTAAGAAGCTGCAGGCATATCTGGATAAGCTTTTTGCTGCATGTCATATTGAAGTGCATCCGGAGCTGTATATAGATTTTATGGATATTTACACACAGATTACATCAGATACACCTTATGACAGGGAGCTTGCCAGATATCTGGCAGGTCTACAGGAGAGATGCTATACGGGAATATTGTCCAATCTTACCGTATTGGATGGACCACGCCAGAACAGACAGCTGGGCTGGGAGAATTACGATTACAGATGGCTGTCTTATGAGACCGGTTGTATGAAACCGGATCTGGAAGCATATCGCCTGGTGGAGAAGGACAGTAACATGTCCGGCAGTCAGATCCTTTTTATCGAAGATGTGGAAGAGAATCTGGCGATACCAAGAGAGAAGTTTGGCTGGCAGACCTATGCAGCACAATATAAGGGAACCAAAGGGACAATAGATGTTATTGAGAGGTTCCTTGCACAGTAAATGCGTAATAGTATCATAATGGGAGGATTCCATGAGTTTTCATAAAAAAGCATTGTACACAGATATGACGCAGAATTATCTGACTCCTGTGGAGCCTATGTCTCATACCAGAGTAAAAGTACGTTTCAGAACAGGACGTGGAAATGTTGACAGAGTCACGATCTGCTATAATGGTCAGAAAGCAATTATGCGAAAAGACAGCTTTGATGATATGTTTGACTATTATGCTTATCACATACGCTTAACAGATGAACCGATATATTATCATTTTGAAGTTGAAGCAGAGGATGAGAGCTGTTATTATAATTGGCTGGGTATCAGTAAGAGTGAAGAAGCCCGGTATGATTTTATTCTGGTGCCCGGATTTGCCACCCCGGATTGGGCAAAAGGCGCAGTTGTATATCAGATCTATGTTGACCGCTTTTACAATGGTGATTCCTCTAATGATGTAGTAAATGATGAATATTATTACCAGGGCAGACCGGTAAAGCATGCCGGACACTGGAATGACCCTGTAAGCCGCACGGATGAGGGAACCTTCTATGGCGGAGATCTTCAGGGCATCATAGATAAAATGGACTATCTGGAAGGACTGGGAGTAGAGGTTCTATACCTGAATCCGATTTTTGTATCACCTTCGAGTCATAAATATGATATTCAGGATTACAGACATATAGATCCACATTTTGGTAAGATCGTGAATAGAGAAGAATGTGGTCTAAAAGATGGATATGAGCAGTATCGTGGCATTACTACCGATAGAGAGAACCTGGAAGCCAGTGACCGGTTATTTGCCAGGCTGGTAGAAGAGGCTCACAAGCGCGGTATGAAGGTCATTCTGGATGGTGTTTTCTATTGCTGTGGTTCATGGCACCGTTTTATGGATAAAGAAGGTATTTATGCCAATGGAGATACCTGTAGCATAAAGGGTGCATATCAGGATTCCAACAGCCCTTACCGGGAATATTTTCAGTATAAGAATCCACAGGATGCCAACTCCTATGAGAACTGGTGGGGTTATGAGGCTTATGCCAAATTCAATTATGAGAATTCACGCAAGCTGTATGAGTATATTCTGTCTGTCGCTGTAAAATGGGTATCGAAACCATTCTGTGCAGATGGCTGGAGAGTAGATGTTGCAGCCAGTGTAGGCAATAACAGAGAATGGAATCATCATTTCTGGCAGGATTTCCGTAAGGCGGTAAAGGCTGCCAATCCGGAAGCGTTGATCATAGCAGAGCATTATGGTCCTGCCAAGAGCTGGCTTATGGGTGGCGAATGGGATTCTGTCATGAACTGTGAGGCATTCATGGAGCCTGTATCCTGGTTCCTGACAGGAATGGAGAGACATGCGAACCAGTATAGACGGGAATGGCTGGGCAATTCTGATATTTTCTGGACATCCGTGGAGACAGGCAATATGGGCTTCACCAATCAATGCGCAGTAACGGCAATGAATGAATTATCCAATCATGATAATGCCAGATTCCTGACCCGTACTAACCATACAGTAGGCAGGATTGAGAATACACCAGGGCAAAAGGCAGAACTTGGAGTAAGTAAGGCAGTATTGCGGGAGGCTGTTATCATGCAGATGACCTGGCCCGGTTCACCGGTTATTTATTATGGAGATGAAGCGGGTGTATGTGGATTCACAGACCCGGACAGCCGCAGAACATACCCCTGGGGACATGAGGATAAAGAGCTGATAGATTTCTACAGGGCAATGATACGGATTCATAAACAGAATCCCGAATTAAAGACAGGTTCCATGCTGGTCTTATATGCACAGCCCTATGTAACGGCTTATGCCCGGTTCACGCAGAAAGAGCAGACAATTGTAATTATTAACTGCGGAGAATCCATAAAGGATATTTCCATGCCAGTATGGCAGGCAGGAATACCGGTGGAGACTACGATGGAGCGTATCATGGTAACAACAAGAGATGGTTATAATACAGAATCCGCAGAGCTTCCTGTGCATAGAGGAAAACTGAAAGTATCCTTGCTTCCACAGTCTGGAATTGTATTAAAACACCGCAATAAAAAGTTAGCAAAGCAGAGAAATTTTTTGAAGGTGCCTATTGACTTCCATAGTCGTTTCTGATAATATTTTATAGATTGTTGTAATGATAAGCGCATGCTTGGCATAAAAGCATGCGCTTATTTGTGTGGGTTTTGAGAATAGAAAGTAGGTATATATGGAAACAGTCAGATTTGATGAGTTAGATTTGTGTCAGGAGATACTGCGTGGTGTGAAGGAAATGGGCTTCGAGGAAGCTTCTCCCATTCAGGCACAGGCGATTCCTGTAGCCATGCAGGGCTACGATGTGATCGGACAGGCGCAGACAGGTACTGGTAAGACAGCAGCCTTCGGTATTCCTGTATTGGAGAAGGTTAACCTGAATAAAGATATTAAGCATCCACAGGCATTGATCCTGTGTCCGACCAGAGAGCTGGCAGTACAGGCAGCAGAAGAGATCAGAAAGCTTGCCAAGTATATGCACGGTATAAAGGTACTCCCTATTTATGGCGGACAGGATATCAATAAGCAGATCCGTGCGCTGAAGGGCACGCAGGTCATTATTGGTACACCAGGTCGTGTGATGGATCATCTGCGCCGTAAGACCATTCGTTGTGACTATGTAAATACAATTGTTCTGGATGAAGCAGATGAAATGCTGAACATGGGATTCAGAGAGGATATTGAGACTGTTCTTGAGTATATCCCAACGGAAGACAGGCAGACAATCCTTTTCTCTGCTACCATGCCTAAGGCAATTCTGGAGATTACCAAGAACTACCAGAAGCCGGATGCCAAGATGATCAAGGTCGTAAAGAAGGAGCTTACCGTTCCAAAGATCGAGCAGTATTATCTGGATGTGAAGCGCAAGGATAAGATAGAAGTCCTGACAAGGTTACTGGATTTCTATGAGCCCAAGCTTTCTCTGGTATTCTGTAACACCAAGAAGATGGTAGATGATCTGACAGAGGTATTAAAGGGCAGAGGATATTTCGCAGAGGGGCTTCACGGCGATATGAGTCAGGCACAGCGTGACCGTGTTATGAAGAGCTTCCGCAGCGGCAAGACAGATATTCTGATCGCAACAGATGTGGCAGCCCGCGGTATTGATGTAGATGATGTGGAAGCAGTATTCAACTATGATATTCCACAGGACGACGAATACTATGTACATCGTATCGGCAGAACAGGCCGTGCAGGCAGAACAGGCCGTTCCTTTACTTTTGTAAAGGGCAAGGAAGTCTATAAATTAAAAGATATCATGCGTTATTGTAAAACCAAGATTCTTGCAATGCCAGTGCCATCCTTAAATGACGTGAACCAGATGAAGATGGAGAAGGTCATGGATAAGGTGGCTTCCATTATAGAGGAAGAAGATCTGACAGCAATGATCAATATGATCGAAGAACAGGTCAATGCTGCAGATTATACAGCAATGGACATTGCAGCAGCTTTCTTAAAGATGTATCTGGGACAGAATGAGGTCAATGAAGAGGAGTCTTCCGGGAATGGAGACTTTGATTTTGAAAATACCGGCGCAGAAGAAGGTATGGTACGTCTCTTCATTAATATTGGTAAGGCACAGAAAGTCAGAGCAAAGGATATTCTGGGTGCGATTGCAGGTGAGGCGAACATTCCAGGCAAGCTGGTAGGTGCAATCGACCTGTATGATAAATATACATTTGTAGAAGTACCAAAGGAAAATGCCAAGGATGTCTTAAAGGCAATGAAAAATGTAAAGATCAAAGGTAAGGCAATTAATATAGAGCCTGCCAATGCAAAATAGTTGTGAAAAAACTGTTGCTTTTTGCAGGGGATTATGATATAAATATAACTTGTCAGGACTTTGGGTTATACCCGTAAGTTCTGCACATGGATGGATTCCCGAGTGGCCAAAGGGGACAGACTGTAAATCTGCTGCAAATTGCTTCGGTGGTTCGAATCCACCTCCATCCATTAGGTATTGCATAACAGCCAATACCTTTTTATTTTTCATATGCCGGCGTGGCGGAACTGGCAGACGCCCGGGACTTAAAATCCCGTGGGTAGCGATACCCGTACCGGTTCGATTCCGGTCGCCGGCATGACTTTTTAGAGAGGAACTGTAGAGATACAGTTCCTTTTTTGGTTTCAATATTTAGTTCCATTCTTCTGCTAAGAGAAAATCACGGATATTTCGGTGTTTGATACCATTTCTGCTCATATCGAACTCATCGAGTGATACTACATATTTGGGGAAATTATCACGGATATTGTTATAAGCTCCAAATTCCCGATTAACTGTCTCGTCAGAAGCAAGAAGGTATGAAACCTGTACATACAGCTTATCACCCTGCTTGTCACAAACAAAATCTATTTCTTTATCACCTGTCCTTCCGACGGTCACCTTACATCCACGGCGTAGTAGTTCCAGATAAATGATATTTTCCAAAATCAGATTTATGTCACGCATATTTCCACCAAAAACCGCCTCACGAATGCCATGGTCGGCAATATAATATTTCTCATTGGAAGCGAGAATCTGCTTACCTTGCAAATCCTCACGCTTCACCTGATAGAACAGATAGGCATCACAGCAGTATTTGATATAATTCAGAATGGTTTCAGGTGCGACGGTTCGTTGTTCATTTTTCAGAAACCTGGCTAGGGAAGTCGCAGAGAATGTAGTTCCTACATTGGTGATCACATAGGAGATAATCCGTTCCAATAGATCAACATCGCGAATTTTATTCCTTTTGACAATGTCCTTGAGCTGAACAGAGTTAAAGAGGTCATGCAGGTATTGCTTTGACGGTGCATCGGCATAACGGATGTTTGAAAGATAAGGCATGCCACCGACGAGTAAATACTTCTGAAAACACTGTTGGACCGACTCATTTGGTGCAATGGTGCGGTACAAAGCCATAAACTCCGCGAAGGAAAAGGGATAAATCACAAACTCAACATATCGTCCACCCAGATAGGTTGCAAGTTCACCGGAAAGCAGCCGGGCATTAGAACCAGTAATATAGATGTCACAGTCCAGTGAGATGCGCAGGGAATTTATACACTTTTCCCAGTCCTCAACTTCTTGAATTTCATCAAAGAACAAGTAGACCTTACCTTCTATTTTGGCAGCTCTCTTCTTTATCTCGTCATGAAGAGAACTGGCAGTCTGCAAATGAGTATAACTCATATCTTCAAAATTGATGGAAATAATCTGGTCTGGAGTAACTCCTGTTTCTTTCAGCTCCTGCTGAATCAATTCCAGCATGACTGACTTTCCGCAGCGTCGTATACCGGTCATGACCTTTATGAGGTCAGATCCGATAAACGGACGAATGCGTCTCATATACATTTCACGTTTGATCATAAGTTTCGTAGCCTCCATTCTGAGAATCCATAGAGTATATAATATAGTATATACAATTTATAACTGAAATACAACTTATAAAATTAAATTTTATAAGTTATAACTTATAAAAAGGTGACCAGTATATTGACACGAAGCCTGCAATTCATATTGGAATTTTGAATTTCCCGCCATTTGAGGAACAACCTATTTTCTATTCGAGAAATCTGCTGATGGATGTGGTACAGCACAGGATATACAGTAGCAAGTTTGCAGTGAATGTGTTAGACTTATCACATATAGAACTTGCAACCCGGGAAGATAAAAACTGGAATCTGGATTTCTGGGCGAGACTGAAAATAATTTATAAAAGGCAGGGGGGGATTCTATGTCGAGAACGTTATGTTACGTTATAATTGGCTACTTATCGGGCAGTATATTATATGCCAGGGTATTCGAGAAGCTTTTTCATAAGGAAAATATGATAGAGGGCAGTAGGGACAGGAATCCTGGGACTGCGAATGCTTTTATGCGTGGTGGTTTCTGGTGTGGTGTTCTTACATTATGCTGTGATATGGGCAAGGGCTTTATACCGGTGTTCTTTTATCATCAGGGAGAAATGTCGCAGTTGGGGCTGGCACTGATTCTGGCTGCACCTGCAATAGGACATATATTTCCCTTGTTTCATAAGGGAAGAGGCGGCAAGGGTATTGCGACTACCTTTGGCAGTTTGTTAGGGCTGTTCCCGGTTATGACTCCGGTGCTGGTGTTGGCAGTCTGCTTTATATTCTTTTCACTGATATTACGGATTACGCCGCATTTTTACAGAACGATAGGTTCTTATGGAGTATCTTTTATTATGCTATGTCTTATGCAGGAGGCATTTTCAGTAAAGCTTGGTTTTCTGTTAATTACGATAGCAGTAGGAATACGGTTTGTATTAAGTAAAGAAGAAAAGGATAAGATAAGGGTGAGTTTATTATGGAAGCGTTGATTCTATCATGTGGAACCGGTGGCGGACATAATGCAGCAGGATATGCAGTCAAAGAGGAATTAGAGAGACGGGGACATATCATCCTGCAAAGGACAGAGCAAATGCCTGATTATGTGAAACAGTGTGATGTGATGGTGATTAAGCCGGGGGGACTCTCCTCCACAGAAGCTGCTGTTACTGGAAAACGCCTTGTTCTCATGACTCCCATTCCCGGATGTGAGAGTCATAATCTGCATTTCTTTAGAAAAAATGGCCTATGCAGAGGCGTATTGACGCCGGATATCCAACTGGTGAAAGAAGTGGACAGATTGATGAAGCAGTCCGATGACTGTGAAATGATTCGTAGACAGCATGCGGTGATCAACGCGAGGGCTGTGGAAGATATATGTGATTTTATGGAGCAGTGACGAAACTCTTTTGCACTGCTCCTTTTTGTGATATACTTGCACATATGAGAGGAATGGGAATTATTATGAATAAATATGTATCTATGTGGGGAAATGCAATATCCATCGCAGACAGGAAACCAGAGAATTATGCAAAAGACCTGACACTGCGATACCCGATTCATCCTGTGTTTGATGGAGATAAATTGAAGATAACACTGGATAATTTCTGTGGAACACAGCCGGTTACGATCAGTGAAGTATATATAGCTGATAATGTGGCAAAAGGCAGCAGAGAGATTAAACAAGAGACGGTGAAGGCTGTGACTTTTGACGGGCAGACTTCCGTAACAATCCCGGCGGGAGAGGCTGTAGTCAGCGATGAGGTGGAGTTTGTTGTGAAACGTGGAAATGACATCAGTGTCAGCTTCTATCTGGGGGATTTTACTCAGATGCGTTCCGCAGTACTGATTACAGGACCGTTGTCTAAGGGATATTATTCAGTAGGTAATTATGCAGCAAGTGCAGAACTGCCGCTTGATCTGACCAGAAATACCAACTGGTTTTATTTCCTCAGCAATATTGATATCTATACAGACAGCAGTAATCGGGCACTGGTATGCTATGGGGATTCCATTACTTCCCAGGCATGGCCGGATTATCTGAGCCTGCGTGTAGAGAAAGAGCAGAAGATGCATACTGCAATTGTAAGACGTGCAGCCAGTGGAACGAGAATCCTGCGGCAGTACGATAATATTACTTACGATTCTTATGGATTAAAGGGCGCAACGCGTTTTCCACGGGAGGCGAAAGTGTCAGGCGCTGATACGATCATCATTCAGCATGGAATCAATGATATCATTCATCCTGTTGGTGTGGAGGTGAACCCGTTCAGACCCTGGAGTGATCTGCCTACAGCACAGGAGCTGATAGACGGGCTTCGCATGTATGTGGAAAAAGCCAGGGAATACGGGCTGAAGGTTCATATTGGAACATTACTTCCAATATATGGATGGAGAACTTATGAACCTTTTAGAAATGATCTTCGAAATGCCGTAAATGAATGGATTCGCACGACAGATGAGATAGATGGATATATAGATTTTGATGCTGCGCTGAGAGCAGCAGACAAGCCGGAAGCTTTTGCGGAAGGATTTGACAGTGGAGATCACTTGCATCCATCAGATAAAGCCTATGAGCGGATGGCAATGACAGTCCCGGATATATTGTTGAAAAAAATGGAGTAGGGTAAATGGTAGGTTTAGAGAAAGGAATCACGAAAGAAGCAGTCAGAATGGCATGGCCTGCTGTGTGTGAATCGTTTTTTATTGCTCTGGCAGGTATGGTGGATTCCCTTATGGTCAGTTCCATGGGAGCCAGCGCAGTGGCAGCCGTAGGATTAACAACACAACCCAAATTCATGGGGCTGGCGCTATTTTTTGCCATGAATGTGTCTGTATCTGCATTGGTGGCAAGAAGAAGAGGCGAGAAAAACCAGAGATCGGCGAATCAGATTCTGTTGGTAGCAATTTTATTTGTAATCGTGGCAACTGTGGTGATATCCTCAGCATGTGTAATGTGGGCGAATGAGATCATTAACTTCTGTGGCTCAGCCCCGGAGACCCATGAACCGGCTGTCATTTACTACCGCATTATCATGGGATGCATGATATTCAATGTACTGTCCATGGTCATCAATGCGGCACAGAGAGGTTCAGGCAATACGATGATTGCCATGAGAACCAATATTGTATCTAATGTAGTGAATATCATAGCCAATTATCTGCTGATACAGGGACATTTGGGATTCCCGGCACTGGGTATAGCAGGAGCGGCAATAGCAACTGTATTTGGTACAGTTATTGCCTGTATCATGAGCTTTGCGTCCCTGTTTAGAAGAGATGGTTTTGTCAGTATTTATTATATAATGGAGCAGCAGATCAGACCTGCATTGGAACCTGTAATCAGCATTATAAAGCTGGGATTTTCCGTATTCATAGAGCAGATACTGATGCGTGTCGGCTTCATGTCAACTGCCATGATGGCTGCTAAAATGGGGACAAATGCCCTGGCGGCACATCAGGTAGGTATGAATATTCTGGGACTGACCTTCTCCTTTGGAGATGGTATGCAGGTAGCGGCAGTGGCACTGATAGGAAGAAGCCTGGGAGAGGGCAGCCCTGATAAGGCGAAAGCATATGGTAAGACCTGTCGAATGATTGGACTTGGAATTTCCTGTGTATTGGCAGTTGTATACTTCTTTGGTGGAGAATGGTTATATCATCTGTTTTTTACGGAGCAGGAGATTGTGGACATAGGCGTTATGATTATCAGAATCATGATCATTATCGTATTATTCCAGGTTTCACAGGTTATTTATATGGGATGTCTGCGTGGTGCAGGCGATACGACCTATACTGCAATTGCATCTACAATCAGTGTTACGATCATCAGAACATCAGCTTCCTATTTCTTTGGCTTTGTAATGGGACTTGGGATGGCAGGTATCTGGATGGGCATTCTGGCAGATCAGATATCAAGATTTTTATTCGCGTCAATTCGTTTCAAACAGGGGAAATGGACGAAAATACATATTTAAAAGATGAAGGAGAGGACCCTAAGAAATCAAATTTGTTGACTAATGTGATTAAATGTGTTTAAATATACTCAAAGGAGTAAATTATTATGAACAC
>OAWC01001138.1_pt1 | contig 10232 bp, 10 predicted proteins | sample 1495331 | NCBI WGS metagenome assembly OAWC01 (sample SAMEA2580115, study PRJEB22360) | human gut metagenome | biome: human gut; feature: human-associated habitat; material: faeces | place: Denmark | collected 2008/2010
TCGAACCGTGGTTCCTCAAGACCACCGACGAGATCTACCAGGATCCGAAGGACGGCTGGACGCTGAAGAGCGAGGACGGCTCCCGTGGCGCACACAGCGAGCACACCATCGCCATCACCGAAAACGGTCCGGTGATTCTCACCGTCCGCGACTAGTCCAAAACCTTATGAAAACGGGCTTGTGCGATTACGCACAGCCCGTTTTTTCATGCCCGTTTTGAGACGGAACCCACATATCGAAACGCGCATGCCATATAGTGGGCGGTACTTTTTGAACTGGTAAGGAGCGAACGAGTATGGCCACAGCCAATCTGAGTGTGGAATCCAAGGACTTCACCCTGCCGGTGGTCGAAGCCACGGCGGGCGCGGACGGCATCGTGGTGTCCACGCTGCGCAATGATGGCTGGGTCACACTCGACCCCGGTTTCCTCACCACCGCGCAATGCGAATCGAAAATCACGTACATCGACGGCAAGAACTCGATTCTGCGCTATCGTGGCTATCCGATCGAGCAGCTGTGCGAGCAGTCCGACTTCCTTGAAGTCGCTTGGCTGCTGCGTCACGGCGAACTGCCGAACAAGGACCAGTACGACCGTTTCATCTCCGACATCAACCACCGCACGATGGTGGGGGAGGACTTCCGTACGTTCATGGGCTCCTTCCCGCGCACCGCGCATCCGATGAGTGTGATGGCATCCGCGGTCAACGCGCTCGCCACGTTCTACCCGGACACCACGGACATCAATGATTCCGACCAGCTGGACGAAGCGGCGACCATCATCATGGCCAAGGCGCGCACCATCGTCAGCTACATCTTCCGCCGCCGTCGCGATGAGCCGATGCTGTACCCGGACTACTCGCGCGGCTATGTTGACGATTTCCTGCGCATGTGCTTCGCCGTGCCGTATGAGCCGTTCGAATCCGATCCTCTGTACGTGCACGCGCTTGGCCGTCTGCTCATCATCCATGCCGACCACGAGCAGAACTGCTCCACGTCCGTGGTGCGCATCGCCGGTTCGGCGCACGCCAACCTGTATTCCGCGGTCGCGGCCGGCATCAACGCGCTGTCCGGCCCGCTGCACGGCGGCGCCAACGAGGCGGTGCTCCGCCAGCTCAAGGCCATCCGAGACTCCGGCAAAACCGTCAAGGAATTCGTGGAGGACGCGAAGGCCAACGGGCATCGCATCTCCGGCCTCGGCCACCGCGTGTACAAGTCGTACGATCCGCGCGCGGCGATCGCCAAGACCTATCTGCAGAAGATCATGGAACGCGCCGACACGCTGAAGCTGCCGGCGGACGAGCGCGCGCTGTTCGACGTGGCCACCGAACTGGAGCAGATCGCATTGAGCGACGATTACTTCGTGTCTCGTCATCTGTATCCGAACGTCGACTTCTACACGGGACTGATCTACCGTGCGATCGGCTTCGATCCGTCCATGTTCACCACGCTGTTCGCGTTGGGCCGCATCCCCGGCTGGATCGCGCAATACCGTGAGATGCTCGCCGATCCGAACACGAAGATCGGCCGTCCGCGCCAGGTGTACACCGGCTACACGGAACGCGATTACGTGCCGATGGACCAGCGCCACTGAACGATATTGACACGCGGCTCCGGTTTCGGACGTGCGCATGCGCCTGCCATGGCTTGCCGCTACAGTGTTTCAAGGAACGAAAGAACCTAACGAATCGCTGGAACCGGTCTACGGCTCCGGCATGGTCAAAGGAGCGTACACATGACTGAACAGCGCACCGCATGGGGTTGGGGTCTGGCAAGCATCGATGCGGCCGGCAACACCCTTGACGTGTGGTATCCGGAACTCACGTTGGGCGAGGCTCCGGCTGAAACCTCGCGTCCGAATCACAACTTCGGCGCCATCGCGCATGACGAGGCCGACGCGCGTGGCGTGCGCCGCATGCCCGTGTTCACCGTGTCCAAGCTGGACGAGCCGATCGAGGACGCCGCCGACGCCTATCTGCGTCTGCACCTGCTGAGCATGCGTCTGGCCAAGCCGAACACGTTGAATCTCGACGGCATCTTCGCCAAGCTCAACAACGTGGTGTGGACCAACTACGGTCCGTTCGCCGTCGACGATTTCGCTTTGCGCAAGCTTGACGTGATGGCCGCCACCCGACAGTCCGGAGCCGTGTTGGCGCCGCACGTCGATGTGAACGTGCTGTCGATTGACAAGTTCCCCCGCATGGTCGACTACGTCGTGCCGACCGGCGTGCGCATCGGCGACGCCGACCGCGTGCGACTGGGCGCGCACCTGTCCGAAGGCACCACCGTCATGCACGCCGGCTTCGTGAACTTCAATGCGGGCACCCTCGGCGTCTCCATGGTCGAAGGCCGCGTCTCGCAAGGCGTCGTGGTCGGCAACGGCTCCGACATCGGCGGCGGCGCCTCCATCATGGGCACCCTGTCCGGCGGCGGCAAGCTCCGCAACTCCATCGGCGAGCACTCCCTGCTCGGCGCCAACGCCGGCATCGGCATCTCGCTCGGCGACAACTGCGTCGTCGAAGCAGGCCTGTACGTCACCGCCGGTACCAAGATCACCGTCTGGGACAAGGCCAAAGCCGCCGCCGGCGAACCGCTGGACGTCGTCAAGGGCGCCGATCTGAGCGGCAAAGACAACATCCTCTTCATCCGCAACTCCGTCAACGGCCGCATTGAGGCCCGCTACCGGAAGACGGGGATTGAGCTCAACGCCAAACTGCACAAAAACTGATTGTGCGCTGGCGGAGCGTCCTCTGCGTTATTCCTCGGGCGACATGTCTCAGTGCATATGGTTCTTCCGCCCCGGCGGCGAGGCGGAAGAACTTGCTCCGCGCGTTTCCGACCCGAGTGCAATGCCGCGTGTACAACGCCCGCGAAATGCCATAATGCGGACGTTGTCCCGCATAATCGCGGGAAACAGCACACACACCCGTTGCCGCAAGCCACGGGTATTCCTGAAAACGCTGGAATTCCAGCGAAACGCAGCAAGGCAAGTAGGGTCTCTAGGGAAATCGTTTGTACAACTTATGCATTTGACCGAAATGCATAAGTTGTACAAACGAGTCTGCAAACACAACGGCGTCGACGAACCGTCGACCAATCATCTCCGGAATACGGAGTAGTCGCCCAGCGCCACGGCAGGCTTCATCTCGGCGTAGTCGTGGTAGTCGATGCAGGCGTTCATGTACTCGTTGTGCTTGATGTCCAACGGATTCTCACTCTCCTTGAACACTTCGACAGCCTTATCATTGTCGTCGTAGATCACGTACACGTATCCGTACAGTCCGTCCGATTCCTCGTGCAGGAACCATGACTCGATATGCGCGCCCTCAGCCGGCATCGTCGCATTCGCTTCGGCCAAGTGATCGTTCAGATATCGGAACCATTCGCGGGCCAAATCCTCTTTGCCCGGCTTGATGCGGAACCTGTCCAACGAGGTATACATACTCATCCCCTTGTCTCATCATGCATGACACGGTCATTGTACAGGAGGGACATGTATGGCAGCGAATGACGACCATCAGTAAACACTGCGAAAATGCCACATGTAACTCGCGAAAGCTGAATCGAATCCGGCGCGACACGCCCAAAATGTGGATAACTCGGCAGCCTTCGACCACATTGTCCGTTCCGCTGGACAAAAAGTGTCTCCGTCGCATAGATTGCCATCAAGGATGATCCGCCGTCGCCAGACAATTCGCGGCAACGAACCACCAGGAGGAACAATGACGTCCGCAAATCAGCCACACTATGAGGATTCGCCGCCGATCACCGTGCAGTCCGCACCGACCATGCCGACTGCGGCATCGGCTCAATCTTGCTCCTCATCGCATGATGCCTTGCGCACGCTCGGCTTTGCGCTGCTGGCGGCCGGCACAGTATCGGCACTGGCCGCAATCGCATGTTATATGTATCTCAATCGCGGCGTCTACAATCCCGCAGACGCCATCCTGCTGCTGGTTGAAGGCGTCGCGGCGTTGGCCTGCGTACCGCTGCTGACGGCCGGCGTGGTCACTTCCGTCGTTGCATGGAAGAAACGCGATAAGTAAGAACAGCGGGGGCGCGAATTGGCGTTGGACCACCCCAGTCGCTACGCGACAGCCCCCGCCAGCGGGGGCGACAGTAGGATGACAGCGCTACGCGACAGGCCGATTGGGTACGCTAGTCGGCGGCTTCCAGACCAGTCGAGGCATGCCTGGCACGCATAAGTTCCAGTGCATGGGCAAGATCGGCCGGGTAGTGGGATTCGACCGACGTCCAGAGATGGGTGCGGGGGTGGCGAAACTCCAGCTTCATCGCATGCAACCACTGCCGGTCCAGGCCGAGCTCCCCGGCCAGCACCGGATTGGCCCCATACATCGGGTCTCCGACCAGAGGATGCCCGATCGAAGAGAAATGCACGCGAATCTGATGCGTGCGTCCGGTTTCGAGATTCACCGAAACCAGCGTCGCCTCGCCGAATCGGTCCAGCACGTCCCAATGCGTGACCGCCGGCTTGCCCGACGGCGTGACGCAGAAGCGGAAGTCCGACACCTTGGCACGGCCGATGGGCGCTTCGATGGTGGCCTTGTCCTCCTTGAGGTTGCCCTGGACCATCGCATGATAGGTCTTGACCACCTCATGCTCGGAGAACTGCCGCCGCATCTCCTTGTACGCCAGCTCTGACTTGCACACCAGCATCAGGCCGGACGTGCCCACATCCAACCGCGACACGATGCCCTGCCGCCCGGGAGCTCCGTATGAGGTGATGCGCACGCCGCGTTTGAGCAGGCTGCCCAATACGGTGGGGCCTGTCCATCCGGCTGAAGCATGTGCAGCGACGCCCACGGGCTTGTCGACCACGACGACATCGTCATCCTCATACGCGATGGCCATGTCGAGACACACCGGTTCCGGCTCATGCCGTTCTTCGGCGATGTCGAATTCGACGGTCTCCCCATACAGCAGCGTGCCCGACTTGGCGATCGCACGATCCAGCACGCGGGCTTGGCCGGATTCGATAAGATCCGCCGCCTTGGCACGCGAGATGCCCAGCATCTTGGAAACCGCCACGTCGAATCGTGACCCCACCAATGCGTCGGGCGCCGGAACGAGACGGCTCATGAAGCGCTCCTCTCCGAGTCATCAGGCTGACGGCTCGAAACGGTCACCTCCGTCCGGGATGAGCCGGACGATGCATCCTGCACCATCGCTGACGAGTCCTGCGATTCGTCCGCCGTGCCGTCTGACTCCCCGTCACGCGCCACGTCACCGGCATCCTCCCCCAGATGCTCAATCCGATCGAGGTCCTTGCGACTGAACGGCACATCCAGCACAATCAGCACCACGACGCCGATGCCGGCCATCACCAGATAGATATCGGCGACATTGCCCACGGACCAACCATAATTCAGGAAATCAACGACCTTGCCATTGAGGAACCCGTCCGCATAGGCCACGCGATCGATCAGATTGCCGAACGCTCCGGCGAACGCGAACGCGAACATCACCGTCCAGCGCATCGATATCGTGCGTGCCGCCAGCACCGCCATCACCACGCACGCCACCACGGCGAGCAGCGAAATCAGCCATGTGCTTCCCGATCCGAGACCGAGCGATGCACCCGGATTATGAACCAGCGTCAACGAAAGCAGGCCCGGGATCAGCGGCACTGTACGCCCGTCGCCCAACGCCTGCTGCGCCCACATCTTGGTGAGCTGATCGATGCCCAGCGCCACGGCCGCCACACATGCAAAGACGGCTACGCGAACACGCAGCCGTCCTTGGATATCCTTCATCGACTATTCCGCCTGCTTGCCGATCTGGCTGTAGTTGTTCGTATCGGACACCTGACGAGACAGCTGGCCGAGGAACTCGGTCAGACGCGCACGGTATTCGGCTTCGAACTGCTTGAGGCCCTGAATGTTGCCCTCGATGACCTTGGACTGGGTGGTGAGCTTGTCACGCACCTGCTGCGCATACTCATCGGCGTTGGAGCGGGTCTTGCTGTCGTACTCGCCGGCGCGACGACGCACCTCGTCCTCATAGTTGTCGGCCTGCTGCTGCGTGTTCTCGCGGTACGTGTCGGCATCCTGACGGGTCTTCACCGAGTAGGCGTCGGCGTCGGAACGAGTGCGCTCCGAGTATGCGTCGGCATCGGAGTGAACCTGCTTGTTGTACTCATCGGCCTCGGTACGGGTGCGGGACGAGTAGTCGTTGGCCTTGGTGACCAGCTCGTTGTACTTGTTCTGGCTGGCCTCGGTGATTTCCTTCGCCTTGGCCTTGCCCTTGTCGACGTACTGGTCGTGCAGCTGCATGGCCAGCGTCAGCATGGCGGTGGCGCGCTCGGGCTCGCTGCTGGCAGCGGCGGCGGCACCAGCGATCTTCTGCAGGCTGCCGGTCTCCGTGCTCGGCTCGACCTTGGCGACCTGCTCGCGCAGCTGGTTCTCGCGCTGCTTGGACTCCTCCAGCTGACGAGCCAGATCGGAGGCCTGCGCGGCCTGCTGCTGCAACGCATCGAGGTGCTTCTTGGCATCGTTGAGCTGCTGCTGGTAGGAGGCGGCCTGCTGCTGCGCTTCCTGCAGACGTCCGCTCATGTCCCTGGCGCTGACGCGGTACTGGTCGCGCTCGTTCTGCACCGCGGCGAGCTGCGCGGCGACATCGGCCTTGCCGGAGGCCTGGGCGGCCTGCGCGGTCAGCTGGTCGATCTGGCCGCTGAGGCGATCCACCTGATCCTTGAGCTGCTCGTTCTGCTGGGACAGCGCGCGGTTGCTCTCCTCGGCTTCGGTGAGTTTCGCCGCAGCCACCTGAGCCGCCTGATCGTCCTTGCTGGCGACGGGCGCCGCGGACTTGAGCTGCTCGTTTTCGCTCTGCAGTGACTGTACCTGCGCAGTCAACTCGGAAATCTTGGAGTTGAGCTTGGCGACGTCGGGAGGAAGGGACTGCGTCGCCTGGCCACTTGCAACGGCCTGCTTGCCAAGCGCCTCGACGGTTTCCGTCACCTGATCGAGAAAATCGTCAACCTCGTCGACATCATAGCCTTCCTTGAAACGCACGGTCTGGAAGGTATGCTCCCGTATATCTTTAGGCGTCAAAAGAGCCATAAAACTTACACCTCGCTTTGGGCACGATGCCTCGCTGTGTTGGTATCACTTTCCGATGCTAGCACGAACCCTGAAAGAACTCTCGCCGTATGCGTGATTACGGCGCGATTTACACCAATATTCTCAAGGCGACAAGTGCGGTGTACAGCACGATGAAGCTGACGTCCATCGCTATAGGCCCCATCGGTATGGGCCGGATGTAGCGTCGCAGCCAGCGCAACGGCGGTGAGCTGGTAGACGACATTGATCAGCGATGCGACGACGCCCTTGGGATACCAACGCGGCGCAAGCACCGACACCCAATCCAGGATCATACGGACGAACAGCACCGTGATATAAGCGTCGATAATCCAGTCAATCACCAGACGCACTATTGTGAACACCATGCCTTCCAGCCTATCAAAACGGCATACAGCTTCATTGCCGTCAGCTGAACGTCAACTGGGCATTACCGCCGCCGCTGTCATGACGACGAATCGTCTACAGCCGCCAATCCGGCCGACCGCCGGCAGATCAGTCGGCGAACAGGTCGTGCGCCGAGGACGGCGCCTGCGGCTCCTCCACCTTGATGTTCACCTGGGCCGGGCTGAGCAGGAACACGCGCGGAGTGACACGCTCGATGGACCCGCGCACGCCGAAGACGACGCCCGCGGAAAAGTCCACGATGCGGTACGCCACGGCCTCGGAGACACCGGTCAGGTTGAGCACGACGGGCACGCCGTCGCGGATAGCACGCCCCACCAGCTGCGCGTCCTCGTAGGACTTCGGATGAATCGTGGTGATGCGGCTCACGCGACCCTGGAACGGATTCGACTCACGACTGGGCGCGGATGTCGGCGACGATGGCGCAGCCTGGGACACCGGAGTGACCGAATGATCGTCGTCGAATCCGGGATCCTCATCCTGGATGTCCATCGGCTCGTCGTCTTCGGCAACATCCGCCATGCCCAGATACTGCATCGCGTTCTTCATAAACCCAGCCATGACTGTTCAGTTCCTTTCGGCTCAGCGCAGAAAATCAGGGATATCGAGGTCGCCCAGGTCACCGGAGGAGACGATATCGTGCTCGGAGGTCTCGTCATCGATCGGCATCGACGCGGGGCCGCCCTTGCGCAGCGCGAAATCCGGCACCTGACGCGCCGCCGGATTGGTGGTGGTCATAGGCGTGTTCGCGGACGGCTGCGTGCGCACGGGGATGCTCGGCGCGACCGGCTGCTGCTGGTCGTGCGCATGCGTCGGCGTGACGGGGTCCGTGGTGTGGGAAGCCGGGATGGATGCGGCGGTCGTGGCGCCCTTCATCGAGGGTACGTTGGTGTTCTTGGAATCGGCGTCGAAACCGGCCGCGATGACCGTGACGCGGACCTCGTCGCCGTAGGCGTCGTCGAGCGCGAGACCCCAGATGATCTGGGCTTCGGGGTGGATGGCCTTGCGCACCAGCTCGGTGGCCGCGGAGGCCTCCTGCAGCTTGAGGTCGGTCGGGCCGGCGATGTTGATGAGGGCTCCGTGAGCCCCTTCGACGCTGGATTCCAGCAGCGGCGAGCTGATGGCGATCTCGGCGGCCTGCGTGGCGCGGTCCTCGCCCCGCGCGGAGCCGATGCCGAACAGCGCGGTGCCGGCGCCGCGAAGGATGGCGGTGACGTCGGAGAAGTCGACATGGATGTACGAGTTCATCGTGATCAGGTCGGTGATGCCCTGCACACCGGCGAGCAGCGCCGAATCGGCGGTCTTAAAGGCGTCGACGATGCCGATCGTGCGGTCGGACAGCTCAAGCAGCCGGTCGTTGGGGATGACGATCAGGGCGTCGACCTCCTTGCGCAGGTTCTCGATGCCCAGATCGGCGGAGGCGGAACGCTGCGGTCCCTCGAACGTGAACGGCCGGGTGACCACGGCGATGGTCAGCGCCCCCTGCTGATGCGCCGCGCGGGCGACGATGGGGCTCGCGCCGGTGCCGGTGCCGCCGCCCTCGCCACAGGTCACGAAGACCATGTCGGCGCCCTTGAGCGCCTCCTCGATGTCGGACTGGTGATCCTGCGCGGCCTTGCTGCCCCGCTCGGGATCGGCGCCGGCACCCAATCCACGGCTTGAAGCGTCATTCAACGAGATCTTCACATCGGCGTCGGAGCGCAGCAAATCCTTGGCATCGGTGTTGATGGCCACGAACTGCACGTTCTGCAGGCCTTCGGCGATCATGCGGTTGACGGCATTACCGCCGGCTCCACCGACACCGACGACTTTGATGTTGGTCCTGTCGTTGAAATTGTCAGTCTGGGCAATCTCGCTCACCATTGTCTCCTGTCACTCACGGTTACGCATAACTCTATCGCAGAACCATTGATTATAAAGCTATTTTCTCGGCGTGTATCAACGTTTTTCCATCTCATTTGCACAAAACGACACACCATGGCCGCATTCGGCCCATGACCCGGATGCCGTCTCAGTATCCGGCGTCCATCGGATCGTCGCCGAACAGCGTCTCGCGCTCCTCGTGCGTGGTGACCCGCGAGTCGAGCCAACCGTACGGCAGATGCACTTTTTTTGCAAAGCGAACACGGCCGCGCGGCTTGTCCTTCACCCGTTCGGGGAAGGTGATGGCGGGATCGAGACGCGAGGTCTCGCGCTCCACGTCGGCGAGGTTCTCGCACTCCATGAACGCCCTGCGCGTCGTCCCTCCGACGGGGAATCCCTTGAGATACCAGGCGATGTGCTTGCGCAGGTCGTGCACGGCCATGCGCTCGTCACCGTCATAGAACTCGACGAGCAGCCGGGCGTGGCGCATGATCACGTCGCATACGGCCCCCAGCGTAGGGTTGACGCGCTCGTCGCTGCCCGCGAAGGCGTTCCTGATATCGGCGAACAGCCACGGCCGGCCCTGGCATCCGCGCCCGATGGCGACTCCGGCGCATCCCGTCTCGCGGACCATCTCCAGGGCGTCGTCGGCGCCCCAGATGTCGCCGTTGCCGAACACCGGGATGTCCAGCGCGCCGACCAGTTCGCCTATGCGGCTCCAGTCCGAATGGCCGCCATAGTATTCCGCCGTGGTGCGGGCGTGCAGCGTGACGGCCGCGCACCCCTCCTCCTGCGCGATGTGGCCGGCTTCCATGAACGTCTCATGGCTGTGATCCATGCCGACGCGGATCTTGGCGGGAGGTTCGCGCC
>OAWC01001141.1_pt1 | contig 10198 bp, 6 predicted proteins | sample 1495331 | NCBI WGS metagenome assembly OAWC01 (sample SAMEA2580115, study PRJEB22360) | human gut metagenome | biome: human gut; feature: human-associated habitat; material: faeces | place: Denmark | collected 2008/2010
AGCAATTATTTAATATTCGTTATACTAGGATATCTCCGTGGATCTATTTCTTGGATATATAGTAAATCAAAAGCTTCATTTATACAGCCATTAATAGTCTCTTCATCATTTAAATAGTTATGTGGTGGTGCCCCTTTATTCTCTAAATATAGTAATGCATACACTAATACATATTCAGAAATAATACATTCTTCCATGTACCACTCAAAAAAATTATAAAACCGCTTCTCTTGCGTAGTCTCTGTCCTTATAACATATACAAAATGTAATATAGCCGCATATATAAAATTGAAACCAGCATTATCACTGTTAAAATCTAATAATTCTTCTGATGATGTTTCTTCAAATGTCTTTCCTTCAAACATTATTCCATCGTTATAAAATGATTTTATTACAACATCTGGTGCGACATTATCATAAAAATAATTAAACAGTTCAATCTCTTTATTGCAAGAAATATTCCCATTCCTATAAACACCTTCACGAACAGAATCATATGGATTAACTTCAAAATCGTTTCTTATTGTCCACATTAAAAAGCCCGTGATTTTCTTCTTATTTGCACCATCAAATGTTCCCTTTTTTACTGCTGTATTAAGCAATGAAATAATATTCCTATCTGGGGTAACTATTATTTTAGTTCCATCTCTTTTTAATTGCTTCATTGAATCCTGCTCGATTTTACCATGTACAGCATACAATGGATGTAAAATATGAATCTGTGTAAATAATTCTTCCTCAATATATTTTCGCAAACCATTGCCTAGGTTCTTGTCTAATACCGCTTCCAAATAATCTCTCATTAATAAAATAAATCTTCATCCTTTCTAGTTATTTTAACTTCTTGTCCAAACTTCTTCAGACTAAGTAATCTTTAGCACACTCATCCTGTTTCCCCCAAAAACATAGGAAAAACGACTTTGCCATCTGGAACTAATTCTAATTCATCTCAAACCCTAATATAAAACCAACTCTGACTGCGATATCTGTATTCATTGTAATATGCAGAAATCCTCCCATATTTTTATTTTAACCACGCTATAACTTCATCAAAATTGTTTACATATAACTTCTCGAAACTCTTACCATTTTCATCAGACAGAAAATCCAGAAACTCACTCATATCTTTACGGAATATCTGCCCTATTATTTTTAAATCCACGGAAGCTTTACTAACCGCCTCAAGATCATTGATTTCTTTCATTCTCCTTTCTAAATTATCATAGCGTCTTTTCCAATAATCCACATATTCCAATCGTTCTTCTGCTCCTTTATAAATAGCTGGTCCTATCTTTTCTGGTGCATCCTCAACATAATATTTTCGATCTTTTTCGCTCAGCACAACAAATAGTAACCTTTCTTTATAATGATGATCCTTAATAATCTCTCCAACTTCGTACATACATGCTTGACGTCTCAAATATGTATCACTAACAACAGTCAATACAAAATCATGATCCTGTATCGTGTTCATAAATGCCATAAAACTGTCTTTGTACTGCAACTCTGTATATCTAGATATCTTAATCCTATCTTTCAGCCTTTCCTTTATTTTATCTTCAATAATATCCACAATTGGTGCATCACACTCCGTATAAGAGATAAATAATGTTATAGGCTCATCATTCTGATTGACAACCCTTTCCTCAACATCATTGTTTTTATATACAAAGTACTTTCCTTCCAGCCAAATCTTTTTATCACTTTGCACAACTTCAATAGCAAATATATCAGCACCACCTACCGACACAAAGCCATAATTCATGGATATTTCATTATCTAGCTGAGCTTTTACCATTTCTATTACACCAGCCACATTAAAAGTTTTTTGACACCCAACCTTCTTCATGCATCCATTTTGTTTTTCAACTCCAAGAAATATGTATCCTCCAGTATTATTGGCCAGACCACAAATATATTTTGCAAGCTCTGTCGGGCGAAGCTCCAAAGCTCTGCATATCACATTATCCAGCACATTATTCTCAACTATATAGGATACTCTATCCTCATTAACACTCATATTTATCACATTCCTTTCAATGGTATTCTGTTAAGACCAGTAAGTTTAATAATTTTACCGAAAGTAATCTTTTGTGGTTCCTTTTTTCCATCTTCTACCCAAAGTTCCCAGTCCATAGAATAGTCTAAAATATCCATTTCTGTTCGGTAATAAATTCTGACTTCTCCACCATCGGATGGTCTCGCCAAAACATATATCTGCTTTCCATTCTTTTTAACAACATATATTGTGTCCGCAATCTTCTGTTTATCCGAAAGATCATATTCCTCCTGTTCGTCCAAGTATGAAAGAACATTTTTCTGAGCTCTATCTAGAATTTTCTTTACATACTCATATGTGCTTATTTCATGTCCAGATTCCCTAATAAAAAGGCTCGAAAATTCCGAATCAGAAAATGCCCTATCTAATGCTTCTTTCGAATCGATTCCATATTGCAGCAGAACTTCCTCCGTGATAACTTCCTTTGACAAATCCATATCGACCACAGCCCCCTTAGTGCCTTGCCGGATAATTGCTTCCAACTGTTCAGGGGAATCAATATCATACTTACTCATTATATTTGTAAATGTTTCTGCTTGCCTAATATTATTAGCAATGTCGTCGTCATCATACAAATAGTGTTTATTTGCATAAAGAATTGGTAAAATATTCTCCGCCTCACTTTGATAATCCTTTATCCAAAGCAAAAGTTTATGGAAAGCACTACGTATTTCCGGTTCCTTTGTATTTCTATTATCTTGCACAAACTCAGTAATATAGCCGGCTATATCCTTATTTGTTTTCTGACGATTTTCTGGTAGTTCCAAATATATCTCTTTCATCAACAATTCTTCTCTGATATCATGCCCTGCAATACAAGCTATATCCTTTAAAGTTTCATCCATTTCATTATCAAGAAAAATATTCTCTTTAATTGTAAAATTACCATTCTGATTTGGAAGTATTGGTTTCGTGATCTTATTAATTAGGTTATCCCATCCCTTCTTGACTACAAATTCTATAAAACCAGCCAAATACTCAGCCGCCTCTGCCTTGGAAGTACCTATATATTCAGCCAATCCTTCTAGAGAGCTACATTCGCTTATTCTATCTGCAACCATTGTTGTCATATATTTTAAAGATTCACGTAACAATTTCTCTGATATCGCTTTAACCTCATGCAACTCCAACCCCAATTTCAATATACTGTTCACATAATGACATATCTTTTTCTGTGAATCTATATCAGCAAAAGAATCGTTATACATAAAAGCTATTTTTTGACAAACCGTTTCTTTTTCTTCTTTTCCTCCCTGTTCTAACTGCGTTTCAATCAGTTCCAGAATTTGACCATTATTAATCTCCTCGCAACAAAACCATTCACTACGTTCAAACTCCAAATGTAATAGCCTTGCTTTTATATCATTTCCTAAATCCGTTAGAATCTCTTTATATTCTTCCAGAATGTCAATGTCATAATACAAACTATCAACACAGCAGAATTTTTCTCTTTGATTTGGCAGGATATTCAGCTGATTATGTTGTACAAATGTCTGCCATTTTTCATTTTCATCTATAATTTCATAATATTTATTTAACCAGTCCCTCCAGTCAATTCGATTCAACTCGGCATCTAATGTATCTACCGTTGCAAAACTGCTTACTTGTTCCGATAACCTTTCAAATGTATAACTGTTACAGCCAGACCATAAGGACTGATACCACTCATGCAAATCTTCTTTCTGTGGAATCATATCTGGGATCATATAACTTAATAATGTCCATATTTTTTCACGTGTAGCTACATTTCTATCGGAAATAATATACAACTCTTGCTCATCCCAACTGTCAATCAATGCTTTCATATCTCCACATGCATTGCGAATAATAGGCGTATGTAATATTACATCTTTACACTTAGCAATTATTTCGTCCAACCATTCTTCGTCATACCACTCTTTCTTGCTATAAGCATTCACTTTGCTAATATTATAAATGCCATCCCACTTTTTCTTTGCTACATATTCCAACAGATGCTCATATAATCCACATGCCTTTTCTATAATACTCCGATTGACTTCTATTTCTTCATCAATTCTCGCCGTATTTTTACATGTCAAAAACACTCCATCCCTTGGTTCTGTTGGATTAAAATCTGGGGAACTAATTAATACAGGAAATGGAAAATCCTCCGTCCCAATCAAAGGAAAATCACAAAACAATTTGGATTGATTTTCATAAAATGGAAGAATCTTCATATTATCATTCGTACGCTCCAATGCTATATAAATAGAAGCATTGTCCTCTGTCATCCCTAATACATATTTATTACAACAATGACCTTGCTGCTCCACTTCAATTTCAGATACAGTTGCATTTTCTAATCCACAGTTTACTTCTCTCTTATACCGAAACTTCTCTCCAGTATTTTCGACAGTAATTTCCTCAATATCATGAAGCATGGCAAGAACATATGCTGCTGATGCTCTCAAACTCTCCAATCCATCTCGTGCCGTCTTCATCCCGTACTCGTCTAGCTCATATTCGAATACAGTATTATATTCATCTTCATCAAAATCTAGGAAATCAACAGGTGTACAACTTTCCAAATCACCAACAGCCTTCTCCATAGCTGTTATAATTTCATTTTTTTCCTTTCCTGTGCGGTCTAAAGAAATAGTGAACTTAGAATGTTCGCCATCAATTTCTAGAAGTCCGGAAATATTAACTACTTCTGATAACAGATGTGTAGTAATAAATCCCGTTCCAAACTTTCCGCTTTTTCTCTCACTACCATCATTACGATCCTTAGAAGAAGCCTGATTAATAAGCGATAATATGTTATCCATTGAAAAAGCCTTACCATTGTGTCGAAAAAACACTTTTCTCTGCATTTCATCATAATTAATACTTATTTTTACTTTTCCCGTGGAGTTACAAACATCTTTTGCATTCTGGCATAATTCCCACACCCATCTTTTCGCACTATTCTCATTATTGCTATAACGCAGCTTCTGCAAGAGCTGTACGATTCTGTTCGCTGCACCAATTCTCAAAGAATTATTGTCTGCGGCTTGTATATTCATATCAAATTGTTGCTTATTCATCAGCATATTCTCCTTCGTATATGTCACAGATATCATATACTATTCAATATATAACTCGCTTTTCAAATTATAGAAACTTTTCCACACCTTCGATATTTGTTTTTTCATCATAATCAAAAACAATTCCTACGCTATATCTTGCTCTTGTTATTGCAACATAAAATTGAGATCTTGTTTTCGGTTGTAATTTTTTTGAATGATCCATCATCCACTTCCTCATTGTACTGGTTGGATAAATCAGGACTCTATCATATGTCAACCCCTTAGCTTCACCCATATTTATGACTGAATATCCGTCATTCACTTTTACCGTTCTCTTCTCTCTTAGTTGCATTGGTTTAAATTTTTCTAAATATGCATCAACATCATCTGGTCTCACCAAAAAAATTCCGTCATGTCCAGTAACATCAAATTGCTTTGTTCCAGTTTCGCCATATTCTTCATACAACTGCGATGAATATGAACATATACTTTGGTTATTTCTGTAAGAATCATTCAAAGTCTCTTTATCAATAATGCAATCTATTTTTTTACATTCACTTCTAATAAATTCTTCCATCTTACCATCTGCATACTTCTTATACTTTGCTTCGTTATGCGTATGATATGTTACCTGTCTAGGATCTCCTACCATTGTCACATCACATTCTGTTTGCAATAGGCTTTTTATTATGTCTAAATCATATCCCGCCAAGTCTTGAATCTCATCTACATATATCCTAGGATAAATCTTGCTAATTCTTTGCGAAACCTTTCCTTTTGTCTCCTTTTCACAACGACATACAAATTTCGCAATCTTATCAGAATACATTTTCATCCCATCGGTGAAATAGAATTTTCTATAATCTGTTTCCGCATAATACACCGGACCATATTTCCCATCATATTTTTTCCCAGACTTTTCATTGACTAATATCATACCGTTAATCTTATCATCTAAGATCACTCCCTGAAATGGTCTAACACCATGCTGTAAAAGAAATGAGTACCATGTTTGTATGGTAACATTATGCGGAACACAACCATTAAGTTCTACAAATTTTTTACGGATTTCCAGTTCATTAGCAATAGTATATGTTGTTATTAACACACTGTCCGATTGTTGCATCGCCTGTCTAACCAAATATGTAGTTTTACCAGATCCTGCAGCCGCAATTATCAATCTATTTACCATCTAATAGCCTCCAAAATATATTCTGGTATTTCTATCTGTTCAGTAGACTCAAAGATTTTCAATCCACATTCCGTTTTATTATGCTTCATAAACTTTCTCAAATCATCCTCATCCGTATAATCAGTCCCCAAAATACGATTTAACTTGTCTAAACCATTAGCTTTCAAAAGTTTGGGTTCTAAGGTGTTATAATTATAATCATTATTGCCAATCTTAAGCGTTCCTGTGTCTACAACATCATCAACACATATCTTTATATAATCTTTTTGATTTGCACCTATATAATTTTCATACTTTTTGTTGATAGCTGCCAAATCTCCATCGTTATCTGTAACAACCGCAATTTTTGTCTGAATACAATCTGCAATCTCAAGGAAACGTAAAAATGATACACCAACAGAAATCACTTCTATACCATCCTCTATTGGCAACCGCCCATCATTAAGTTGCATATATGCTTTTTGAATCACCAGCTCGTCCGAATCTCCTTCACACAAAATAGCTTTCTTACATAAAATCATTCGCAATGTATCATACCCAGCCACCTTCTTAAAGAAATTATATGTATCTCCCGATAGTTCAGAAAATTTTATTATCCTTAAATTCTCAAGCAGCATCACTTTCCTCAATCCTAACTTATTTGCAACAAAACTACTATGTGTTGAAATAAGTATCTGTTTTTCTGCATATTGTTCCGAAATACACTTAATCAATTGATTCAATCTTGTATGTGACAGATGATTTTCTGGTTCGTCTAACAAAATAATACTTGCATTTTGTGAGGTACGTTTTGCTAATGCCAGTTCCGTCTTAACAACACATTGCTCTCCCTTTCCCACATAATGAAATGGTATTTCATCCAATTGTGTAACAAGGCTATTCTCCCATGCATTCTTAGTAACCAATTCTACTGATAATGCTATTTTTTTATCTGTCAAACTTGCATCCTGATTTATTTTATTGTTAATGGCTTCTATTGAAGGATCATTAATAAATGTATCCCTCATTTTTCTATGTGCCTGTGCAATAGATGTTATATCTTCTGGTTCCAATGACCCCTTTATAATTCTTGACAAATACAGATCATTTCCACTTTGATATCTATATTCAGATGAATCAATCAAACTTGATTTATAAGGTATGCCACGTGTTGTGATTGCATCTCTGGCAAAGGTTGTCCATGTAATATCATAATATTCAATTGGTAAGCTTTTAACATTGCTCTGTTGCACTAATGCCTCATATTCATCTGCATATTTGTCATTAAATGCAATTTTGAAGCAAAATCCTTCCGCACTGTTATCTCTATCTGAATTTGCATCCCCGCCAAAAAAGATTTCTATTGTTATGTATGGAAGTGCTATAGGTGCCGTGCCTAACGAAACAATATACTCATCTACTGCCTCTTTATTAAAAATATACTGCGAAATTTCATTCCAAATACTCTTCCCGCTAATAATTCCGGTTAGTGCCAGATTTATAGCTTCTAGTATTGTAGACTTTCCCGCTTCATTATCTCCTACAACAATATTTAAACCTTCTTCAAGAGTAATTTCAAAATCTCTATAGCATTTAAAATTATGGATTTTGACTTTTCTAATAAACATTCTATGCCTCCTCATATTGCTCATATGTAATTCTGCCAAAAGCGATATCTTTTCCCATTATGATTACCCATTTTGTCATGCTTACATATAAATCCACTCTATCTATATTTTTCTTCTACTCTTCAAATTCTATATTATCAAATATCGTCTCTTCCACAACTTTCACACACTCATCCGTATGTTTCTTTATATCTTCACCCCAGAACCGAATTACAGTCCAGCCCTCAAAGTCTAATTTCTTATTTATCTCATCATCCCGCTCTTTGTTGCGGGATATCTTGTTAATCCAGTACTCACTATTGTTACTCTTTTCAAGTCTCTGTTTTAAAGTATCCCAATCTTTTCCATGAAAGAATTCTCCATCACAAAAAATAGCTATTTTATACTTTGTCAGCACGATATCTGGACTTCCCGGAAGTTTTTTATAATTCTTGCGATACCGATACCCTTTGTTCCATAAAGCCTTTCTTAATATAACTTCTATTTTGGTATCCTTCCCATGAATATTTTTCATATTTTTATGCCGCTGTTCTTTTGTTAAATCATCTGCCACAAAATCACCTCAACAATCTGTTTTTCCCAATAAACTTTTCCCGTTCTTTTCTCATTTGCTTCTCGTCTAGCATTTTTACTTATAACTATATATTAACTACACGCTATAAATACACATCTCTAACAAGTTCCATTATTTTATCTGTCAGCATATCAAGCGACATTCCATCTGCCATAGATTTAATATCTGATTTACTTTCAATGCACTCTTTTAATACCACTTTAAGCACTTTTTCATCTTTAAGTTCTGCTTCTGACAAATCCTTTATAATTTTCTCTATCTCAATAGAAGCATCCGCAATCTGACTGCAGCGATTATATGAATCTCCCATATCTTCCGCAACCATGCTTTCATAGTCATCTTTTTCATATGGATTGAATCCATAAAAAGCATTGCTCGCAACTGGACATATAGCATCATATATAATTTTAGCACCTAATTCTCTTTTTATCTGTTTCGGATATATGAGCCTGCCTCTGTCTGATTTCATTTCAAGTTTCTTTTCTGCTAATTTACTAGCAGCTGTAATTCTTGTGAGATATGACATCATTCTATTCGCAAAATTCTGACTATCTACTTCCTGTCTGCCAATTACAGGAATATACTTATCCATATCATTCTCATCAACTGTACGATTTTCTAAATATAAATCATACATTTCTGATGCACAAAGCTTAACAACCGCCACATTTTCCAGTTTCTTATCACCAATTTGATGAAGCATGTCCATCTGCACCCATCCATATTCTTTGTCACCTGCTTCATCTGGACAGAAAAACATATTCTGTACATATTTGTAGCCCTGCTTCGTTATAAAATCATCATATGCAAGCTGATACAGATACTGCTTGGTAACATCCCCTACTCCTGGCTGTCCAATAACCCTATATCCTGATAGATTGCTATGAAAATCTATATTATAATACTTTGCATCATATATCCCAAAGCAATATTCTCCACTATCACCACATTCATAAATGCTGATTAAATCTGGTCTTAATGTATCCGACTTACCATCACTTATATCTCCTGCGTTTCTATGCCATACTGGTCTATCAATTATTTCAAGCAAAGTATTATCTTTACTATCCTTATAATCATCACAAACCCCAAGTGGCAGCTCTGATAATTTCAAATCCAAAACGTTCCCAAAATTTTGTGCACATACTTTTTCCCACACTAGGTTGAAGCTGTTTGTACCATATATACTAAAACTATCAATATAATTAAAGCTTGCTTTTTGTGCAATATACTCATACATTGCCTTTAGAACCAATTGTTTTCTTGTGTTGTACTGCACATTAAGCTCATTTTGTATTCGATATAAAATATAATCATCATCGCCAAAATCATCCACTTGTTCTTCTGACAATTCCACCGTAGCAATATTAAACAATTCTGGCAGATCCGATTCTTCAAGTTCTTTTGAAAATTTGGTTAATATACATGCGTAAAGTCGTCTGATAAAATCATATTCATCCGAAACCCTCTTTTTCGTCTGTAGTTCTGTATAGTATGGTCTGTTATTAGATATATATGAAAATGTCTCATTTATTGTTCTATCCCATAGTATTTCTCCTGTACCATTAGTCTCAATAACTTCAACATCATTAGTATATATGCCATTATCATAATAATCCTGCAGCAAATACAGCATTACAGCCAGTAAATTGAACGAACCACCATCATCACTTTCATTATATAATTTTATGCAAATTACGCTCAAACGGAATGCCAGTTCCGCTACTGCGGAACTGC
>OAWC01001143.1_pt1 | contig 10179 bp, 8 predicted proteins | sample 1495331 | NCBI WGS metagenome assembly OAWC01 (sample SAMEA2580115, study PRJEB22360) | human gut metagenome | biome: human gut; feature: human-associated habitat; material: faeces | place: Denmark | collected 2008/2010
TCTGTGCCATAGGTTGTTTCTCCTGTTCTCGTATTGATTATGATTATATATCAAATCCTTGAGAATAGGCTGTCAACTTTTATGATACAACATCACGGCAAAGATAGCAAGGATGTGTTGACAGATTTCCTATGTTCCAAAACGGGTAAGGCATTATATAATAAAAACACTAGGCTATGGTGCAACGATCCATCATATATAGCTGAACTATATATGGAGGAACTCTCCAACAAATAGAATGTTTTTAGTGTTATTTCTCCATGCGTTTCAGTTCTGGCAAGACGGTACACAGCATGGTGATAAAGCACAGACTGCCGCCAATGATATTGGACATCGGTTCTGCCAGGAAAACGCCATCTGTTCCCATATGCATTGCATAGGGCATCAGATAAGTCAACGGTACAACAATAAATACTTTACGAAGCAGGGAGAAGAAAATCGCCTGCTTCTTTTTATTCAGTGATTTGAAAACGGTCTGTCCAATGTATTGCAAATCCATAAAGATAAATGCTGCAAAATATTGCTTTAGGGCTGGTATGGAATCCTGAATTAATGTTGCATCAGAGCTGAATACCTGAATCAATGCTCCTGGTGCAAGAATAATCAGACTCCACATAACAGCTGTATAGCCAAAAATCATAATCCCCATCACAATGCCTGCCTTGCGGACACGAGAGGGGCGACAAGCTCCATAATTATAGCTTAAAATCGGGGAAGTTCCTTCATTTATGGCATAAATTGGAGTCTCCACTAATTGACGTACACTGGAAACAATCGTCATAACAGAAATATAAATATCGCCGCCGGTAACAGAAAGCACATTGTTACAACAGATCGTTACAAGACTGTTTGTCAACTGCATGATAAATCCAGCTGTACCAAGACTAATGATGTTTTTCGCATAATCCAGACTTTGGGACAATTCATTCCTTCTAAGGAAGCGTACCTTTAATTCTGCCTTTCTGGTAAGAAAGATCAAAACGAATACCGCAGACAGGCACTGGGAAATTACAGTTGCTATTGCAGCACCGCATACGCCAAATCCCAAAGCAAAAATAAACAATGGATCAAGCAGTAAATTCGCAACAGCACCAATCGCAACAGAGGACATGCCAATTACAGAATAACCCTGCGCATTGATAAATGGGTTCATACCTACTGCAATCATTGAAGGTAATGTACCAATCAGGTAGATCATCATATAAGGAACAGCATAAGTCAGTGCCGCCTTGGAAGCGCCAAACAAAGTTAAAAGCGGATGCGCAAATGTAAGTCCAATGACCATTAATATGACTGCACTGAAACATAACATGGAAAAGGAAGTATTCATGATATGTATTGCCTGCCGTTCTTCCTTTTTCCCTCTGAAAATAGAAAAGAGTGGTGCGCCGCCGCTTCCAAACAGATTGGCAAACGCACTGATAATCACGATTAACGGGAAACATAGACCTACTGCGCCAAGGGCGGCAGTTCCTACCTCTGGAATTCTGGCAATATAGATGCGGTCTACGATATTGTAAAGCAGATTTAAAATCTGGGCTACAAGCATAGGCAAGGCTGCCCCGATAATATTTCCTGTTACTGTTCCGTTTTCAAAGTCAATACGCTTCATTTTCTTAGTCATCCCTTTTAGTCTCTTTGTTTTCAAGTATAGCAATTGTTACGATGCATGTAAATAGTGTCGATTCAATACATTTACCAGTCGATTCGTGTAGAAACCGCTTCTGTTACATCAAATTGTTATATAATACACCCAAGTAAAATAACACCAACAGATGAGGAGGAATTCTATGAAGCGAAAAATACGGAGATTTTTAGCAGTATTACTTTCAACTGCTATGTGCTTATCCCTTGTGGCATGCGGGGACGAAGTAGTTATTACAGAAGATAATACACAGAATGCCCAGGTTACAGAAGTTACAGAACAACAGGAACCAGCATCTGAAGTACAGGAAGAAGATGGCAGTTGGGCTGTTTATTGGTATCTATGCGGAAGTGATCTGGAGACAAACGGTGGTTTCGCAACCACAGACCTCGATGAGATGCTGCAGGTTGATTTACCGGAAAATGTAAATGTGGTCATTCAGACAGGTGGTGCTGCTGTATGGCAGAACGAATATATGGACCCGGCGAAGATTCAAAGATGGCTTTATAACAGCGAAGGGCTTCAGTTGTTGGAAGAGCAGGATACGGCTAATATGGGAGAAGCGCAGACTCTGTATGAGTTTCTTGCCTTTGCCAATGAGAATTATCCTGCTGATAAGGTAGCAGTTACCTTCTGGAATCATGGCGGTGGTTCTGTAAATGGCGCAGCATTTGATGAAATTTATGGTTATGATTCCCTTGATCTGTCAGAAATGTATCAGGCTTTTGATGCAGTATGGCCAGCAGATACGGATAACCCTTCTCTGGACCTGGTTGGCTTCGACACCTGCCTGATGGCTACCATTGATGTTGCCGCAGTATTCCAGAATTTTGCAAAATATCTGGTCGCTTCGGAAGAGGTTGAACCTGGCAACGGCTGGTACTATACAGGATGGCTTGGAGCATTGGCAGATAATCCGGGTATGAACGGTGAAGATCTGGGAATTGCAATCTGCAATTCTTATTATGAAGGATGTGAAGCTGTCGGAACACAGGATCAGACAACCCTATCCGTGACAAATCTGACAAAACTGACTCCACTCTTAGATGCCTATGAGACTTTTGGTCAAGAAGCTTTCGTGGCAGCAACCGAGGAACCCGGTTTCTTTGCAGAACTTGGACGAGCTGCCGCACAGACAGAGAATTACGGTGGTAACACCAGAGAACAGGGATATACCAATATGATTGACCTGGGACACCTTGCCCGTCAGACCGCATGGATGCTTCCTTCGGCGCAGAATGTGTCCGATGCATTAGATGATTGTATTGTTTACCGCGTAGGTGGTGTCTATCGTTCCGAAGCAACCGGTCTAAGCTGTTATTATTCCTATAACGGCGATATTGATGATTTTAACGGATATATCGACATGGGAACCGGTGTTGCTTTCAAATATCTCTATGCTTATGAACTGACTGGTGAATTGGCAGATGGCGGCGAAGAATATCTGGAATCCCTGGATATTCAGGAATTGCCGGAAATTGTCACTTTGGCAGATAAAGACTGGGATAACGCACCTCTTGATGTAAATGACGAAGGAATTTCATATCTATCGTTAGGTGAAGAAGCCAACGACGTATTGGCAGGTATTGGATTTTCCCTGTACTATGTGGATCCTGATAATGACCAGATGATGTTACTGGGTACGGATAATGACTTGACTGCTGATTGGGAAAATGGTATTTTCTATGATAATTTCCGCGGTGTCTGGGGTGCGCTTGACGGTCATCTGGTTTATATGGAGCTCTCCTATGAAAGTGATGATTACAATCTGTATTCCATTCCGATTCTGCTGAATGGGGAAGCATACAATTTACAGGTTGCATATGACTTTACAGCAGAAGAATGGTCAATTATCGGTGCAAGTCAGGGATTGGACAGCTCAGGTATGGCAAGCAAGGAGCTTCGTCTTTTGGAAGAGGGCGATGAGATCACCACAATCTGGCAGCTTGCTTCCTACAGTGGCGATGATGATTTTGAAATGTATACTGCAGAAGAACTGACTGTGACCGCAGACACATCTTTTGGCGAAGCTCCTCTGTATGATGGAAGCTATGCCATGGTCTTTGAAATGTGGGATGCAGCCGGTAATTACGCATATTCTGACGCAGTGACCTTTGATTGCACGGACGGTGAGATCTATACATCGGTATATTAACTTTGCTTTTGCAGGGGTATTATAGGTCACGGTATAATTCTATTGGAAAATGCTTTCCATAAAGTTGAAATAAAGGGGCGAAAGAATCGCCCCTTGAATTTCTTATAAGTTCCATTTGTAACTTTTGATATAGATACTGATTATGACCAGAATACTTCCCATCAATACAAAACACCATTTTACAGCGGCAAGACTAAACATGGATGATAAAAACAGAGCAGCTATCTCTACAATATTAACTCCCATATTCATGGCAGACAGAGATGCGGCTCTGTTTTCGTGCAGGTTGAGATCATCTATCAGCTTATTTTCCCTCTCCATGATCAAAAAGTACTATGACTGCATACTTGCATGATATAATTCCATAAAATAAGTATTCGTGCGCATCAGTTCTTCAAAACTTCCTTGTCCGACAATCTGTCCATCCCTAAAAAGAATAATTCTGTCAAAGTCGGCAATAGAGCTTAGTCTATGTGCAATGGCAATGACCGTTTTCTCCTGTAGCTTATGCATGACTGCTTTCATTACATTTTCTTCGGTTAAATTATCCATCGCAGAGGTTGCTTCATCTAAAACAACAAGTTCGGCATTCTGAAACCACAGTCGCGCCAATGCAAGTCTTTGCTTTTCTCCACCTGACAGGCAGGTTCCTTTTTCTCCAATCTCTGTGTTGAAGCCTTCTTTTAAGTTCCCAGCCAGATAAGATAATTGCACCTCACTCAATGCCTTTAGCATCTGCTCTTTGGACACCTTTTTCTCAAATACCAGATTTTCCTGTATTGTTCCGTCAAAGACCGGAGCATCCTGTGATATATAACTGACTTTATCATACAAATCATTAAGACAAATATCACTTAACTCCATTTCTCCTAAACGGATATGTCCTTTATTGTATTTGAGTAATCCCAATAATATCTTAATCAGCGTTGATTTGCCGGACCCGCTTGCTCCCACAAAAGCTATTTTTTCACCTTTTTGGATAGACAGGCTTAAGTTATCAAGGATTAATCGATCTTCATATTGGAATGATAGGTTTTTAATTGTGATTTCTCCGATACCATCATGTATTACATTACCTTTTGTCAGTTGCCCATCATCTTTTACATTCAGAAATTCTTCAAATCGCACATAAGTCTCCTTGTCCAATTTATACTGAACATAGAGTACATTAAAAATCGCAATGGGAGTATAGGCATTTTCAATCAGCGTAATCAGCGCAACTATAGAACCGACTGTAAGATTCTTGGATTTCCATGCGTAAATCAAAATACCAACATCCAGCAACGCCACCAGTAATGCAAATATTGTAAAAAAAGCTTCATGAATCATGTTCATTTTCACTTTTGATGTAACGATATCTTCTTTAGCTTTATGAGTTTTTTTTATTTCATTTGGAAACTGCTTATTCATGCGAAATACCAGCATTTCCATAAAGCCTCTGACCAAATAGTGATTTAACAGTTCTTCACTGTTCAAAATCTTTTCTTTTATCTGATAAAGAAATTTTAGCAGAATATTGGTAATGATAAAAATAACTGCATAGCCCACAAGTAATGCATAGGTAATCTTTTTATCTATTTTCCAGATAAAGTACACACTAAAAGCAATAGTAGGAATCAGTTCACGAATCAGGCACAGCCAGAAATCAAACAGTACATTTCTTCCTGCTGATGAGCCATTCTCAATTCTCTGAACAAGCTTACCCGTACCGATTTTCTGATATTCTGTATAGTCTATGGTGCTTATTTTTTGAAGCGATAACAGCTTAAAATCCAGATAAATCACGTGTTCCAGTTTCTTTTCCGGATACTGCTCCAAATAATTCATACAATAGTTTACCACCAGAATGCCTCCATATACCGCAATTCCGGAAACTGCAAGAGTCCTATCTGCCAGTCCATCAATAACCTTTTGGAAATAATCGGCTTTATAATTCGCCATAAATGAATTAAATATACCCAGCCCAATGTAGACCAATACCCATATTCTGTTTTTCTTTAATACTTCTTTTATATAACGCATAACTAACTGTACTCCTTAATATTTTTCTATTATCAGAGCAGTACAGTCAACGCCTGCCAGCAAATTTCTTCCTAACCTCAGCACAATCTGCCAACAGTTTACATCAACTGTACTGAGTAGTTACCTCGGATATACTGCATAGCGCATTCACCTCTTTCGGTTAAGATACTTCCAATATATCATTGTAAAGCCAAAAATTCTACCTACATTTCAAGATTAGTTCATAAAGAGAAGATTGACACAAATAGATGTGAAACATATAATATACTCATAAGAAAGTAACTCATAAGTATATTTAGTGAGGGATTGTATGGGAAAATTTTACTGTCGTGAAGAGGAATTACGAAAGCTGAACAAAAGATATAATGCCGGTGATTTTGAGTGCATTATCATATATGGTCGCCGCCGTGTTGGAAAGACAACATTGATCAATGAATTCTGCAAAGATAAACCGACTATATTCTTTTCGGCATTAAATACTACAGAAATTGAAAATCTGGAATCTTTATCAAAGTCTATCATGAATTATGAGCGACCCGATATGGATGTAACCCCTGAATTCAGGACATATGATGCTGCTCTGGACGAATTAACAGCACTTGCCATGCATGAACGAATCGTTTTTGTAATTGATGAATATCCATATCTGGCGAAATCAAAACCATCTATCTCCGCAATGCTTCAGCATATTATTGACCATAAATGGAATAACTTAAAAATGTTCCTCATTTTATGTGGGTCATCCATGAGCTTTATGGAAAATCAGGTACTTGGTCAGGAAAGCCCCTTATATGGAAGAAGAACAGGGCAGTTTAAGATAGCTCCACTTGATTACAAAGAATCGGCTGTATTCCACCCGGATCTTTCAACTGAGGACAATGCACTGATCTATGGAATTACCGGCGGTGTCCCTCACTATATCAATAAGCTGGGGGTAAAAGAGAGCGTGGATGAGGCATTACTTGACAATTTCTTTGACAGATCCAGCTACTTATATGAAGAACCGGCAAATCTCCTGAAACAGGAGCTGCGTGAACCTGCTATTTATAATGCCATTATCACGGCAATAGCACAGGGAGCTTCACGGATAAATGACATAGCGTTAAAGACAGGACAGGAAAACTCTGTAGTCTCAAAATACCTTGGTACACTAATAGATCTAGGTATTGTAAAGAAAGAAACTCCCGTCACGGAAAAAATCGGAAAAAAGACTATATATGAGCTGGCAGACAACTTCTTCCGATTCTGGTATCGTTTTGTACCGGCAAATATGAGCGCCATTGATTCAGGCAGAATCCAGAAATCATATGCAAATACGATAAAAAAGAATTTACCTGATTACATGGGATTGACTTTTGAACACATGTGCCGCGATTATCTGCTATATTATGAGAAAGAACTTCCTATTGAGCTAAATCAGGTCGGACAATGGTGGGGAACTGATAATAAGAATAAAAAGCAGGTACAGATAGACATCGTTGGTACTCCAGTGGAAGGTGATGAATATATCATTGGTTCCTGCAAATACCGAAATGAGAAGATTGGATTAGATGAATTGGAGCTGATCCGGGAATATGCACAAGTCTTTGGTAAAGGTAAAAAATATTATTACTATATCTTCTCAAAAGGTGGTTTTACAGAGGGACTTATCCAAGCCAAAAATCGCGGAGAAGTGAGATTAATCGGATTGGATGACTTGTACACATAGCGGATGCTGCTTAAAGAAAAATTAGGAGAGATACGAATATGGGAAGAATAGTTGCTATCGCAGGTGGCGATTTGTTATCTACAAGAAAGTTAAATCTGCATACAATTCAATTATCAAACAAAGCCAATTCTCGTGTCCTTTTTGTTGGAACAGCAAGTTACGATGCAGAAGGATATATAGAAGCAATCACCAAAGAATGGACAAGTCTGGGCTGTGATGTAAAAAGTCTTTCGCTCACTTCAAAGTCCTATCGTGACAAAGAAATAGACCAGCTTCTATCCTGGGCAGATATTATCTATGTTGGCGGCGGTGACACCATTTCTATGATGCAGACATGGAAAAAATATGGTGTAGATGAGAAACTAAAGCAAATATATGAGAAAGATTCAGCAGTTCTAACAGGAATTAGTGCCGGTGCAATTTGTTGGTTTTATTGCGGTCATAGTGACAGTGAAGCCTCACATAATATAGATGATGAAAGATACTGCTGGGCTACTGGAATGCTGGATATTTTTCATATGGCATACTGTCCACATTATAATGAACCTGGAAGAAATACCTTTGATCAAATGATGCTTGAGAAAAATATGCCAGGATTAGCCATGGAGAACGATACTGCTTTTGTAGAAAACAATGGAAATCAGTATTATATAAAGAGTACTCCTGCGGCAAAGGCATACGTCATTCAGTATATAAATGGACTTATGGAAAAACAGGAAGTTACGTATAGGTATTACTAATAAATTTCATAGTGACTTTAAAAAAGATCACCTTCAGGCTATAATGATACAAAATAAAGCTTGAAGGTGATTTTATATGGCAAAATATAAGAAAAATTTAGATGATGATATTCGATGTCCGCTTGAATACGGACTTGCAATGTTTGGCGGTAAATGGAAATCTCGCATTATATGTGTATTGTCAGCAAATTGGATGTTATGCTTAGATACACAGAAGAAAAGATACATTTCGTTTATCATATGAGCATGTTTTTCTTTATCAGTTGCCAAAATGGATTTATAATAGCTGTTTCATAATACCGGCATTTTGTTGCTCAGATTAGATTTAGGAATCTGAGCTGGGCATTTTTGTGTATGTAATAAGCAATTCCATTTAATTAAGTGATAAAAAACGGGGCAGAATGTATATAATAAAATCAGAAAAACGGGGCAGAATATTATAATATATATTGAAAAAACGGGGCAGAAAAGATATTATTAAGAGGGAGGATAGAATTTATGTATAGAAAAGACTCTATTATCATAGAAGAATGGCTAAAAAGTTCTAACAAGGCATTGTTAGTGACAGGAGCCAGACAGATTGGAAAGACCTGGCTTATAAGAGAAGAAATTGCCAAAAGCGGATATACCAAGTTTGAAATAAATTTCATAGATCAGCCGGACTTGGTTGATTATCTCAATGCAAAGATGAGTGCAGATGAGTTTCTGGTGAAATTGAAAATGATTATGCCGGAAGACTGTAAGCCGCAGGAAACCATTGTTTTTTTTGATGAGATACAGAAATGTCCGGAAATAGTAACAAAGATAAAATTCCTCGTAGAAGAGGGAAGCTTTAAATATGTAATGAGCGGATCCCTATTAGGGGTAGAACTCAAGGGAATAGCATCGGTTCCAGTAGGATATTTAACTGTTCTGAGAATGTATCCTATGAATTTTGAAGAGTTTATGATAGCGAATAATGTGTCAGAAATGACATTGCAAATGCTGAAAGAAAAATTTGAAACCTGCCAACCTGTAGACGAATTCATACATCAGAAGCTATTGTCACTGTTTTTTATCTATCTTATTGTCGGTGGAATGCCGGATGCGGTAAAAACTTATATTGCTACAAAAGATATCCGGGAAGTTGATAAAGTACAACGAGATATCGTAACATTATACAAGGAAGACTTTTCACAATATGAAAGTGAAGATAAGAAACTGAAACTGATATCCATTTATGATATCATCCCGGCAGAACTGAACAAACAGAATAAAAAATTTGTATTTACAATGCTGGATAAAGAATTAAAGTTTGACAGATATGAAAACAGCTTTTTATGGTTGAAGGATGCTGGAGTTGCTTTGCCTGTGTATAACGTAGAAGCTCCTACCATTCCTCTCAAAACGAGTAAGAGCAGTAATGTGTTCCGGCTCTTTTCAAATGATACGGGATTGCTTACCAGCGCATACCCTGCAGAAACCAAAATAGAACTGATCAATAAGAACAGTGAAGTAAATAACGGCGCTCATTTTGAAAATGCTGTGGCACAGCAATTAACAGCCAATGGGCTGGAACCTTATTTCTGCAAAAAGAAAAATCTGGGAGAACTGGATGTTGTGGTCGAGATAGGTGGAAAAGTTGTTCCCATAGAGGTGAAATCCGGAAAAGCTTACAAAGCACATAAGGCTCTGGATAATTTTATGAGAATTCCAGATTATCATATCGAGAAAGCATATGTTCTATCGGTAGCTAATGTGGAACAGGAAGGCGCCGTGGTATATCTGCCGATCTATATGTGCTATCTTTTAAAAGAACAGAAAATAGGAAAATTAATAGTGGATATAAATATGGAAGGATTATGAAAAATTTGCATTTGTATAACTAAAATCTCAACTTTCCTTATTTTATGCGACTTGGCGGTATGCC
>OAWC01001147.1_pt1 | contig 10142 bp, 8 predicted proteins | sample 1495331 | NCBI WGS metagenome assembly OAWC01 (sample SAMEA2580115, study PRJEB22360) | human gut metagenome | biome: human gut; feature: human-associated habitat; material: faeces | place: Denmark | collected 2008/2010
CGGACGCGGCTTCAAATCCTCGTCCTCCTGCAGTTCCTCTTCGTCCAGGTTGATGTCGAACTGCTGCAGCAGCTCCTTGTCTTCCTCTTCGGCGGACACGATCTTGATGTTCCAGCCGATTTCCTCGCCGAGGATCTGGAACGTGGCCTCATCCAGGGACTGGGTGGCCGTGGCCATTTCACCAAGGTGGAACAGCACGGTGACCAGCGCCGCCGGATTGACGTTGATCTTCTCGGCCAGATCGGCGAGGGACGCACCCTGACGCAGACGGACTTCCTGTCCGTTGCCGGTCGGAATGCGCACGCCGCCGATGACCGGAGCCTTCATCTCCTGGAATTCCTGACGCTTCGCCAGACGGTTCTTACGCGCCTTCGAGGACTTGCCTCCCTGACGTCCGAACGCGCCTGCAGCGCCGCCGCGGCCGCGGCCACCACGTGCCGGACCATTGCTCGGAGCGCTGTTGCCGCCCTGGAAACCGCCGCCATTGCCACCGAAACGATTGCCGCCGCCGGCGGGACGCTGGCCACCGCCCTGACCCGGACGATGCTGGCCCCACTGGCCTGGCTTCGCGCCGCCCTGACCCGGACGACCACGGAAGCCGCCACGCTGGCCACCGCCCTGACCCGGACGGCCACCACGACGTCCTTCGCCATTGTTGACGCTCGGACGGTTCATCGGATGCGGACGCGGAATATCACCCGGAGTCGGGGTGTGCATGCCCTGCTTGCGGCTGAACGGATTGTTGCCCGGGCGCGGTCCCGGGGTGTGCGGCTTCGCGCCATTGGCGTTGTTGCCGCCCTGCGGAGCGTTGCCATGCTGGGGGCGAGCTCCCGGAACTGCCGTCGGGCGACCGGACTGGCGGCGGTCTCCACCCTGCGGACGCGGGGCGTTGCCGTTAGGACGATTGCCATGCTGGCGGGATTCGCCTGGACGCGGCGCGCGATGGCCCGGCTTCGGGGCATCGGACTTGGAAGCGGCATGATGCGGCTTCGGCGCTGCGGGGGCAGCCGGCTTCGGTGCTGACGGAGCGGCCGGCTTTGGCATGGAATGAGATGCCGGTTCGACAGGCTTCTTGGCCGTATGGCCCGGCTTCTTGGAATCAGATGCGTTGCCCTGTCCGCTGGACGCGAATGCGTTCCTCAGCTTGCGTGCAACGGGAGGTTCAACGGTAGACGATGCGGACTTCACGAATTCGCCCATCGCCTCAAGTTTGCTTAAAACGGTTTTGCTGTCAACGCCAAGTTCCTTGGCAAGTTCATATACGCGTGCTTTCGGCACTCAATTCTCCTATCTTGGGCCGCGCGCATACGGGCGCGACCGCTACTGATTCACGGCGAGCTTGTTCCTTCTCATCGTGCAACCATGTTCGTGATACCTCGTCTTTTCCCTGGGCATGACGGCATGGCCGTCACGCTTTGGATTGTCGAGTCCAGCATACTCAAGCCCGTGGATTGTACGTCCACGGGCTTGTTGTCTACCGGAAGTGTTGTTTATTCCTCGGTTTCCCCATCGGAATGGTCCGCCGATTCGGCCATCTTCTTGGCATGCGCCTCAGCGGATTCGATGCCGATCTTCCAGCCGGTCAGCTTGGCCGCAAGACGTGCGTTCTGGCCTTCCTTGCCGATGGCCAGGGACAGCTGGTCATCGTGGATGAAGGCGATGGCCGTCTTGTTCTTCTCGCTGATCACCTGCACACCGGTGGCGACGGCCGGAGACAGCGCCGCGGCGACGAATTTCGCCGGATCCGCGGACCAGTCGACGATATCGATTTTCTCAGGACCGAGGTTCTCCATGACGGCGCGCACTCGGGCTCCGCCGGGGCCGATCAGCGCGCCCTTCGGGTTGACGCCTTCGGTGTTGGCACGGACGGCGATCTTGGTGCGGGCGCCCGCCTCGCGGGCGATGGCCATGATCGACACGGCTCCCGAAACCAGTTCCGGAACCTCACGTTCGAACAGGCGGCGGACCAGCTCCGGATGGGAACGGGACACCACGATTTCCGGGCCCTTCAGACCACGGGCCACGTTCACCACGTACACGCGGATACGTTCGCCATGACGGTAGCGTTCGCCGGGCACCTGCTCGCGGCGCGGCAGCAGGGCTTCGACGTCGCCGACGGCCACGTGCACGTTGGATGTGTCCTTGACGTCCTGCTGCACGATGCCGGTGATGAGCTTGCCCTTCTGACCGGAGAACGCGCCGAACACCTTGTCATCCTCGGCCTTGCGGAACAGCTGGCTGATCACCTGACGAGCGGTCGCAGCGGCCAGTCGGCCGAAATCGTGCGGAGTGTCGTCGTATTCCTCGCCCAGAGTCGGCGCGGGGTGGGGATCGTCTTCAGTCGGCTCGCCAGGAATCTCGTCCTGGGCCCATACGGTGAAGCTTCCCGCACGCGGATCAAGCTCGACGCGAGCGTGCTTCGCAGCGTGAGGGGTTTTCAGATATGCCAGTCGCAATGCTTCCGAGAGTGCGGCATCCAGCGTCTCGGGATCAATTCCCTGCCCAGCGGCGAGCTGGTGCATTCCTGCCAGGTCCAGTTCCATATTTCCAAGACCTCCTATATGAAGTTATTCCGAGCGCATGGCCCAATGGTCACAGTCAGATATTAGTCTAATGATTCATGCAGACACGTACCCCTTCTTTCCGCTCGGTTTCTTTTATCGCGAAACGCGTCTGCGCATTGCTTTGCACCGCTATCCTCATGCCGGCGCTGACGGCATGCTCCATGCCCAGGATCGCAGGCAGGGCTGAAGCCGAACAACGGCAAAGCCCGTGCGAGAAGGCCTATTTCGATGCCACCGCCGATAACAAGATCGCACACGACCAGCATCAGCACATCATCCGCCGCTATTTCTCGGCGCAGCAGGCGGTCTCCGCATGGACGAACACCGCGGCGCAATGTCCGGCGCGTTTTGCCGAAGGCGCGTTGCGCAGCGCGCAGGCACGTCATATGGCTCGCGCACTGGGCGATCAACTGTCGGTGGCCGTCGCGCCGATCACGCTGTCGCGTTTTGACGATGTCGAATCGCTTGACGTCGATTCCAAGTCCCTTGCCACCGCCGCGCAGGCCGAAGACCGTGCCGGATTCGCCATGGAAGTGCTGGCGGCCCGCAACAGCGGCCATGCGACGCTGGATATCAGCGATCGTCATAAGACCACATCGCAACGGTTCGCATCCTTCTCGGGCACCATTGACGATCGTAGGAAAACGTACGAGGCCACCGCCTTGCTCGCCCACCCCGACACGATGCTCGATTCCGCCACCGGCCTTACGGCACCGACCGACGCCACCATCGAAATGAACTGCGCGCGAAGCGAGATAACGGCAATCGCCGGAAGCTCCAATGCCGCGAACGATCATTCCCAGTCACGCGTCACCAATGCAAAACAGTCGACGGATTCGCGAGCGCAATCCCTGGGCGTGCTTGCCGGTCTGATTGCGGACCGTGTCGAATTGGCGCTTGATTGGGGCTATCCTTCCTTCGACGAAGCGCTGTTCGTCTAAGGACGCACAGTCGGGCGCAAAGCAAGACACGCCGGAAATCACACCGTTGCAGCCAGTCCGATTTGACAATCGCCACCACTGTGGCACAATTATCAAGTTGCTTGTTTTCAGGTGACGAATGGATAAGTGTCCGAGCGGTCTAAGGAGCACGCCTCGAAAGCGTGTGAGGGCGAACCCCTCCGCGAGTTCGAATCTCGCCTTATCCGCATGCAATGAAGGTTGAAACAATGGCGTTTCGGCCTTTTTTGTTTATCTGCTTTGCATCTGCCGAAATACGGAATCCGGCATCGAGAAAACGTCGGGGAATCAGTATCCCTGCTCGTGCACGGAAGCGTTGACCCACTGGTCCTGCTTGACGTCGCAGCCGGAGAAGATGCCGATGTCGAGCATGCAGTCGCGGTAATCGCGGCCATGGGCGATGGTGATGTAGTTGTCGTCGACCATACGGTTGTGTGTGGGGTCCAAACCGACCCAACGTCCATCATGGTAGATTTCGACCCATGCGTGCGTGGCGCCCTCGCCGCCGAGCAATCCCGCGATGTATCGGGCAGTGAGTCCGACGTGCCGGCACACGGACAGCATGACGTGCGCGTAATCCTGGCATACGCCCTTGCGTTGAGCGAACGCTTCCTCGGCGGTGGTGCGGATGGTGGTGGAGGCCGGCGTGTAGACGAACGTTTTGAACACCTCGTCCATCACCTCACGGGCTTGGTCGATCGGCGTGCAGTCGGCAGGCAGGGACGCGATGCGTTCACGGCAGATGCCGATCAACGCTTCGATGGCCGGCCCCGGCACTGTCAACGCCGAATTGAAGCGGTACAGCGGCTTGTAGATTTCGGATTTGATATGCGCGTTGTCCACGAAGGCGATGCCGGTCACCGAGTAGTTGAACATGGTGTGCGGTTCGGGAATGAATCCGGTCATCACCACGGAATCGAAGGAATCGATGGTGGTTTCGAGTTCCACATCCGGTTCGATTTTGACTGCCACGTCGATCACCTGCTGGCGTGGGCCGGTGGCTGGAATGCAGCGCAGTTGGAAGCGATGGTCGGTCACGGGCGAGCTGAATGAGAGCTTCATCTCATAGTCAAACACCAGTTTCTTCACATCGTCTCCTCAGCGATTATTGTCGTTCCTTCGGCGTTTTCCACGCCGTGGGCCTTGTTCTAGCCGTTATACACGCACCGTGCGATGGCTGTGGCACGTATTCTTCACAGTCGCGCGGCGTCCATGTCCATCGTGTTGAGCATGCCCAGATCCTTCAGATCCTTCGTGGAGATGCGCCCATCGAAATCTTTCAGCAGCATCCCCAGTTTTTCCGCAAGCTCCGCATATCCCCGCTGCGGCAGCTGGCCGACCAGCCAGCGCAATCCTTCGGCGAAGCATTGCGGTACCGGCAGACCGTTCAACGGCAGGATGTAGCTGCCCAGTTTGGCGAGCGGCGCCTTGAGCTCTTCCACGGAATATCCGAATCGTGTGTACAGATCCAGACGTTCCAGATATTTGCCCACGAAAATGAACGATTTCAGAGTCGGTTCGACGGGGGAATTCTCCACACCTCCCCAGAAGGCGAGCATGTTGTCCGCGATGTCGCGGTGTTTGAAGATGTCCGCGTCCATGCCGCCGTATTCGGATGCCTCCACTATGGAGCTCATGGCCAACTCCACCTGCTGCAACGAGCGAGAACCAAGTTCGGGGCGCAGAATCACCGCGTTGTTGAACGCGTAGACGATGGCGCTGCGTACGGAATCCGGATTCTTCTCGTCGTACAGGAAACTGTGGATGAACGCGTCGAAATCCTCGAAATCCTCCGGCAGGTCGAGCGCACGGGCGAACGGTCGGAACGCGTCCACATCCGTGTCCATCACACGGTCGTAGAAGGGGAAGAATTGGCTCAGCGTGGTGAATACGCGTTCCGTGTAGCGGCCGAGCCAGAACAGGTTGTCGGCCTTCGACGCGGTGACGAGTGCCAGCGAGTGCTTGCGGGACTGCTCCAGCACACGCACGACCTCCGAGCCGGGTGCGTAATCATGCTCCACGCCGGTCTCTTTGGCCAGTACCCAGGTGTCCTTGAAACCGCCGCCCTGTGATGAGTTGACGATCATCTGGCCCGGTATGGACGAGTAGCGTGTCAGTCCCGAATACCATACGTGCGTGTTCTTGCCGGTCACCACGAAGGCGCGCAGATCGCATTTACGTGGGCTCATCTGTCCGGTTTCGGGGTCCACCACGTCGATGTCCTTGAATTGGATGACCTCCTGCGCGATGAACCGGCGCGGTTCGGCCTTGATGCGTTCGGCCAGTTCCTCTCGCCGCGACCGGTCGAGCGACGAGCCGAACACGACGCCGTAGCCGCCCGCTTCCGCCACATCCTTGATGACCAGTTCGCCGAGCCGGTCGAGTACCTCCTTGCGGTCCTTGTCGAACATCGGCATGTAGGTCGGCGCATTGTGCAGAATCGGCTCTTCGCCGAGATAATAGCGGATCATGTTCGGCACGAAATAGTAGATGGCCTTGTCGTCGGCCGCGCCGTTGCCCGGAGCGTTGACGATCGCCACATTGCCCGACCTGTAGGCGGATAGGATTCCCGGCACGCCGACCACGGAATCCGGGTTGAACGCGAACGGGTCGAGATATTCGTCGGACAGACGGCGGTAGACCACGCCGACGCGGTGTTTCCTGCCGGCATAGTCGAGGAAGTACACTTTGTTGTCCACGACTTCGAGGTCTTCGGGGAACGCGAGCGCCGCGCCGGTTTTCTCGGCCAGGTATGCATGTTCGAAGAACGCGGAATTGTACCTGCCGGGGGTGAGCACCACTGCTATGCCGTCGGTGGAGACGAAATCCATGGATTGGCGCAGCAGTCGTGGATAATCGCGATTGTCGCGCACACGTACGTTGCGGAACAGGCTGGGCGTGATTCTACGTTCGATATCGCGGGCGAACAGCGGATAGCTGGCACCGGATGGAATGCGCAGATTGTCTTCCAGCACCCACCATTGCCCGTCCTGCCCCTGCACCAGGTCCTCGCCGGCGATGTGCGCGAACACGCCGCCCGGAGGTGTCACGCCGTTGACTTGCGGAAAGTATCCCGCGGACGTGTACACGTATTCTTCCGGCACGATGCCGTCCTTGATGGCCTGCTTGTCGGAGTAGATGTCGCGCAGGTAGGCGTTCAACGCGTTGACGCGCTGTTTCAGTCCGGCTTCCATTCTGTCGAATTCGTTCGATTCGATGATGCGCGGAATCGGATCGTACGGAAACAGCCGGTCATGGTACTCGCCGTTCTTGTAGATGCCGAACCGTACGCCATTACGGCTCAGCTCTCGGTTGATCGACTCCCGACGATCGACCAGTTCCGAAGCCAACCTTCGTGCGGCGGATTCAATCATCGTTCCACGCTCCCTTCCACCCCATGCGAACGCATGCCAATCTGAGGCATCGTGCCTTGATGGAAGAAAAACCTAACGAACCAGCGTTTCCGGAAAACGAAACGGTCTGTTACGACAATGTCTCGGCAATGGACATGACAAGCGCCCGTAACCTGGCTGTGACAATCGCAATAAAGCTACAGTGTGCGCTTGGCGCGAATGGCTTCGGCGCGGACCGCCAGCTGGTCGTCGGCCGGATATTCGATATGCTCCAGCGTCAGTCCTTGCGGCGCGATCGGTCCTGTGGAGCCTTCGCGCAGCGGAGCCGCCATTTTTCCTGCAAACCAGTCGAGGGAACGTTTGCCGATACCGACCTGCACGCAGCCGTTGACGAGGGAGCGCACCATATTGCGTGCAAACGCGTCGGCGACGATCACGAAGCAGACGAGGCCCGATTCCACGGTCGGCGTACGGTACCGCTCCCCCATCGTCATGCCGCCGTCGATAAGCGTCCGCTGCGGCACGCGACGCCAATACGCGGTCTTCACCTCGCGTATGGTGGTGCCGCCCGGATTTGGGGTGGCGAACGAGCCGAAATCGTGCAGGCCGATCGTCATCGCAGCGGCTTCGTTCATGGATTTGAGGTCAAGTTCATCGTCGATATGCAATACGAAGTTTCTGGTACGGGGGTCCACCTCGCTTGACCTATCGGCGATTCGGTACACGTAGGTACGTTCCAACGCGGAGAAACGCGCGTCGAAACCGTCCGGAGCGGGTGCGATGCCGCGGATTGCGATATCGGCCGGCAGCATGCGCTGAAGTCTGCGGGTAAGCGCGATGACGGGCGGCACGTCCATGTGGCCGACGCAGCGTTTGAGCACGTCCTCGTTGACGTCCAGATGGCATACCTGATGCGAGGCGTGCACGCCGGTGTCGGTTCGTCCGGCCACGGTAAGGCGCAGCGGTTCGGTCGGGTCTCCTTCCGGTACGCGAAGAATGGTATGCAGCACGCGTTCGATTTCGCCCTGTACCGTACGTATTTCGGGCTGTTTCGCCCATCCGTAGAAGCCGGTACCGTCATATGCCAAATCGATGCGTAGTCTCACGGCATTGAGCATAGCAAATGGCTGGCATAGTGAGGCATGTGGCGCGACAGTCTTGGCAGCAGATATGGCAAAGGCCGGGAACCTTGCGATTCCCGGCCTTCAATCAGCTAAGAGCGATTCACTCGGCGTTCTCAGCAGTAGCCTCTTCAGCGGCGGCTTCCGGAGCCTCGGCAGCGGCAACCTTGGTTGCGGCTTCGGCTTCCTTCACCACGGCCTGCTTCGGGCTCACCGGCTCGGTGACGAGCTCGATGATGGCTGCCGGAGCGGCATCGCCGCGACGCGGAGCAATCTTGACGATGCGGGTGTAGCCGCCTTCGCGCTGCTCCATCTGCTCGGCGATCTCGGTGAACAGCTTGTGCACGACGGACTTGTTGCGGATGACGCGCATCACGCGACGACGGTTGTGCAGATCACCACGCTTGGCGAGCGTGATCAGGCGCTCGGCCAGCGGACGAAGACGCTTTGGCCTCGGCAGGGTGGTGGTGATGCGGCCGTTCTGGAACAGGCTGGTGGCCATGTTCGCGAGCATAAGACGCTCATGAGCCGGGCTGGAGGCCAGACGCGGACCCTTCTTTGGTGTAGGCATTGTTTCTCCTTGAAAGCCCCGTTGGATTCAGGTGGGCAGTTGCCCGAACGTCCGAATCCAACGAAGCGGTTAGGTCAAAAGTGGCGGATCACTCGTCTTCCGGCGAGAAGAACGTGCCACCTTCGAGATTATTGGCATCGAAGTTACCCAGCGGGGAAGCCTTGAGGGCGAGTCCCAGAGACTGGAGCTTCTCCTTGACTTCATCGATGGACTTCATACCGAAATTGCGGATATCGAGCAGATCCTGCTCGGTGTGGGCGACCAGCTCGCCGATCGTGTGGATGCCCTCGCGCTTCAGGCAGTTGTAGCTGCGCTGGGTGAGGTTCAGGTCCTCGATCGGGATGTTCATCTCCGGGTTGGTTTCCTCTGCCACAGGAGCAGGGCCAACCTCGACGCCCTCAGCCTGGGTGTTGAGCTCACGGCACAGACCGAAGAGTTCCACCAGGGTGGAGCCTGCGGATGCGACTGCATCGCGCGGGGAGATAGCCGGCTTGGTCTCCACGTCCAGGATGAGCTTGTCGAAGTCAGTGCGCTGTTCAACGCGGGTGGCTTCCACACGATAGCTCACCTTGAGCACCGGGGAGTAGATCGAGTCGACCGGAATGCGGCCGATCTCGGCGTTATCCTGCTTGTTCATCTGGGCGGGCACATAGCCGCGGCCACGCTCGACGGTGAACTCGATCTCGAGTTCGCCATCCTCGGCGAGGGTAGCGATATGCATGTCCGGGTTGGCGATGGTGACGCCGGCCGGCGGGGTGATGTCGCCCGCGGTGGCCTCGCCCTTGCCGCTCTTGCGCAGATACATGACAACCGGCTCATCGTATTCGCTGGTGAGCACGATGCCCTTGATGTTCAGCAGGATTTCGGTAACGTCCTCTTCAACACCCGGCAGAGTGGTGAACTCGTGCGGGACGCCGGAGATACGCACCGAAGTCACAGCCGCTCCCGGAATGGAGCTCAGGAGGGTACGGCGCAGCGAGTTGCCAAGCGTGTAGCCGAAACCAGGCTCAAGAGGCTCGATGGTGAAGCGGGAACGCTGAGGGTTGAGAGATTCCTCGGTAAGTGTCGGACGCTGTGCGATAAGCACTGTGGTTATCCTTTCAGCTTCAGGCCGGTGGTGCACTCACCGGCCATAAGCGGCGTTGGATTGATGATTTCTTCTAGTGCTCAGACGCGACGGCGCTTCGGAGGACGAACGCCGTTGTGTGCCTGCGGGGTGACGTCGGTGATGGAACCGACTTCGAGTCCGGCGGACTGCAGGGAACGGATGGCGGTTTCACGACCGGAACCCGGGCCCTTCACGAACACGTCGACCTTCTTGAGACCGTGCTCCATAGCCTTGCGGGCTGCGGATTCGGCGGCCATGCCAGCGGCGTACGGCGTGGACTTACGGGAGCCCTTGAAGCCGACATCGCCACCGGACGCCCAGGACACAACTGCGCCGGACGGGTCGGTGATCGAAATGATGGTGTTGTTGAAAGTGGACTTGATGTGCGCCTGCCCAACCGGGACCGACTTGCGGTCGCGGCGACGCGGCTTGCGCGCCGCCTTACTTTTCCCTGCCTACAAGATCG
>OAWC01001150.1_pt1 | contig 10123 bp, 7 predicted proteins | sample 1495331 | NCBI WGS metagenome assembly OAWC01 (sample SAMEA2580115, study PRJEB22360) | human gut metagenome | biome: human gut; feature: human-associated habitat; material: faeces | place: Denmark | collected 2008/2010
AACTGACGATAATATCTACGAATAGAAAGTGGATGTCTTAAAAATAGCTCCATATATGCATCTACACGATTATTAACACCATGCATTACCAAATGAGAAATTGTTCCTCTAAATTCTGGACTAATTCCTTTTAATTCATGTTCTTTTGTATCAATAATAGTATAGTTTGCATTTACACGTGGAACAAATTTTGCAACACGCTCAGCTAATGGTCGTTGTTCATCCTCTCCCATAAACAGAGTAACTGGTGTATCTTCAACGATAATCTCCTGCATTCCGTGGAAAAATTCTTGACAGCTAATAGATTTTGTACGGATCCACATCTGCTCCTCCCAATAGCACATAGCATAGGAATAGGTTGCCCCATACTGATTTCCTGATCCAATAAAGTAATGAGGAAGATCTTTATGTTCTTTCCAAAATGCCACCTTATTTTTTGCATACTCATATGCCCACTCATCGGAATCTTTCTCAACCTGAACTAATACATCCGCAAGATTAGCTTCCATCTCTTTATTATAACGGTCATAATCATCAAATTCACCATTTTTATACATCAAGTAATTTGCAACCATATAAAATTTCAACTGCTCATTCATTGGATAAACAATCAGATAATCTTGCTTGTCAGGCTGTGTGAGAATAGTACCTGGATTATCGATGAATGAAAATACTTTTGCACCTTTTTCATGTACTCTGTCCACTAATTCAACCATTTCTTTTGTATTTCCAGATACTGAAGATATAATTACTACAGATTTATTTGTAAATTTTTTGTTTCCTGTAGTCAAAAACTCAGCTGCATTTTCAACAAATACTGGAAGCTTTGAACGGCCACGCATATATACTTCCACCTGCATACTGGAAGCATAAGTCCCTCCAATACCAATAAAATATATTCCATCAAATCCTTCTTCCCAGATTTGATCAATAATTTTTTCAATCTGCGGACGAAGAGCAAGTGCTCCATTCACACTATCAATCTGTGCTTGCTCTTTAAAATTACGCAAACAAGCACCTTCTGTTTCTTTCCACGCTTTTGCTTCATATTTCATAGTTAATATCCCCTTTCACTACTTTCTATTTAATACAATTTCGTTGTCTGCAAATCTAAATTTAAGAAAAATTGTATAGCACGTTGAATCATTTTATCCCAATAAGGCCACTCATGATCCCCTGGTCCTTCCAGATAAACATGACCATAACCATTACTTTCAGCGACTTTTCTAAATTTCTGATTATTTTCATATAAGAAGTCTTCTGTACCACAAAATTGAATTAACCTCGGACGATTTTCGTCTTTAGCAAGTTTCTCTACCAAAAACAGTGGATTTTCCCACTCTTCTGGTTTTCCTGCTTCTCCATGAAAACTCTGTATTTCTTGTGGCGACATATCTTCCCAATTTCCGGCAAGTACCATCTCCGTAAAGCCTACATAATCGAGTACTCCTGATAAACTTGCCACAGCTTCATACCGCCCTGGTCTATTCAATGCGATCTTCACTGCACCATATCCACCCATACTTTCTCCAGCTATAAATGTGTTTTCTCGTCTTTGATCTAAATGAAACCATTTCCCACAAATAGCTGGAAGTTCATCTGCAACATAATGGAAATAATCAATTCCAACTTTTCCTGTTGTATAAAAACTACGTTGAACTTCAGGCATAATTATTATGAAATTATATTTTTTTGCATAATATTCAATTTTAGAAAATCGCGTCCATTCATCACTATTTCCTGACAGTCCATGAAGTAAATAAAGAACCTTCGGTGTTCCCTCATAAAGAGGTGTTACATCATTAGAAACATCCGGGAAAATAACATTAATCTGTGTTGTCATTCTTAAATTTTTTGAATAAAAATTCCCTGTAAATAATCCCATTATTTTAATTTTACCTTTTATCTGAAAATTGTACATTAAAGTTACATTTATCACCACGCACATAATTGCGATTGAATTCGATTACCCTTCCATCCGTATCACACGTAAGACTTTTAAACAACATCACGGGTGTTCCTGCATCTATTCCCAACAGTTTTGCATCATTCAAACTAGGACGAACCAAATCCAATGTCTGCTCTGCTTCCGCTAGATGAATACCATACATTTCATATACTTCATACACAGAAAACACCGATAAATCAATCCCATCCATTTTGGGAATTAAATAATGCGGTATATATAATTCCTCCAAAGAAATCGAATCTCCGTCAGCATAACACATGCGCTTAATATAAAAAATAGGCTCTTCTGGTTTAATGCCGAACATATTTCCATACAAATTTCCTGCCATTCTTAGATACTTGGACACAATTCTAAAAGATGGTTTCATATTCCTATCTAACATTGTCTGCGTGAAACCTTCTAACTTTTCCATGTTTCGTTCGATTTTATGTCCTAAAACATATACTTCTTTATCAGAAATATATTTCAGCAATCCTTCTTTGACCAAAACTTCTATGGCTGTTCTCACAATTTGCTTCTGAACACCAAACATTTCAGCCAATTCTGTATCAGTAGGTATTTTTGTACCAGGATATAAATCACCATCTTCTATTTCTATTCTTAAAATCTCACTCACTTGCTGAGTGATCATTTTTTTACAGGCAGTTTTCATATTTCGGCTCCTTATTTTTTAGTTACCATGCTCCAAAATACTTTAATGTTTCTGTTGCATTTGCTGCACCTTTTTCCATTGCCCCTTCTATAGAAAGTCCATCTACAATTCCTGTTAAAAATCCAGCAATATAACTATCTCCGGCTCCCATACTATCTACAAGATGATCACAAGGAACGATTCCAAAACGATGATATCTTTCACCATCATAACACAAACTGCCTTCTTCTCCCATCATACAAATGACAAGCTTAGGTCCCTGTTTTTGAATTCTTTCCATTTGTTCTCTTACCTCTTTAGTATCTCCTGTTTCCACAGAATAAAAGAGATAATCTGTATATGGTATCGCTTTTACACTTTCCTCTGAATCTGGGTTTGTCGCACAATCAAAGGCAGTAACAATTCCTTTTTCTTTCAACTCTTTAAACTGTCCTTCTACTTTGCCCCAAACATCACAAATTACAACATCAAAATTTTTGATATAATCAATATCTTCATCTGTTAATTTATATTTTTCCAATACGCCTTCGTCGTAATCTCCAAATACTCTTTCGCCATCTATCAATTCAACCTGGGTAACGGCTGTCTTTCCTTTTTCTACACGCAAATGCGAAGTGTCAACGCCTTTCGCTTTGATAGTTTCTATCATAATCTGTCCGTAGACATCATCACCTACTGGTCCAATATATGCAGCCTCTCCTCCTAAACGGAGTGTATAAACTGCCATATTTACCGGGCCTCCCCCCGGAAATGCTTTTCCACCATCTATATTGTTATAATAATCAATACAGTTACTTCCAACTGCCGCTAATCTCATACGATATCACTCCTTTTTTATCTGGTGTCTCGCCTTGTTAGAACATTCGTATATTGTACCTGATCTGGTCTCGCCATAATCCTAAAAAACTCAATACCTACTCCTCTATCGTCGTTTACAACACCTGACTGATAGTACAAGTATTGTCCTTCTTCTACCTTCAACAATTTAGCTTCTTCTTCTGTGGCAAATGTAATTCCTACTTTCTCCGTCCCTTTAGTCAACAATATGCCTAAATCCCCTAGAACTTTATATAAAGATTCTTCTGCAAAATTGTGAGCTTCCAAACCTTCACACTGTTCGTAATTAATGTAACTATTCTCAATCATCAAAGGAACATTGTTTCTAATCCGCAAGCGATATAAATGAAATACTATATCTCCCTCTTTTATCTGAAGTTTTCTCGCAACATATCCATCACACGTCTCAATTCTAGAGATTAATACTTCTGTCCAAAGAAAGTACCCTGTTTTTCTCATTGCTTCCGAAGTAGACTGAATTCCCTTTATATCCCTAACTAATCTCGGAGGTGCCACAAAGGTTCCAGAGCCTTTTACACTATATAGTTTTCTTTCTTCAATTAGTTGTTGAATAGCTGTATGGAGAGTGGAACGATTCATTTGCCACATTGTACACAACTCCCGTTCGCTCGGAAGCTGTGTATGTGGTTTTAGTTGGTTTTCTTGTATATACCATTGAATCTGTTCCATCGCCATATCTTGCGGACGAATTTTTTTTATTTTCTCCATACAGTTCTCACCTTCTCAACATATTAAGTCTAATGCTTATGCACTTTCTCTTTTATTTTTTCTATCCCAATAATAGAATACTGGAAGTCCTGTAACTACTGCCACAAGCGCACAAATTAAGCTCTGCATTGGCGCATATGTGAGCTCGCCCCAAATAAGTGTACTTGTCATAATAATTGCAATAAGAGGCATAATTGGACCACCTGGACACTTATAAGATGGATTGTATCCATGTTCTTTGCCTTTTTTTCGAAGCACAAAGATTGTAGCGAATGTAAGCACATTCTTTAATAATGCTACCATTGTAAAGTATCCTAGCAATGCTGACAAGTCTGAAGCAAAAATTAATACGATTGCAACCGCACACTGTACGATAATTGAAAAATAAGGAGTTTCGTATTTTGGATGAACTTTTGCAAAAGATTTAAAGAATAAATTATCTTTCGCCATAGCATACTCGATACGTGGCTGGAACATAATACAAGATGATAATGAACCAATTACAACAATAATTGCCATAATTGCAACAATTGTACCTGCATAATGTCCAATTCCTGGAAGCTTAGATGCCAACAATGCGATTGGAGCATCAGATGTAGCCATTTCATCAATAGAAAGAATTCCAGAAGCTACAAATGTTAATCCTGCATAAAGAGCAAGTACAATAACTGCTGTAAGAATAAGACCCAAAGGCATATTCTTTTTCGGATTTTTAATTTCGCCTGACATATAACAAGCAGCTCCCATACCATCATATGACCATGTTGTTGCAGCTATACCTGCGATTAGCGCAGCAATTCCACTTGTTGCATATCCTTCCAAAGGTGCAGAAGATAATAAAATATCCCCCTGAAGATTGAATAAACCAATACCAATAACCAATGCAAATGGTAAAATTTTAAGAGCTGTAATAATTGTCTGGAATTTTCCACCACCTTCTACCGAACGTATGTGTACTCCCATGAAAATTAATACAAATACTACAGCAACCAGCTTTAATACCAAACCATGAATCGGAATAAAAAATGCAAGATAATTCACAATTGCTAAAGCCATGATTGAAATTGACGGTGGGTCAGTTGCCCAAAAGCTGATCCATCCACACAAGAATGCGAGTGGTCGTGATCCTGCTTCACGGAAGTAAACATATTGTCCACCATCCTCTGGATAAGCAGATGCTAATTCCGAATATACAAAGTTTGCTGGAATCTGAAGCAATCCCCCTATAATGAATGCTAATACCAGAAACAAGCTACTACCGGCAGCATTTGCTACCTCAGATAAAGATGAAAAAATACCAGAGCCTACTGTAGTACCAACGCCAAGTGCAATAACAGCGCCAAGTCCAAGTTTACGACCAAGTTCGTTTTTGTTTTCAGACATAAAAACTCTCCCTTTCCTTTTAAACAGAGTATAATTGAAAAATCTTGTGCACGACTTTTCTTTTTTTAATTTCCTATTATCTTCGATGCTTTTATATTGTAAACAGCTATCTATCTTCGCTATCACAATTTCTTAAATAATCTATTACTTTTTATTTATTCACTTTCCATTTAAACGATTCCTGCCTCGGCCATTAGCTCACGCATGTTATCAATGGCACGTTTCGCATAAAAACGTGGTTCGTTAATATAATTTGTAACCAATTCAAGTGTTGCTGTTTTATCATAACCTATTCGTTTCATTTCATATAGCATTTCTTTAATTGGAATATTTCCCTCTCCTGGTATCATATGGGTGTCTGATCCATTTTCTCCATCAATAATATGCATATGATCCATCTTATTTCCGAGTTTATCAAAATATGCCATAATACTTTCATGCTGTACAAATGGTGGAACAATATCACACATGCCGACTACATATGGATTATCCACTCTTCTAAATAGCTCCACCAAATCATTTGCTCTTGTAAAGAAATTAGATTCATACGGTGTTAAAGCTTCAACTACTAGCTTGATTTCTAGTTTTGCTGCATAATCTCCCAACTCTTGAATATTTTTTTCTAATCTGCTCCACAACTGATCATATGTAGCAAGATATCCGCCGTTTGCAGGACTTGTAAGTACAAATTCCGCACCCATCTCTTTTGCCATTTCAAGAGACAGTTTCAGATAATCAACAGCATCTCTTCTCTGAGCCTCTGAACCAATCATATAATTGTAAGGATAGGCATTATGCTCCGGTGTGTAACCAAGCACCGGCATTTCATACTTTTCAATTAATCGGCGAACTTCATTAATATCTCCCGCTTTCAGATCCGGTGCATATGCATGTGGACGCCCACCCATCTTTGTTGTCTCACGTCCCAAAGCTCGATATAATCATAACCGTACTCTTTAGCATCCATAAAACAATGCTCCAACGGATTCCTCTGATATCCCGATGTAAACATTCCGACTTTTAACATTATTTTATTCCTCCTTGTTGTGTTTTTGTTGGTAAAATTATATAATAATTAAGCACCATTTTTCTATTCGCAAGAGGTCTAAAATTCAATTATAAAAAATGTATAAAATCCCATAACCATGTTGTTTGTTATTCTAATTCTATACCAATTATGTTATTCTGCATGTTTTATCCCCTTTATCCCCTCTTCTTTTTATGCATTATGCACATAGTGGTATGTTTTTGATTTATATTTATACCAGTTTCATCAGATACACTTATTTTGCCACTTATTTTTTAGTTATCCATCCAATTGCCAATGCTTTGTGCACCATGATAACTTATAAGTGTTCTAATAAATAGTGTGCAATATCTGTTAGAACACTTCGATGACTTTTATTCATTAAGGAACGAGCATTCAGCTTTGATTTTTTTGTTGCTGGATATCTGACCTTTCTAAGGTTCATCTGTTATTTGATGTCGCCTCACTTTTACTCTTAATATCTTTATTTTCCTATACATAAGTTATGTCTTTACAAATATCATTAATCATTAGGAGGTTTAAATAATATGTCTGAATACGCAGATCTTATTTTATTATCAAACTGTATTTTTACAGCCACAGAGGAAATACCTTTCTCTGGATATATTGCTATCAAAAACGACCGGATACTTTCTATCGGAAAAGGATTGGCTCCTACTGAACTAATAGGAACAAACACAAAATATCTTGATTATGGGAACAAAACAATTACGCCTGGATTCTCCGATGTACATTGCTTTTTCACAGGTTATTCTGTAGGATTTGTTGGAATAGACTTATCCGCAGCTACTTCTCAAGAAGATATACTGAATTCAATTAAAGAGTATGCGAAAGGAATTCCTGCAGACAAACCTATTTTGGGACATGGTTGGAACTCCGATACAATCCAACCTGATGGAACAGATTTGTTAGATGAGGCTTTTTCCACTCGCCCTGTTCTTCTGTTTGCAAAAGGCTGCGAAACTTGTTGGATGAATCAAGCTGCTATAAATCGTTATCAGTTTACCCCGGAAACCTGTTATCCGGAGAGTTATGTTCGCTTTTTACCAGACTTACTTGGAGATAAAGACTTTATAATTCCGGAATTTAAGCGCTATATTAAAATGATGAACAGTAAAGGAATCACTTCCATCAAAGAAATGGGATTCGATGATTTCTACGGATTTACTGACATTCTCGCAGAACTAGAATCCGAAAACGCTTTAACTATCCGCGTAAACTTTATGAGCCAACCTGTTGCTGAACCTTTTAATCTCTCATATGGCAAGGAAATGCGTGAAAAATTTAAAGGAGAGTTTGTTCGTTTTTCTGGATATAACCAAATGACCGACGGTTCTATAAGCGAACTTTGCGGTGATTTGAAAAAACCTTATTCCTGCGCAGATACGACCTGTGCACAAGACATTGATTGGGATCTTTTAGCAAACGATACCTTTAAAGCTGATACCGAAGGATTTCGTTTCTCATTACATGCTCAAGGAGATGCTGCTATTTCAAAAGTATTAGATATTTATGACTCTTGCCAAAAAGATGAAAATGGAAAACTTATAAATCGTCACAGTATTACCGATCTTGAATTCAGTGATCCAACAGACTTGGAGCGTATGGGAAAATTAGGCGTAATTGCTGAAATATACCCTCAAATTCAATCTATCGCAAATCGAAAAGACAAACTTGCCATGATTGAAGAAAAGATTGGTATGGATCGCGGACAGTATTATTGGAACAGACGTAAAATGGCTGACAGCAATGTGTTATTAAGTTGCGGAACTGATCTTCCACTTCTTATTGATGATATCCCAGAATCTATTTATCATGCAGTCGGAGGAAACTTCCCTGAAGGTGGAGAGCCATTTAACAAACAAAATATGCTGACTATTCCTGAGTTACTAACTGCATGGAGTGCTGGCGGTGCTTATAATCTATATCAAGAGAAAGAGCTCGGCACACTGGAAAAAGGAAAAAAAGCTGATATTGTCGTATTCGACGGAAATCTATTTGAAACAGCTATTGAAGAAATTCGTTCTCGCAAAGTAGAAGTAACTTTTCTCAACGGACGAATCGTATATAGCCATGAATAAATAAAAAAAATATCTCTCTTATCTAAACAGTTTATATTCTCTTTAAGAAAGGAATGGAAATATTTATGAAAGAGTCTTATTTTATGGGGATTGATACTGGAACAAACTCTAGTAAAGGTGTATTAATCAATTCTCACGGAGAAATTATAGCAGAACATACAACTGAACATGCAATGACAAATCCTGCCCCAGGTCACTATGAACATGATGCCGACAAAGATTGGTGGGGGGATTTATGTATTATAAGCAATGCACTGATTGAAAAATCCAAAGTTTCACCATCTGACATTAAAGCAATCGGAACAAGTGCACTTGGTGCCGACTGCCTACCTGTCGACGATCAGTGTCGACCTCTACGCAAAGCTATCCTATATGGTATTGATGCACGTGCAACCGATGAGATAGAACAACTCACAGAAATGTATGGGGAAGAACAGATCCGACAGTGGTACGGACGTCCATTATGCTCCAGTGATGTAATGCCTAAGATTCTTTGGATAAAAAATAAAGAGCCAGATATATATGCAAAAACCCACAAGTTTCTAACAGGCTCTAGTTTTATAGCAGCAAAACTTACTGGTAATTATGTAGTCGATCGTTTTTTAGGACTTGCAAGTTTTAATCCACTTTATTTTAATGATGGAACACCAAATCCTGAAACTTGCCTACCAATTTGCCGCCCTGATCAGCTAGCAGAAGTGAAGGAAGCAAATGATATCGCAGGTTATGTAACTGAAACCGCTTCAAAGGAAACGGGTCTTGCAGTTGGCACTCCAGTCATTGTAGGAACAGATGACTCCGGCGCAGAAGCAATCAGCACTGGCGTTGTTGCCCCTGGTAAAATGATGATTCAATTCGGTTCTTCCATTTATATGATTCTCGGGACAAAAGAATTGGTTGATGATGAACGCTTATGGCGTGAAGAATTTATTGTACCAGGACTTTGTGACATATCTGCCGGCACTAATGCTGCAGGCTCTCTTACTAAATGGTATAGAAATACAATTTTCCCAGATGCACTCGAACTAGAGCAAAATGGTGGTCCTGATGCTTACATCACCATGATGCAAGATTTGGATAAAATTCCTGTTGGAAGCGATGGCCTTATTACACTCCCTTATTTTGCTGGTGAAAGAACTCCAATAAATGATCCTCTTGCAAGGGGAATTCTATTTGGATTAACGCTTGCTCACACGCGTCAGCATATGTACCGAAGTGCTTTGGAATCTGTTGCATACTCAGTAAATCAGCAATTAAAGATCATGCTTGAGCACGATGTTCCTATCGACCAGATTTTTGCCGTAGGTGGTGGTGTTAAAAATGACTTATGGATGCAAATTGTTGCAGATGTTACTGGTAAAGAAATCAGTACAACAAGTGATGACAGTGGACTGGTTATGGATGTAATCCAGGGAGAAAATCAT
>OAWC01001156.1_pt1 | contig 10082 bp, 5 predicted proteins | sample 1495331 | NCBI WGS metagenome assembly OAWC01 (sample SAMEA2580115, study PRJEB22360) | human gut metagenome | biome: human gut; feature: human-associated habitat; material: faeces | place: Denmark | collected 2008/2010
GAACATGGAAACGGTGTGGCCCCGGAGAATATACGTCTTGAAAGGAACGGCGGGTTGTTTGCTGCGGAAGATGCACAGGCTACAACCAGATATTATTATAAGATACATCCGGATAAAGTGATCATAATAGGTGGTTACTGGCTGGGAAATGCTTTGATTTATCTCATTCTTTTGGAAACTATGAATAAAGCGTTCAAATATTGGAGAAATAAGAAGGGTACAGCAGATGAAACAGTTGCTTAAGGAAAACAGTAAATGGAAAAACGTTGGATGGTTTTTCCGGATCTTATTCATGATATTTGCGTTGACACCGGGCTGTCTGACAACATTGAGTGACGGATTGGACGGTCTGCATGTGGAAATGGTTTTTCTGACCATGGGTGTGGGAGCAGTATGCTGGATCACGAAGGACGAATCTCTGAGAAAAAACAGATGGCTGCATGTTTTGTGCGCCTTTTTTGCGGTTACTACGGTAATGGGGACGAGCTATCATGAGCAGGGCAGCTGGAACTATGTGTTTGGAAACTTTGCTCAGTTCCTGTTGGCGCTGGTGGTGATGGCCGGTTATTACAACCTGTATGAGAGTCTCATTGCGTTGGGAGCCTATGTGTCGGAACATTGGGAAGGAGTGCGCAGGAGAGAAATAAAGGGGAAAATAGAGAACTTTATTTTCGAAGCCCATCCCTTCTGGAGTACTTTTGCCATAGCAATGCTGTGTGCGCTGCCCTATATGATAAGTTTTTTCCCGGGACCGATTCAGGCGGATGCATTTGAACAGGTGTGGAAGTACATGGGAATTATTGAAAACAGCAATAAACACCCGGTGGTATCCACAGCAATCATGGGAAGATGCCTGGCTTTCGGAAGAGTGGTACTGGGATCCGACAATCTTGGAATTTTTACCTATACTTTGATACAGTCCCTATTGCAGGCAGTTGGAATCTCATATCTAGTCTGCGTTATGAAAAAAATGAAAGCTCCGGTCTGGATCCGTTGGTTCGGACTTCTGTTTCTTACTGTGTTTCCGCTATTTCCCATGTGGGGATTTACTATGGTGAAGGATGCACAGTACTATATCAGCCTGTTGTATTTTGGAGTGTCATTTGCGGACATCCTGGTAGATGGAACGGAAAAGAAAAAATGGTGGAAACAGATCGTATTTCTCTGTGCTTCTTACGGTATGATACTCTGCAGAAAAGAAGGCAGATACCTTTTGGTTTGTGCGCTGATCTGTCTGTTTTTCTATCATAAAAAGCAGTGGAAATTATACCTGTTTACAGCAGTAACCGGTTTTATGATCCTGTTCTATATAGAGCAGATATATATGCCGGCACATGATATTGAAGAGGGAAGACTGGCGGAAGGACTATCGGCCCCTATTCAACAGACGGCAAGATACCAGAGGGATCACGGAGCAGAGGTCACGGAGGAAGAACGGGCGATTCTGTCGGAATTGTTTGATGACTATGATCAGATGGGAACGGCACATTATTCACCGGAGATATCCGATGCGGCCAAAGACCAGATGATATCCCATCCCACGAAGGAACAACTGAAGAATTATTTTAAAGTCTGGTTTGCACAGTTCTGCAAGCATCCGGATACTTATTTCCAGGCATTTTTTAACCAGACTTACGGATATTTTTATACGGACCGGAAGGACAGACTGGGAACGCCGATCATAGAGACTACGGTTGGCAGAGAGCAGCTTTCGATGGAAGAGTTCTATATGGAAATAGGATTTCCTCCACAGCTGAAAGGCATGAGAGAATTTCTGATCGGCATGATACATTTTGTAACGCAATTCCCGCTGATCTCCCTGTTGTATAATGCGGGATTTCACGGATACCTGCTGCTGGGATATGTGGTGTATCTGCTGGGATCGAAAAAGGGAAAGCGGATTTTGCTGATAGTACCCACACTGCTGGTGTTTGCGGTATGCATTCTTTCCCCGGTCAACGGAGAACTGCGCTATATGCTGCCGGTGATGATAATGCTTCCGCTAAATCTGACATGGTGTGCTTATCAGGAAAGAGAATCTGTTGCAGAAAAAGAGGAGAAATAAAATGACATATAAAAAACCGGAACTTTTAATCCCGGCCAGCAGCCTGGAAGTATTAAAAACGGCTGTTATTTTTGGCGCGGATGCTGTTTATATCGGCGGAGAAGCTTTTGGACTGCGGGCCAAGGCAAAAAATTTCAGCAGTGAAGAAATGGCGGAAGGAGTTGCATTCGCCCATGCACATGGAGTGAAGGTTTATGTGACGGCCAATATTCTGGCGCACAATTATGATCTCGAGGGAGCCAGAAAATATTTTGCCGAGCTGCGGGATATGAAGCCGGAGCAGCCGGATGCGCTGATCATTTCCGATCCGGGAATGTTCATGATCGCCAAAGAAGTCTGGCCCCAGGTGGAGGTGCATATTTCCACGCAGGCCAACAATACCAACTATGAGACATATCTGTTCTGGTGGAAGCTGGGAGCCAAAAGAGTGGTGTCTGCCAGAGAACTGTCACTGGTAGAGATCAAGGGAATCCGGGAGAAGATTCCTGCGGAAATGGAGATTGAGAGTTTTGTCCACGGGGCAATGTGTATCTCTTATTCCGGCAGATGTCTGCTGAGCAATTTCTTTACAGGAAGAGATGCCAACAGAGGTGCCTGCACACATCCCTGCCGCTGGAAATATGCGGTGGTGGAGGAGACCCGTCCCGGAGAATATCTGCCGGTTTACGAGAATGAGCGGGGGACATATATTTTCAACTCCAAGGATCTGTGCATGATCGAACATATTCCGGAGCTGGTGGAGGCAGGAATCGACAGTCTCAAGATCGAGGGGCGTATGAAGACCGCATTGTATGTGGCAACGGTAGCCAGAACCTACCGGAAGGCCATTGATGATTATTTTGCCGATCCGGAGCTGTACGAGAAAAATATGGACTGGTACAAGGCAGAGATCTCCAAGTGCACCTATCGTCAGTTTACGACGGGGTTCTATTTCGGCAAGCCGGATGAAAATACGCAGATCTATGATAATAACACTTACGTGAACGAATATATTTATCTGGGAATTGTGGAGGCAGTAAAGGATTCTCTGTGCCGGATCGAGCAGCGGAACAAATTCTGCGTGGGCGATTCCATAGAAATCATGAAGCCTGACGGCACCAATGTACCGGTCACGGTGGAAGCTATGTACACCGAGGAGGGAGAAAGTGTGGACAGTGCACCCCATCCCAAGCAGGTGCTGTGGATAAAGTTATCCATGCCGCCGCAGGAATTTGATTTGCTGCGTCAGAAAAATGCTGATTGACAAAGAGTGACCGGAGGTAACGCCTTATGAAAAGGGAAGGCAGAATTCATAAAGGAGTGTCCATAGGTGCCTATAGTATTCTCATCGCTTTTATGCTGTTGCTGTTGTGGACAGTACTCAGGTATCCGGGGAATCATCTGATCCCATGGCAGATGGCTCTGGGGGTGGCGGCTGCTACAGTGTTGCTGTTGGCGGCCGGTGCGGCATGGAATAAAATATATACGGTGACAGGCCGGAGAAATTCGCTGTATGCCGTAGCGCTGGTATTGTTTGGGGTGCTGCTTTATGTGGTTTCATTGAGCCGGCAGGGGAATGAGAATACTCTGCTGGATTACACCTATGTCTATCGGGATGCCCTGAATCTGGCGAACGGGAGAGAACTGGAAGACACCAATTATTTTTTGACCTATTCGAATAATCTGAAGCCGATGCTTTTGCTTTCCGTTCTGTTTCGGATGGCATTGCTGATGGATGTGTCCCCGTTTTATTTTGTTTTGCTGCGGAATGTAATTCTGGTGATGCTGGTGGCATGTGCCTGTGGTTATCTTGCGGGACGGAATGGGGATACTTGCTGGAGATTTCCGATCCTGCTTGCCTTTGTATTTCTGCTTCCGATGTGGGAGATGACTGCCGTGTTTTATACGGATTCCATGAGCTTCGGTATGGGAATCCTGGGACTGGCTTTCCTGAAATTGGCGGCAGCATCCAGGGGGAAGCGCCGGCAGATCCTGTGGGCGCTGCTTGCGGCCGGTATGGCAGTACTGGCAGGCACATGGAAGATCACAGTGATCATACCGCTGATCGCATGCGCTGTGATCCTCTTGTGGCAGAGAGTGTCGGTGGACCGTCGAGTGACATTGCTGTTTGGAGGTTTTGTCGTGATTCTGGGAGTGGCTCTGCAGCTCTGGGCCAATTCCTACGAGATCACAAAGGAAGCATCTGAAACAGCCAATCCTGTGATCAGCTGGGTGGCACTGGGAATGAAGGAAGACGGTTCCTGGACCAACAACACAGAGTTTGTGGATCATATGTATGAATTTTCCACCAGACAGGAAAAACAGCAATACAGTATGGAATATATTCGCGAAAACAGATCGGAATTCTGGAATCCCGTACATTTGCGCAAAAAGGCAAGCTATAATTTTGCCAACGGAAATCTGGGGGCCAGTGCATTTTTAAACGTGGAGTACAGCGATGGAACCTTGCTCTGGGAAATGTTTTCGCCCTGGGGAAAATACTACTGGCGCACCTGTCAGTATTGTTTCTGCTATCTGGTGTCCATGTATGTGCTGTTACTGATCGGAATGATCCTCAGCCTTCGCAATATTATCAGAGATCAGGAACCACCTGTAATGCTGATGATCTGTCAGTTGGGATTTATCGGTATCGTTGTTTTTTTAATGTTCTGGGAAGCCAGTGGAAGACAGATGTACAATCAGATGCCCGGAATCCTGCTGGGAAGTGTTCTGAGTATAGAGTATTTTTGGAAAAACTTATCACTAAAACCTCGAAAATAATAATTGACCATTATAACGCACATGTTGTACACTGTATTCGATATTATTTTATTGTATACCGAAGGGAAGTAGGGACATGCGCGAAGAATTGAATGTAGAGGAGCTTTTTGCCAGCAAGGTGTTTACCCTGGGCAAGATGAAAGAGAGGCTCCCAAAGAGTACTTACAAAGAAGTGAAGAAGATCATGGATCAGGGAGGAGAACTTTCCCTGGCAACTGCGGATGTAGTGGCAAGTGCCATGAAGGATTGGGCCATCGAGAACGGTGCCACTCATTATACCCACTGGTTCCAGCCGTTGACCGGCATTACCGCAGAGAAACATGATGCTTTTGTGACACATCCTGATGAGGATGGCCGGATGATCATGGAATTTTCCGGCAAAGAACTGATCAAGGGAGAGCCCGATGCATCTTCTTTCCCTTCCGGAGGCTTACGTGCTACCTTTGAGGCAAGAGGTTACACTACATGGGACATCACTTCCCCCGCATTTATCAAAGAGACCGCTACCGGTCCGACCCTTTGTATCCCTACAGCATTCTGTTCTTATAAAGGCGAAGCACTGGATAAGAAGACACCGTTACTTCGTTCCATGGAGGCTCTGAGCAAGCAGGCGATCCGTATCGTCCGCCTGTTCGGCAATACAGAAGCTACCAAAGTACTGCCTTCCGTTGGCGCGGAGCAGGAATATTTCCTGGTAGATTCTGCCAAGGCTTTGCAGCGTGAAGATATTATTTTCGCCGGACGAACCCTGTTCGGTGCTCCCGCCCCCAAGGGACAGGAGATGGATGACCACTATTTCGGTGTTATCCGTGAGCGTATCGGTGGTTTCATGCATGATGTCAATATCGAGCTGTGGAAGCTGGGTGTAACATCCAAGACCCAGCATAATGAGGCGGCTCCCGCACAGCATGAAGTGGCGCCCATCTACGAGTCTGCCAATGTGGCAGTGGATCACAACCAGCTGGTAATGGAGACTCTGAAGCGTGTGGCAGGCAAGCACGGTCTGCGCTGCATGCTGCATGAGAAGCCTTTTGCCGGAGTAAACGGTTCTGGTAAGCATAACAACTGGTCCATCACTACGGACAATGGTGTAAACCTTCTGGAGCCCGGCCAGACCCCCAATGAAAATATTCAGTTCCTGCTGGTACTGGCATGCATCATGAAAGCTGTAGATACCCATGCGGATCTGCTGCGTCAGAGTGCGTCCAATGTAGGTAACGATCACAGACTGGGCGGTTACGAGGCACCCCCTGCCATTATTTCGATCTTCCTGGGCGAACAGCTGGAGGATGTGGTGGCACAGCTGGTGGAGACCGGTAAAGCAGACAATCTGAAAGAAGGCGGTGTATCCACATTGCCGGATTTTGTAAAGGATGCTACCGACAGAAACCGTACTTCACCGTTTGCCTTTACAGGAAATAAATTCGAATTCCGTATGGTGGGAAGCGAGGATTCCATCGGAAGCCCCAACACCACCCTGAATGCCATTGTGGCAGAGGCGTTCTGCGAAGCTGCAGACCGTCTGGAAGGTGCGGAAGATTTCGATATGGCAGTCCATGATCTGATCAAGGAATATATGACGGAGCACCAGCGTATTATTTTCAATGGCAACGGTTATGCCAGGGAATGGGAAGAGGAAGCAGCCAGAAGAGGACTGCCCAATATTCCTTCCATGGTAGCAGCAGTAGATACTCTGACTACTCCCAAGGCTATCCATCTGTTTGAAAAGTTCGGTATTTTCACCGAGGCAGAGCTGCGTTCCCGCGCGGAGGTACTGTACGAGACCTATGCAAAGACCATCAATATCGAGGCACTGACTATGGTGGATATGGCAAACAAGCAGATCATTCCTGCAGTAATGAAATACAGCAAGTCGCTGGCAGATGCTGTTATTGCTATTACGGAAGCTGGCGGAGACACCTACGTGCCTACCCGTATGTTGCAGCAGATCACACAGAAGCTGACAGAGATGGAAAAGGCATCCGAGGCACTTCTCGAGGTGGAGAAAAAGGCTTCCGCCATGGAGAGAGGCAAGGAGCAGGCATTCTGTTATCATGATGAAGTCATGGTGGCAATGAACGCACTGAGAAAACCTGCGGATGAACTGGAAAAGCTGGTAGACAAGAAGTACTGGCCGTTCCCGACCTATGCGGATCTGTTGTTTGAGGTATAGAGCACTTCAGAGATCGCTTCGGATGCAAAAGTAAAGCCTCGTAGAGGCGATTTTGCGAATGGAGTTCTGAATAGTTACAATTTTTTCAAAAAAGGTATTGCATTCAAAAAAAATCTGTTGTATAGTAATGAGCCATAGAGGAGCGATCCTCACAAGTTAATATTTTTCAATGCGAAACGAAGGCGTTTACACTAGGAAGTGTAGCGCCTTTTTTTGTTGCTATTCAGAGCCGTAACTATCGTACATCTTCGGCGAATGCTTGCATGCGCAAGAAGATGTAACGATAGTTATTCGGCGAAGTAACTTACATAAGCAAAAGGAAAGCATCGAAGATGCGATTTTGCGCATGTAAGTTCTGAATAGCAACTGTGCAAGTAAGTCGCAGGAAGCATGGAAAATAGCAAGAATAAGGAGGAAACGAAGATGAGTGAAGTATTAAACGTGGAAGAAATCTTTGGCAGTAAGGTATTCACTCTGGGTAAGATGAGGGAAAGATTACCCAAGAGCGTATACAAAGAAGTGAAGAAGATCATTGATCACGGCGGAGAGCTGTCTCTGGCCACCGCTGATGTTGTAGCAAAGGCAATGAAGGATTGGGCCATCGAGAACGGTGCCACCCATTATACCCACTGGTTCCAGCCTCTGACCGGAATCACCGCAGAGAAGCACGATGCATTCGTAACCCATCCCGATGAGTACGGCAAGATGATCATGGAGTTCTCCGGTAAGGAGCTGATCAAGGGCGAGCCCGATGCATCTTCCTTCCCCTCCGGAGGCTTACGAGCTACCTTCGAGGCAAGAGGCTATACTGCATGGGATATCACCTCTCCCGCATTCCTGAAAGAGGATGCAACCGGCGTGATTCTCTGCATTCCCACTGCATTCTGTTCTTACAAGGGTGAGGCACTGGATAAGAAGACACCGCTTCTTCGTTCCATGGAAGCAGTCAGCACACAGGCACTGCGTATCGTAAGACTGTTCGGCAATACCGAAGCTACCAAGGTCGTAGCTAGCGTGGGACCGGAGCAGGAATATTTCCTGGTAGACAGAGACAAATACTTAAAGCGTGAAGACCTGATCTTCGCAGGACGTACCCTGTTCGGTGCACCCGCACCCAAGGGACAGGAGCTGGAGGATCATTACTTCGGTACTATCCGCGAGAGAATCGGTTCCTTCATGAAGGATCTGAACATTGAACTGTGGAAGCTGGGTGTAACCGCCAAGACACAGCATAACGAAGTGGCTCCCGCACAGCACGAGCTGGCTCCTATTTATGAGACCGCCAACATTGCGGTAGATCATAACCAGCTGGTTATGGAGACCATGAAGAAAGTAGCAGGACGTCACGGTATGACCTGCCTGCTGCATGAGAAGCCTTTCGCCGGAGTGAACGGTTCCGGTAAGCATAACAACTGGTCCCTGGGAACCGATAACGGTGTCAACCTGTTGGATCCCGGCGATACTCCTAACGAGAACATCCAGTTCCTGTTAGTACTGGCATGTATCCTGAAAGCCGTAGATACCCATGCAGATCTGCTTCGTCAGAGTGCATCCGATGTCGGCAACGATCACAGACTGGGAGCTAACGAGGCACCCCCTGCCATCATTTCCGTATTTCTGGGCGAGCAGCTGGAGGATGTGGTAAAGCAGCTGGTTGAGACCGGTGATGCTACTCATTCCATCCAGGGCGGTAAACTGTTGACCGGCGTATCCACTCTGCCGGATCTGGATAAGGATGCCACCGACCGTAACAGAACTTCACCGTTTGCTTTCACCGGCAACAAGTTTGAGTTCCGTATGGTAGGTAGTGCAGACTCAATCGCCAGCCCCAACACCACTCTGAACGCTATCGTTGCAGAAGCTTTCTGCGAGGCAGCAGACATTCTGGAGAAAGCAGACGATTTCGATATTGCCGTACACGATCTGATCAAGAAGTACCTGACCGAGCATCAGAGAATCATCTTCAACGGCAACGGCTATTCCGAGGAATGGGTAGAAGAGGCAGCCAGAAGAGGACTTCCCAACATCAAGTCCATGGTAGAAGCTTCCGAGACTCTGACCACCGAAAAGTCTATCAAACTGTTCGAGAAGTTCGGTATCTTCACCAAGGCTGAGCTGGAATCCCGCGAGGAGGTTCTGTATGAGACCTACTCCAAGACCATCAACATCGAAGCTCTGACCATGGTAGATATGGCGAAGAAGCAGTACATTCCCGCAGTTATGGAGTATACCAGGACTCTGGCGGATACCGTACTGGCTGTTAAGAGTGCAGGTGCTGATGCAACCGTACAGACCACTGTACTGAAGAGCATTTCCGAGAAGCTGGCTGAGGCACAGGCTGCAGAGACTGCTCTGGAGGATAAGCTGGCTGAGGCAGCAGGTATCGAGGATCCCAAGAAGCTTGCTTTCTTCTATAAAGATGTGGTACATACTGCAATGGATGACCTGAGAACTCCCGTGGATGAACTGGAAATGATGGTCGACAAGAAGGTATGGCCGGTACCCACCTACGGCGATCTGATCTTTGAAGTATAAATAGCGTTGCAAAATACCATAATACGTTTCTCTCATTGTGTTGAATGAAAACGGGGCTTGCCATATGATGGTGAGCCTCGTTTTGCAGTTATGTATGTTTCTTGGCATTGCTATGGGGAAAATCCTGTGTTATGATAACTGCATGATGAAAAATATACTGAAAAATAAGAAATTTTGGAAAATTATCTGTATTCTTGCAATCATTGCATATACGGCAAAAAATTTATTTATTGGTGCAGATACGGACGAAGGCTATGGCATCATGGGCTATCGTCTTGCCATGGGAGCCCGGCTGCTGCTTGAAATGTGGGAGCCACACCAGACTTCCGCCATTTTTACGGCAGTTTTCATCAGGCTGTTTGTGATGCTGACCGGTGGAGTGAATTACCTGAACCTGTTTTTAAGGCTCGTATTTTTCCCGATTCAGGCAGGTGTCAGCGTCTTTCTGTATAAGACGATCCGCAGGACGGTGCCGCAGATGGATGAGAATGTGGCAGCACTGATGGGGCTTCTCTACTATGTGACAACACCCAAGGCCATTTTTATTCC
>OAWC01001161.1_pt1 | contig 10036 bp, 9 predicted proteins | sample 1495331 | NCBI WGS metagenome assembly OAWC01 (sample SAMEA2580115, study PRJEB22360) | human gut metagenome | biome: human gut; feature: human-associated habitat; material: faeces | place: Denmark | collected 2008/2010
ATGAGTTTGCCGGCTCGTCCAATATGAAGGATTCGTCTGATACCGCCGGTACGGATAACGGCACCCGTCAGGATGAACAGTCCGGTGGCCCCGACGGACAAATGGGCGACGTCGCGGGCAGCAAAGACGGCGCGGGCATGGTCAGCGGCGATTTCTCCCTAATCGGCTTCTCCAGCGACGAGGCCGTCGCCAACGCCTCCAATGGCAGCTTCACGATGGTGAAGGGCAAGGTGTTCGGCTATGACGCGAGCAGTGATGGCGATGCCATCATCTCCAAATCGCTCGCCGACCGTTCCTGACAATCCAATCGCACGTTTTTTCTGGAAAGGACCTCCCATGACAACGAATTCCGCGGATACCGCCGATACGGCAATCGCAAAAGAAGCCGTCGAAGCCAACGGCGCACAATCGCAGCGGACCAATCCGCCCACATTGCGCCTGGACAATGTCAGCTACGCCTACGCCAAAGGCGGCAAGCGTGTGCTGAAGAACATCAGCCACGATTTCCAAGCCGGCAAGGTGCATGCCATCACCGGACCGTCCGGAGCGGGCAAGACCACGCTGCTGTCGCTCATCTCGGGACTGGCGACCCCCACGGAAGGCATGGTGCTGGTCGATGGCGCCGACCTGTCGGAACGAGACCGCTACCGTTTCCGCAGCCATGACATCGGCGTGATCTTCCAAAGCTTCAACCTGCTGCCGAACCTTACGGTGGCGGAGAACATCATCCTGTCGATGGACGCGTCCGGCAAATCGTTCGACAAGTCGAAGAAAGCAATCGTCGAAGAATTGCTCAAACAGGTGCATCTGCCGAAGGAATACACGAACGAACGTATCCTGCACCTGTCCGGCGGCGAACAGCAGCGTGTGGCGATCGCCCGCGCGTTAAGCTACGGCCCTTCCATCATCGTCGCGGACGAGCCGACCGGCCATCTCGACCTGGCCACCCAGGACGACATCATGGGTATTTTCCGAACGTTGGCGCATGATGGGCATCGTTGCGTCATCATCGTCACGCACAGTCCGGAAGTGGCGAAGACGTCCGACGAGGTGTTCGAGCTGGCTCCCATCAGGCGTCGCAGATAAGCGTCGGCAGCTTCTCGAAAAGAAATACGGCATGCGTCCCCATGCAACGGACACGCATGCCGTATTTTTTCCTGTTTCGGTTGGACGGTGGCGTTATGATTGGGCGCGTCGAAGTACAGGGGGTGCCGAATACGGCTGAGACGGGCGACCGCCCGGACCCTTGACCTGATCAAGGTAATGCTTGCGTAGGAACAGTACCGGCAAAACGCGTCGCGTCCCGTAGAGACGATCTCCGTTGTATTTCGGCTTGTGCACATACCCAATGGAAGTCGAGAAGGGACACCATGGCCAACGAAAAGCCATCGACGCAGACGCAGCCGCACGGCGATGCCGCAACCAGAAAGAAAACCGAAACGAGCGTGGCGGAAGCCGGTTCGTCAGCCGAAAAGAAGGTCACGCCGAAGAACGCCCTGCTGGGATTGCAGCATGTGCTCGTATCAAACGTGTGGCTTGATCCGGTGTTCGTGGCGGGCGCCATCGGTCTGCCGTTGGCATTGTCGTCGAACATGGTGAACGCCATTTTCATCGTCTCCGGCCTGGTCACGCTTATCCAGGCCACGAAACTGGTGCGCCTGCCCATCGTTCAGGGTCCTTCCGCGGCGTTCGACGCGCTGATGATCGCCGCCGGCACCGCCGGATCACTTGCCGCGGCCGGCACGTCCATCTTCATCAGCTCGCTGATTTTCCTGGTGCTGTGCCTGACGCGTGTGATCGAGAAGCTGCGGTTCCTGTTCGCCCCGATCGTATCGGGCGTGATCATCTTCCTCGTCGGCGTCTCCCTGTCGGGATTCACATTGAGCGAGTTCCTTGGCGGCGCGCCGGGAGACAAGGGCTTCGCCGATCCGAAGACGCTGGCCGTCTCCATCATCACCTGCGTGCTGGTGGTGGTGCTTTCCCAGTTCGGCAAGGGCATGGTGAAGGCGCTGTCGTATCTGATCGCACTGGTCGTGGGCACCGCGCTGTCTCTGGCGTTCGGCATGGCCGACTTCTCCGCGGTGGCCTCCAAGCCGTGGCTCGGCCTGCCCAAGTTCATGCCGTATGGCGGTTTCGATTTCAACGCGGCGATTTTCGTACCGTTCTTCATCGCCTATCTGGTGGCCATCATGGAAGCCCTCGGCGTGTATCAGGCGGCCACGGAGATCCAAGGCACGAAGCTCCAGGACCGCCAGGTGCGTTACGGTCTTGCCGGAGAGGCCGCCGGTTCGGCGATCTCCTCGCTGATCGGTGGTTTCACCACCACCGCGTATCCGCAGAACGTGGCGCTGCTCAAAGTCACCGACGAAGGCAAGACCCGCACCCGCGTGCCGGTGATCATTGCCGGCGTGGTGTTCGTGGTGCTTGGTTTCATTCCGAAGGCGGGCGCAGTGCTGTCGCTCATCCCATCCCCCGTGATCGGCGGCATCTTCCTGCCGGCCGCCGCAAGCCTTTGTTTCGTCGCAAGCCTCATCAGCACCGGCTTCAACACGCTGCGCAAGGTGGAAAGCGACGACCGCACCCAAGTGGTGATCGGCCTTTCCCTGCTGCTTGGCATCGCCCTGCCGAACGCGTTGAGCGGTCTTGAAGGAGGAGCGCACGTGTTCTTCTCGAATTCGATTCTGGTCGGCGCGTTCAGCGTCGTGATTCTCAAGGCCCTCATCATCGACCTGCCGAACTTTATCGCACGACACGCAGACGAGCGGACGAAACAAGCGGAATAATCGAAAGCATCCGAATAATCCGACAACCATACGACGGAAAGGACATGGCATGAGCATGGGGCAATCGCAGGAATCCACGAACATCGACGAGACGAAGGAAACCATCAAACGGGAGGTGCTCGACTTCATCGCACAATACGGCTGCGGCAAGGCGCCCGATGAGGCGTTTGACACGCTGGCGAAGCATATCTTCGCCTTTCAATTCGAGCGCAACCTCCCATACCGCGCCTACTGCATGTCCAAACGCGTGACGCCGCAGACGCTCGCCAACTGGATGCAGATTCCCCCCATGCCGGTGGACGGCTTCAAAATGCTGACGCTCACCTCCGTGCCCGAACAGGATTGCGAAGCGGTGTTCACCACCAGCGGTACCACGCATCCCGGTCAACGCGGGCGCAACTTCCACCCCGACCTGCAGGTGTGGGACGAGTCGATGATCGTGCCGTTCAGGCATTTCATCATGCCCGACCGCGAGCGCATCCGCATCGCGGTCCTCTCCCCCGCATGGGACATGAACGAGCATTCGTCGCTGTCCCGATATCTGACCCGCGCCGTGGAGCAGTGCGGCGCCGAAGGCAGCGGCTTCTTCTTCCATGAGGATGGCCTTGATTTCACGGGCGTCGAGCGCTTCCTCGACGAGGCCGCGGCCGACGGCGAACCGGTGATGCTTATGGGCGCCTCCTCCGCCTACCTGTATCTGCTGGATTATCTGGACAAGCAGGGCAAGACCTACGCTCTGGCCGCCGATTCCCGCGTGTTCGATACGGGCGGTTTCAAAAGCACGCGCACCGACATGACGGTCGACGACCTGTATGCGGCGTTCGAACGAGTGTTCGGCGTGAAGCGCTCGCATTGCGTGAACATGTATGGCATGACGGAGTTGAGTTCGCAGATCTACGATCAGAACATCCTGTCCTATTACACGGATGGTTCGTCGAATTATCTCAAAGCCACGCCGTCGTGGGTGCGTTCGGTGTTCCTCGATCCGGCTTCGCTTACGCCGGTCGCCGATGGCGAGCAGGGTGTGATCGCGCATTACGATCTGGCGAATTGGAATTCGTGCCTGGCTATTCTGACGGAGGATCTGGGTGTGCGCACCGAACATGGCTATGTGCTGAACGGTCGTGCGAAGGGCGCCGAGGCGCGTGGCTGTTCGATCACCGTCGACGAGGTGATGGCGGCCAACGCATGAGCGACGTCGACATTTTCCACGCGCCGCGGGATTTCGAGTTCCATGATTTCGACACACGCAACGTCACGGCGTCCGATGGCGGCACGGCGACGTTGCGTTTCCCCCGTCTCGACGCCGATGCCGTGCATGCGCTGGCGGCGTCGGTGCGGCGGCATCGCGCCGAGAAACTGGCGCGGTATTCCACGGACGGGATCGTCGACGTGATCGCGCGCGCCGTAGAATTGTGGACGGATCCGGAATATCCGGAACGTCGGCTTGCGGAGCGGCTCATTCCCGCGGTCACCGGCTATGACGCGTCCATGGTGCGTATCGAATTGAAGCGGTACATGCGCATGTTCCGTCGGCGTGAGCTGCTGCGTTTCGTGGATGACGAGTTGAATTGCCCGCAGATGCTTGACGAGTATCGCCCGAACCGTTCGGGCGGATACACGCGGCTGTACGGTCCGGAATTGTCGTTCCACGTGTTTTCCAGCAATGTGCCGGGCATTCCAGTGTGGAGCATGACGATGGGTCTGCTGACGAAAAGCGCGATTCTCGGCAAATCGTCGTTCGACGAGCCGCTGATGCCGGTGCTGTTCGCCCGTTCCCTGGCAAGCGTCGACCCCGATATGGCGGACACTTTGGCGATTGTGCCTTGGCGTGGCGGCACCGTGGATTTGGAGGATGCCGCGATTGGCGAGGCGGATGCGGTGGTCGCGTACGGTTCGTCGCACACCACCGAGGCGATTCGCCCGCGCGTGCGTGCCGGAAAGCCTTTCCTCAGCTACGGCGCGAAAATCGGCTTCTCGCTGATCGGCCGCGAGGCGCTTCGCGCCGATCTGTATGCCGGCACCGTGCATCGTATGGCGATCGACGTGGCCACATACGACCAGCAAAGCTGTCTGGCGCCGCAAACCATGTTCGTGGAACGTGGCGGCGCGATGTCTCCGGCGCAGGTCGCCGAACTGCTTGCCAGCGAATTGGACGGGCAGCAGCGCAAATATCCCCGTTCCACACCGTCCGAAGAGGAGTCCATGGCGATTCAGCGGTTGCGTTCCACCGCGCAGATGAAAGCGCTGATGCTGGGCGCCGGCCCGATGGCCGCCGCGGCCGGCAACGCGGATGATGCGCCGTCCGACGACCCGTTCGTGGTGCAGTCGCGTTCGGGCACCGACTGGACGGTGCTGTACTATCCGTCCATCGGCATGGCCGACTCGCTGTCCACACCACTGAACCGCACCGTCAACATCGTGGCGGTGGACCATGTCGAGGACGCGCTGCCCACGCTGCGCCCTTACGCGCAATGGTTGCAGACCTGCGGTGTGGCGCTCGCTCCGGACCGGCTGTTCGACGTGGCGCCACGCGTCGGCGACACCGGCATCGACCGCATCTGCCCGGTAGGCGAGATGAATCGCGCGAAATCCGGCTGGCATCACGACGGCGGCTTCAATCTGCTTGATCTGGTGCATGCCGTCGATATCGAACGCAATACCGACACGTATTGCGACGGCTTCGACATGGACGTCGAATGATCGCGCGAATTCTTACGAAACGTTTTTCCGAATCGAAAGGAAATCCTCATTATGCAGCAGTCTGAAAACGCGCCGCTTGCCGGACGTGTGGCGGTGGTCACTGGCGCAAGCCGTGGCATCGGAGCGGCGATCGCACGCCGTCTGACGCGTGCGGGAGCGTGCGTGGTCATCGATTATGTCAGCAACGACGAGCGTGCCCGGCAGTGCGCGCAACGGATCATGGACGATTGCGATGCGGCCGGTCGCGTGATCACATGCAAGGCGGATGTCACCGACGCCGAGCAGGTGCGCGGCATGGTGTCCACCACGGTCACCACGTTCGGCGGTCTCGACATTCTCGTCAACAACGCGTTCGCGCATTACTCGTTCGATCCGCGCAACCGCAAAACCTTCGGCTCGATCGGATGGTCCGATTACGCGGCGCAGCTCAAAGGCGCGTACAACCCCTGCGAGGCCGTGCTGCCGCAGATGCGACGTCAGGCCGGCGGACGCATCATCAACATATCCAGCAACCTCGTCGACTCCCCCATCGTGCCTTATCACGATTACACCGCGGCCAAAGGCGCGTTGGTGGGCTTCACCCGGTCCTTGGCGCAGGAGGCGGGCGCTTGGGGCGTGACCGTGAACGCCATCGCGGCCGGACTGACCGTGGGCACCGATTCGAGTCGGGCCACCACCGAGGACATGCGCGAGCGCATCATCGCCTCCACGCCGCTTGGAAGGCTCGCCACCGCCGAGGACATCGCCGGCGCCGTGGCCATGCTCGCGGGAGACGATGCCGCGTTCATCACGGGACAGACCCTGCATGTCGACGGCGGTCTGGTGATGCGCTGACATGCCGCATACGCCATGCGGCATGGGAATGATGGGATACGCCGATTCCGACCATGGCCATGGCATTCTCAAGGACCGACGTTCCACCATATGTTTGGACAATGAAAAGGGAAACCACACCATGTCGATAGGACAATCCGTTTCGAAGCATCGTTTTGCCTGTGTCACGGCGGTATGCGCGATCGCCGCAGCCTGCGGGTCGTTCGCGCTGGGCGTCGGCCGTTCCATCTGGTTCGACGAGGGGTATACGCTCATTGTGGAGAGCCAGCCATTCGCCCGAATGATGGATCTGCTGAAGGTCGACGTGCATCCGCCGCTCTATTATCTGCTGCTGCGCATGTGGATTTTCGGTGTTCGGCTCGGATGTCATGGCATTGCGTGCGATGAGCTGAGTGTTCTGCGGGTTGACTGTTCTGATGTCGATGGTTCTGCTCCGTTTCATGGCCTGCGAGCGCCATGCCCTGTTGGCTTCGCCGTTTGTGATGTTCGCGCCGCTGATGCTTCGGTACGGGTATGAGATTCGCATGTATTCGTTGATCCCGTTCCTGTCCGTGCTGGGCACGTATCTGCTGCTGCGCGCGATGCGCGAGGATGGGATGCGTCCGGATCGGCGTCGGTCGGGACGAGGTTCGACGGCCCTTCGCAGGATTGCCGATCGACGATGGTGGATCGCCTACGCCATAGTGGTGGCGTTGGGCATGTACTCGCAATACATGATGGCATTCGTGTGGATGACACACGTGTTATGGCTGTACGTCGCGTTACGCCGTCATGGCCATGCGCGTCGTTTCCCACGCATGCTGATTCCCTACGCGCTCGCCGTGGCGCTGTACATTCCATGGATTCCTTCCGCGGTCGGCCAGTTCGCCTCCTCGGCTTTGCCCCCGTTGAAGGAGACCATGAATCTGAGTGAACTCACTTCGGTGTTTTCCATTCTCACGACCGGCTTCGATGCCAAACGCTTGACTTCAGGGATGACTGTGGCGCTTCTGGCAATGTTGGCGGTGTTGATCGCAGGATCGTCGCGTTTGCGCGATACGGCCGGGTCCACGGTCCGGTCCGGCATGGAACCATCAGCTGCCGGGTCGGTGGCGGCCGCCGAAGATCGCGCCGACAGCGGACGCGCGGCACGGCATCTGGCGTTTTTCGCGTTCGTCCCATTGTCGCTGCTGCTGGTTTTCGCGGCAGTCCGCGAACCGTTTACCGCACCTTATGGATTCTTCACCATCCGCTACGTGTGCCCATTCGCCCCGTTCAACTATATGTTCCTGGGATTGCTGTGCTCGCGCATCGTCCTTGGCACGCGGGAGACCGGTGCCGGGGACTTTTGCGGCAAAGCCACCCGCTTCCTGCGTCGTTGGAGCGCATGGCTGCTGTCGATCGCGGTGCTCGCAGGCGGTTCCATCGGCTTCGCGTTCCAAGGAAACTACATCTACGAACAGCAGACCACGCCGCAAACCGCGCGGACGGCACACACCGTGGCCTGCGACGCGGATAACGCGGTGGTGACATCCAGCGAATTCGACTATATTGAATCCCTATACTATTTCCGCTCATGCGGCAACTACCATTTTCTGAAGGACGGCGAGGTGAGCACGCGCGGCGGTTACGCGCCGCTGCACGGCAGTCCCGCGCAAATACGTCATATCGATGACCTGGACACCGAAAGAGTGACCTATCTTGTCCGTGGCGGCGAGAAGATCCCCGAAACCAGGCATTACCGAATCGTCGGCACGACAGTCAACGGATCGAACAAGGCAATCACGTTGGAAAGGCGATAAATGAACATCACCGTATATCTGGGAGCCCATGAGGGCAACGACCCGTCGTACAGGAAGGCCGTCGAGGAATTGGGCGCATGGATCGCCGGCAATGGCAACCGTCTCGTGTATGGCGGCTCGGATGAGGGCCTGATGGCTGTGATAGCCGATACGGTGCTGGCGCACGGCGGTGAGGTGACCGGCATCGAGGCGCAGATGTTCGCCGACCAAGGCGTGGCGCATCAGGGACTAACCGAACTGGTCATCGTGCCGGACATCACGGAACGCCGTACCCGCATGATCGAACTGGGCGACGTGTTCATCGCCTTCCCCGGCGGCACGGGCACATTGGAGGAAGTCAGCGAAGTGGTGTCGAAGATCTGCCTGAATCAGCTGTCCCAACCGTGCATCTTCTATAACCTCAACGGTTTCTACGATGATATGAAGGCGTTCCTGCAGCGGATGATCAACGTGGGCTTCTCCACGTCCGAACGTCAGCACGGCATCTATTTCGCGTCGAATCTGACCGAAATCGAACACATCATCGCCACACATCAGGCCTAACGGACGGCATGCACGCCCGCAAGTCTAAGTCAGGCGACCGGCAGAACGGCGTGCAGAATCGTCATGATCGTCAATCCGATGACCGCGGTAACGGTCAATGAGAAGCCGGCAAGCTTGGCATTGCCCGTCAGCGAGTCGGTGAATTTCGTAGAGAAAATCGTCACCGGGGCGAATGCGGCCAAGACCACGATTTCGCGGACACGTTCGTCCAACGGCAACAGGAACCATGCGGCCAATGCGATGAGGACGCTGAACAGGAAACGCCATGCGATGACCTTGCCCAGTTCCGAACGGTCCTTGTGATTGTCGGGAATCTCCATCATCAGGCCGATCATGGCCATTGCAGCGAACGCGTTGGCATTGGCGAACGGCGTGATAAGCGTGACGATCCAATGTGGGACGCTCCACCCGGCAAACATGAATACCAGCATAAGCATGTAGCAGTCAAACGAGATGGACGAGTAGAAATCGTGCGCGATGTTCTTGATCTTAAGGCTCAACGGCAGATTCTTGGCGGGGCTCCCCAAGTGCAGCAACGAACGGGTGATGGTCAGGGATGCAGCGGTGGCAATGATGGCGTTGCCGATATCAAGCATGATGACCGGCAGGCCGGCGCTTGGCCCCATGAAGGTCTGCACCACCGGCAGGCAAAACGCGCCGATGTTCAGTCCCGACGCGTTGAGCATCTGATAAGCACGGTAGCGTGGCTCGTCGCCGCGCGATCCGAAATACACGACGAACAACGGAATCAGGCAGGCAAATAAGCCGAATACGACAAGCCACAGCAGGTTCATCGGATGCTTGTTCGTGGCGAAGCTCATGATGATGGCGCGTGGCAGAGTGAGGTTGAATACCAGTCCCTGAACCACTTTATAGGATTTGTCGAAGAAGATATGGATGCGTTTGAGCAGGTAGACGCTGATGATGACGAGTAGCAAAGATCCGGCTTGGAACAACATACGGCCGAGTATAGGAGCGTAAACGACGCATTGCGGGATCAGCAGACACAATGTGACCGTTGCCGAAGAAAGAAGGGGTCATGTCCCTGACCATGCGCGAAAAAGCGTCATCCGTAAGGAAGAAAATGACAACGCCGGATCACCCGGGAAAGCAGTGCGTACGGCCATCAAGCACGACAACCTCATCGCCCGGTGCATTCGTCGACCGAGCGTATCCGGCGGCGCGACCTGGACGACTGGATCGCCGGCCTGTCCGAACGGCCGCGGTAAACGGAAAAGACACGACCCCCGCATGGCTCTTGCGAGTCGTGCGGGGGTCGTGTTTTCGGAATACAACTAGACCATAACTAGACCTGAGCTATACTGACAGGGTAAAAACCCAGTCGCCAGTAGGGCTCAGGGGTTATGCCCGTCAGATGTGGAAGTACAGCTC
>OAWC01001170.1_pt1 | contig 9941 bp, 8 predicted proteins | sample 1495331 | NCBI WGS metagenome assembly OAWC01 (sample SAMEA2580115, study PRJEB22360) | human gut metagenome | biome: human gut; feature: human-associated habitat; material: faeces | place: Denmark | collected 2008/2010
AAGCCCGATGCCACATTCTCGATGCGCGGCCATGATATCGTCATGGACCTGCCCGTCACCGTGGGCCAGGCCGTGGCCGGTGGCAAGGTCGAGGCCAAGGATATCGACGGCAATCCCGTTACCTTCAAGGTGCCGGCAGGCTCCAGCTCCGGCGCGGAAGTCAAGCTCACGGGACTTGGCGTCCAGCGCAGCAACCAGCCGGGCGATCTGATCGGCCGTGTGCAGATCATGGTCCCCGCCAAGCCGGGTCTGGCCGTCAAGCACGCCGCCAAAGAATTCGACGAAAAAGCCGGCGACTATCTCAGCCTGTAATCAGGAGGTGAACAATGGCGCGGTTAGCCAACCAGATGAAGCAGTTATACGCGATGTGCGCAACCGCGCTCGTGATGGGCAGGGCCGATCTCGACGGAGCCGATGACGTCGGCTTCGACATCGAACTGCCCATCTTCACCGTCGGCCAGACCGCCGAGTTGGCCAACATTCACCCCCAGACTCTCCGTCAGTACGACCGCCTCGGTTTGGTTCGTCCGCAGCGCACCGATGGCGGCGCACGCCGCTACTGCCTGCGCGACATTGCCCGCCTGACCCGAGCTCAGCGCCTGAGCCAGGATGAGGGCATCAACCTTTCCGGTATCGCGCGCATTTTGGTCCTCGAAGAAGAGAATCGCCAACTGCGCCGCGAAGTCAAACGCATGCAAACCGGCGACCAGGAGAGCGTTTTCGCCGCAGGCCGTGACGGCAATATCGTGGAGATACAACGCTCCAACCGCGCCCGCCTCTGGCGCAACGCCATCCGCCGCGAAACCCGCGAACTGCCCGGCCGCGATACTGCCGCCGATATCGCTGCCGGCGCCACCGGCGACTCCAACTACACTCCCGCCGACTCCAAGTCCATGGTCCTGTGGGGTTGGTGAGTCTGGCCGCATTGCTTCGATTCCTTCTCCATTCGTAAAACTGTTTGTTATCTCACATCGGGCAGCTGCCGAAAAGCACGAATCTTCTTGACGGAGATGTCAAGGTTTGTTACGGTGACGTGCGAAAACCGATTCGTAAGGGGTGCTTTAGGCTGAGACGGTATGTGCCGAACCCTTCGAACCTGTGAGCTAACACTCGCGTAGGGAATGCGACGGTTGAACTCCTCTGTTCGGCTCGGCATCCCATATGCGCGTTGAGAGAGAGGAAGCGTATGTCAATACGCAAGGAGCTGACCGCCCAGAACGTACTGCTGGGTTTCCAGCATGTGCTTGTTTCCAACGTCTGGCTTGATCCGGTGTTTGTGGCCGGAGCAATCGGCTTACCTATTGCCCTGTCGTCGAACATGATTAACGCCATCTTCATCGTCTCTGGTCTGGTTACTTTGGTTCAGGCCACTCGGCTGGTTCGCCTGCCGGGGGTGCAGGGGCCGTCAGCCGCGCTTGACGCGTTGATGATCGCGGCAGGTACGGCCGGCATGCTGGGGGCGGCGAGTTCGTCCATTCTCATCGCTTCGCTTGTGTTCCTGTTGCTGTGCCTGACCGGTGTGATAGAGCGGATGCGGTTCCTGTTCTCTCCGATGATTTCGGGCGTGGTCATCTTTATGGTCGGTGTCTCGCTGTCTGGATTCACGCTGAGCGAGTTTCTAGGCGGGGCTCCCGGCGACAAGACGTTCGCCGATCCGCACATCCTGACCGTGTCGATTCTGACCACGGCGATTGTGCTTGTCCTGTCGTTGCTCGGCAAGGGCCTGCTCAAGTCGTTCTCATTCCTCATCGCGCTCGTCGTCGGCACCGTGGTCGCCGCAGCATTTGGCATGGTGGACTTCTCTCCTGTGGCATCCAAGGGATGGCTGGGCCTGCCGACCTTCCTGCCCTACGGTCCGTTCACATTTGACTGGAAGATCTTCATCCCGTTCTTCATCGCCTACATGGTTGCCGTCATGGAAGCTCTCGGCGTCTATCAGGCGGCTTCTGAGATTCAGGGCACGCCCCTCGAACGCAAGCAGGTGCGCTACGGTCTTGCCGGCGAGGCGGCCGGTTCAGCCATTTCCTCGCTGATTGGTGGATTCACCACCACCGCCTACCCGCAAAATGTCGGCCTGCTCAACCTGACCGGCGAAGGCAAGTTGCGCACGCGCACGCCTGTGATCATCGCCGCTGTGCTGTTGCTGATTCTGGGCTTCGTGCCAAAGGCGGGCGCGTTGCTGTCCGTCATTCCCTCGGCAGTCGTCGGAGGCATTTTCCTGCCGGCTGCGGCCAGCCTAATCGTGACCGGCCTGCGCGCCCTGCGCAAGGTCGCTGATGACGAGCGCCGTCAAACGGTCATCGGCATGTCTCTGTTGCTCGGCATCGCCCTGCCCAAGGCGCTCTCCGGCCTGACCGGCGGCGCAAGCGTGTTCCTTGGCAACAACATCATGGTCGGTGTATTCAGCGCCATCATTCTCAATGCGCTTTTCGTCGCTCTTCCGGATTTGGTGGCGAAACATCGTGCGCCGGCGTCCGTGGATGTTCCAGCAGCCGATCCGGCGGATGGGACTGGCGCTGCGGCGTACGATGAACGATAATGCTGGTTGATATTGGATATTGACAGGAGCGATGCAATGACTGATGTGATGGATGACGCGCGTCGTATCAAGCGCGGGATTCTGGATTTTATCCATACCTATGGCTGTGAGCAGGCCCCGGAAGAGGCGTTTGGTGCGTTGGCGCGCGACGTGTTCATCTATCAGTACACGTATGATCTGCCGTACCGTCGTTACTGCGCGGCTAAACGCGTCACCCCCGCAACGCTCAAGGATTGGCGGGAGATTCCGCCGATGCCGGTGGACGGGTTCAAGCACCTTGACCTTTCGACCATACCGACCGAGCAGTGCAGAGCCGTATTCATGACGAGCGGAACCACGCATGGCGGCAAGATGCGTGGGCGCAACTTCCACCCCGATCTTGAGGTGTGGGATGAATCAATGATTGTGCCGTTCCGTCATTTCATCATGCCGGATCGAGAGCGTATCCGCATCGCCGTGATTTCGCCGGCATGGGACATGAACCAGAACTCCTCCCTGTCGCGCTACCTTACCAAGGCCGTGGAGTGCTGCGGCAGCGAAGGCAGCGGTGTGTTCTTCGACGAGCATGGACTCAAGTTCGATGAAATCATCGCCTTCCTTAACCGTGCGGTGTCTGACGGTGAACCGGTGATGCTGATGGGTGTCTCGTCGTCCTATCTGTATCTGCTCGATTACCTGCATGAGCATGATCTGACGTTCGCGCTGGCCCCCGATAGCCGGTTGTTCGACACTGGCGGCTTCAAGAGCACTAAGCGCGACATCACCGAAGACCAGATGCTTGATGAGCTGGAACAGACACTGGGGGTGCCGCGCCACCACTGTGTCAACATGTATGGCATGACCGAGTTGAGCTCGCAGATCTATGACCAAAATATTCTGTCGTGGTATACGGATGGCACCAGCAACTATCTCAAGGCGAACCCCGCCTGGGTGCGCACGGTCTTCCTCGATCCGGAAACGCTGACTCCCGTCAAGGATGGTGAGACCGGTGTGATAGCCCATTACGACCTTGCCAATTGGAATTCATGCATCGGTATTCTGACCGAGGACCTCGGCCATCGGACCCCGGACGGATTCCTGCTGCAGGGCAGGGCGAAGGGAGCCGAGGCTCGTGGGTGCTCAATCGCGGTAGACGAGGTCATCAGTGCCAACCGTTGATGAATCCGTGAGTCAGGCCATTGATGTCTTCCACCTGCCCTCGGGAGTGGATGTTTCGGATTACGAAATCTATGAGGTCGCCACATCGGATGGGGTGAAGCGTTTGCGCTATCCGCGACTGGATGGCTCAAAGGTGACTTCCCTTGCCAAGCAGCTTGTCGATGTTCGCAACCGCACGCTTGCCGCGATGAGTGTCAACGATATTCTCGACATCGTGGCCGACGCGGCCCAACTATGGGCCGATCCGGATTTTGAGCTGCGGCGTCAGGCTGAACTGCTGATTCCCGCAATCACCGGATATGAGCCTGACATGGTGCGGATTGAGCTCAAACGGTATATGCGCCAGTTCAGGCGTCGTGAACTGCTCCGGTTCCTTGACTCCGAAATCGGTCAGCCGTCTATGCTCGACGAATTCCGGCCGAACAAGGCGGGGGGATACTCTAAATATGTGGGCCCAGCGCTCACCTATCAGGTGTTCTCCAGCAATGTGCCGGGGATTCCCGTGTGGAGCATGGCGATGACCCTGCTGGTCAAAGGCGCGATTCTTGGCAAATCTTCATTTTCCGAGCCGGTGATGCCTGCGTTCTTTGCTCGCAGCATTGCGATGGTCAATTCCGACCTCGCTGATGCCATTGCGGTGGTTCCATGGAAGGGCGGCTCGCAGCAGCTCGAGGATTCAGCCATCGATGCGGCCGATGCCGTGATTGTTTACGGTTCTTCGCAGACTACCAAATTGATTGCGGGCAAAGTCGCCGGGTCCAAGCCCTGTCTAGGTTACGGAGCAAAAGTCGGGTTGGCGTTCATTGGCCGAGAGGCTTTGCGTCCTGATACCTATGCCGATACCGTGCATCGTGTGGCTGTTGACATCGCCACATATGACCAGCAAAGCTGCCTGGCTCCGCAGACCGTGTTCGTGGAGACTGATGGAGCCCTCACCCCTCGTGAAGTGGCTCAGCTGCTCGGTGGCGAGCTTGAGAATCAGCAGCGCAAATATCCGCGCTCCGTATTGAGTGACGCCGAGAACGTGGCCATTCAGCGGGCGCGCACCGACGCTGAGATGAGAGCCTTGATGGGCGGGAAGGCCGCGGTGTTCGCCAGTGGCCATAGCACGGCATGGTCGGTGCTGTATCGAGAACTTGACGGTAGCGGTGCCGACGAGGATGTTGCTTCGCTGATGTCGCCGTTGAACCGCACCGTCAACGTGGTGGCGGTGCCAGATTTGTTGGACGCTGCCAGAAGACTGACTTCCTGCCGTGGCTGGCTGCAGAGCTGCGGTGTCGCTGTGGATTCAACCAGACTGTTTGGTCTTGCGGATACATTGGCCGAGGTCGGTGTGAATCGCATCTGTCCGCTCGGTGAGATGGATCGGGCGAAATCCGGTTGGCATCATGATGGGGGCTTCAACCTCATCGATCTGTTGCGCGCGGTGGATGTCGAACGCGGCAGCGACGCGTACAGCGATTCGTTCGATATGGATATGGAATAGGCCTGTGCTGTTGCGGGCAGCAGAGGCTGGTAGCAGGGCGAAAGGCAAGGGTAATGACAGAGCAAAGCGATATGGCACGGCGTCCAATGGTGAATCTGGATGGCAGAACAGCGATCATCACCGGTTCCGGCAAGGGCATAGGAGCGGCTGTGGCGAAATGCCTGGCATCGCACGGAGCCGCTGTCGTCATCAATTACGTACATGACGCCGCCAGCGCGCAGCGCACTGTTGAAGACATCCACTCGCTGGGAGGCTTGGCTATAGCTGTACAGGCGGATGTTTGCGATGAATCGCAATCTTCCAAGCTAGTGGGTACCGCTGTCGACTCATTCGGCGGCGTGGACATCTTAGTGAATAATGCTTTCGGACGCTTCTCCTTTGACCCGCGTCGCCGTTCCACTTTTGCTGGAGGCGATTGGGATGAGTTTAGCGCACAGATCGAGGGATGCCTGCATGGTGCATATCTGATGTGCTCACATGTGGTGCCGCTGATGCGAGCCCAGACCTCCGGGCGTATCATCAACATCTCCAGCAATCTGGTCGATTCGCCCATCGTGCCCTACCATTCGTATATCACTGCCAAAGGCGGCTTGGTCGGCATGACCCGCTCTCTGGCCCAGGAGCTGGGCGGCTTCGGCATTACCGTTAATGCCATTGCCGCAGGTTTGACGGCCGGAACCGCATCCAGCGCAGCCACCACCGAGGATGTTCGTGAACGAATCATTGCCATGACGCCTCTTGGCCGCCTTGCCCGTCCCGATGACATCGCCGGAGGGGTCGCGTTGTTGGCGTCCGACATGGCCGGCTTCATTACCGGACAATGTCTGCACGTCGATGGTGGGCTGACCATGCGCTGAGGCGCAGGGGCGGTGTGCTGACGCGCTATGGTTGTCGCATCCGATTGGTGCAATGGAATGCAGCAAGAGTAAAGGCGCCAATTGGCGTGCGGGCATGTGGACGGAGGTAACTATGCTGCTCAAAGCCGTGTTCTGGGATTTGGACGGTACTCTCATCGATTCTGAGCCGCTCTGGCATGACGGTGAGATTGAGATCGCGCACAACAATGGCGGCGAGTGGAACGAGGACCTCGGTTGGGAGTGCTCCGGCACTCCGGTACCACACGTGGCAGAGGTCATGATTGCGCATGGCTGCACATTGAGCGTTCCCGAAATCGACAAGCAGCTCAAGGATTATGTGTTCAAGGCGGAGGTCGAACGTCTGCCGTGGATTCCTGGTGTGCAAGACGTGCTGCATTCGCTCAAGGAAGCCGACATCCCATCCATGCTGGTCACTACTTCGCCTCGCCGCATGGCCGAGAACATCATGAAGCAGGCTGATGGATTGCTTGCCGGCTACGTCTGCGGCGATGATCCGTACGAGCACAAGCCGAGCCCTGCCCCATATCTGGCCGCGGCTGAGAGACTCGGCATCGCGCCTGAAGACATGGTCAAGTGCGTGGTAATGGAAGATTCCTCATCCGGTCTGCGCTCCGGCGCCGCCTCGGGGGCCACACTGATTGCGCAGACTGGCTGGATTCGCACCGACACTTCCGGCCTTGGCCAGTTTGCCTCCATCGACTCGTATGAGGGCATCGATGCGGCCGCGCTGGACGCCTTTGTGCGGCAGCGTTTGGGGGAGTAGAAATTTCGTTTGTATTGCGGAGTTTGTGTGGGAAACCCCAGTCGACCTGATGTTATAGGCCGGCTGGTAGGGTATTTGACGGTTTGCATATAACTGTCTGGTTCATTGGGCTGGCAGCTCAATACAAGATTTAGGACTCATAGGAAACACATGGGCTTCGTTAATTTCATCATCGAACTGCTGAAGGATCCGCGTGCCGCGATTGCCGGTTGGATTGCCATGGGCGTGGCGCCGACCCTCGGATTCATCTTCCTCATCGTATTCATCGAAACGGGCGTGGTGTTCTTCCCGTTCCTGCCCGGTGATTCGCTGTTGTTCGCGGCCGGCGTGTTCGCAGCCCCGGATGCTGCGACCGGCAAGACAGTTATCGCCCGGGGCGCCGCGCCGGGCGGGCCCCCCCTGCCGCTGTTCTGGCTGCTGCCGGTGGTCTGGTGCGCCCCGATTATCGGCGACCAGTGCAATTACTTCATTGGTCATTTCTTCGGCCGTCGCATCATCCAGTCCGGCAAGGTGAAGGCCTTGACCCCGGAGCGTTTGGCCAAAACCGAGCACATGATTGAGAAGTGGGGCCCGCTGGCCGTGTTCCTGGGCCGTTTCTTCCCGTTCATTCGTACGTTCATGCCGTTCATTTCCGGTATTTCCGGTATGCGTTGGAGCCGTTTCACGCCGTTCTCAGTGCTCGGCGGCCTGTGCTGGTCCACGTTGTTCACGCTGCTGGGCTACTTCTTCGGTAACATTCCGGCAGTACAGGACCACTTCGAGCTGGTGATCGTGCTGATTCTGCTGGTCTCGCTCGCCCCGACCATCATCGGTCTGCTCAAGGCCAAGTTCGGCAAGAAGAAGCCGGCCAAGGTGACCGATGCTCAGTTGGATGCTATGGAAGACGGCATTAAGAACCTCGATAAGTAAGCAAGAAATGTAGATTACCGCATAAGGAATCGTCGTGAAAATGAAGGCCCTGACTGTGCATGTGAGGTCAGGGCCTTTTCTGCATGAGATGGGCGTGAAACAGCAGCGTGGTTATCCACATTTGTCGTGGACGACATGCCGGGGTGTGGATAACTCAGCAAGCTAGAACCACAATGGTCGATTCGTGTTGAGCATTGAACTCGGACACGTTTCAATCGGCTTATGAATAGCAACACCACACCCCGCGTGGCGCGTAGGATCACCTCGCCAGCGGTAGCACCTCCGGGCATTCCGCTGCCCACGGACGATGCGCCAATTCCAGCGTATCGCTACTACACTCCGCCGCCCAGGCCGTTGGCCTCATGCGAACGGCAGAGATCGGGCGAGGCTCCGGCACTCGCCCTAACTACAGACACCAGCTTCCATAACATTGTAACGATGACGTCAGGTCATGGAGGCGTGGGGTTGAGTGTCATGGCTTCCATGCTTGCATGGACATTGGCGAGACGTGAACACAGCTGCGTTCTCATAGACGCTGATTTCGTGGCCGGATGCCTTGACCTGCTGCTTGGTGTAGAACGAGAGCCGGGCTTGCGGTTCAGCCAAGTCGACGCGCCCCTCGGCCGTATCGAGGGTGAGGCGATGAACCATGAGCTGATGATGTGGGAGGGTGTGCGAGTACTTCCCTATGACCCTTGGAGCGCGCGCCAGCCTGACTGGTGGGAAGTTCAAGCGGCCATTCGGGCTTTGGCGGAAACGAACGACGTTGTCATCGTAGATGCCGGTCAGGGTGGACTCATTGAGACCGTACCCGATCTGCGCAGTGGCCTGCAGGTGATTGCCGCGGAATTGTCGGTAATGGGGCTGGCCAGAGCCAAGTCGCACCGGTCCAGATTGGATTCATGGGGCTGTGAAGCGCCACATATCGTAGGTGTGGAACCACGTGGCGCTCCACGTGGGAGAGGCCACGTGGGTATTGGCGAGGCGCAGGACTATTTGACTGCCACGGTATTGGGGCCCATCAAGCCAAGTGTCAATCTGTGCGGAGACGTACTGGAAGGCCTCGGCATCAGATCGGTGACCAAAGGCAGTCGCAAAGCCATGAACTTGCTTGCCGATCTCGTAGAACAGGCCATTCGCCCGGTTTCGGGAGCTTCTCACAAGGACCAGTGATGCTATGGCTGCCGTCAGCAGGGGAGCCAATGAGGCTGGCACAGCGCTCAGAACCATATTCTTCGGTCTGCTGGATGACGTGGCATCTGACCCGCAGGTTACCGATTTGGCGGTGACCTGTGATGGCCGCGTTTGGGCGGACCGCGGCAACGGCATGCGAGAAACAGTATTGCGTGTGCCGTTTCGCTCGCCGCAAGTAGTTCGAGAATACGCCGTCCAACTGTGCGCGCAGCTTGGGCGCAGACTGGATGATGCCTGCCCGATAGCGGACGCCGCCAGTCCAGACGGCATCCGCGTGCATGCGGTGATTGCCCCATTGGTGCCACAAGGTGCCGCAATCTCCATACGGTTCCCTGACAGGACCATGGCATCGTTGCGACATCTGAGCCAATTAGGTGTATTCCCGGCTGCTTGGCTGCCGATGTTCGTGGGACTGGTGCGCAGACATGCCACAGTGCTGATTACCGGCGGAACAGGCGTGGGCAAGACCACCTTGCTCAAGGCGCTGCTGGCGCAATGCGATGTGAACGAGCGCATCGTCACCGTAGAGGAAGTTCGTGAACTGGGAGAACTGGGGCGTGGCGATCATGTGTCGTTGGTAACGCGCGAGGCGAATGTGGAGGGCGTCGGAGCCATAAGTCTGACGGACTTGGTCAAAGCGACGTTGCGAATGCGCCCCGACCGCGTGGTGCTGGGCGAATGCCGTGGCGCGGAAATCGTCGACCTATTGCGCGCGTTCAATTCTGGTCATCACGGTGGCATGACCACTGTGCATGCGGACGGCGTGAACCGAGTACCGTCCAGGCTGATTTCGCTTGGATTACTCGCCGGAGTCAGTCCACAGGCGTTGGCCATGCTGGCGGCAGGCGCTTTCGACGCGGTGGTGCATTTGGAGCGAGTGAACGGACAGCGGCGTATCACGCAGATCGGCGAACTGCGTGTAGCACATGGTGAACTGGCAGGAACACCGCTGGCGGTATGGAATGGCTGCCATCCTCCTCGGGCTGGCGCCCGATGGGGGGACTTTCAACCAAT
>OAWC01001171.1_pt1 | contig 9933 bp, 8 predicted proteins | sample 1495331 | NCBI WGS metagenome assembly OAWC01 (sample SAMEA2580115, study PRJEB22360) | human gut metagenome | biome: human gut; feature: human-associated habitat; material: faeces | place: Denmark | collected 2008/2010
AGCTCGGCAAGCGGGCCCTCCTGGAGCTCCTGCTCGGCTTCGGCCTGATCGAACGGAAGCTTGCCGAGCTCCATATAGCAGGCGGCCGCGAAGGCGACGCCGGCGAGGATGACGGCGACGACGCTCGAGACGTTGCCCGTAACGATGTGCTGACCCATGGTCGCAATGTCCGTGGAGCCGCACACGATGGCGACGGTAAACAGCGCGATGAGCATGGACGGCTCGATGAGCACGCTCATGAGGAGCTCGCGGATACCGCCGAAGCCCGCGTAGGCGTTGGAGGAATCCACGCCGGACAGCGCGAAGAAGAAGCGGGACAGCGCGAGCGCGTACATGATGGTGATGGCGTCACCAAAGACGGGCATGGGGCTCTCGAGCGTGAACATGGGCAGGCCCATGGCGAGCATGAACGACACCGCGAGGAACAGCGGCGGCATGATGCGCAGCACGAAGCTCGAGTCGGAACTCACGGACTCGGGACGCGCCATGAGCTTCGCGAGGTCCCGGTAATCCTGAAGGATGGACGGACCGCGGCGATTGTGCATCTTCGCGCGAATCACACGGGCGAGGCCGGAGAAGAAGGGCGCGACCAGCATGACCACGAGGCCCTGCGCTATCGCAAGAACGATGTTCATAATATCCTCTCCCCTCTCTAGACCATGACCACGGCGAGCACGAGGAAGACCACGAGCGCCGCGACGATGTAGCAGATGTATACGGAGTAGTTGCCGCCCTCGATCTTGGAGGCGAGGCCGGCCAGCTTATCGGCACCCTCGCTCGGTGCATCGACCAGGAAGCGGTCGGGCAGGGGCTCAACGCCCTGGGCGACACCGGTGAGCTTCTGGAACACGTGCGCGATGGACCAGCAGATCTTGGTGCATACCTCGCGCAGGGTGTAGAGCGGGCCCATGAAGAGCTCTACGTCTGACGCGAAGCTCGTGGCGACGACGGGCATGTGCTCGTTGGGCTCGTAGCCGCACGCCCAAGGGTCGGTCTTCTTAGCGGGGGCCTTGGTGCCGAGGCAGGACCTCAACACGAACGCGAGGCCGGTGAGGACCACGAGCGCGATGGCGATCGCGGGGGTGGAGGTGGCGGCACCGGAAATCTCGTTCACCAGAGACACGCCCGAGGTGGCTGTGACGGCGGAGCCGGCAAGCACGCTCTGGGCGACGTCGCCCAGAACCGGGGCGATGACGGGAGAGCCGATTCCCAGCACCACGCAGATGGCCGCGAGGAGCATCTGCGAGAACAACATCGGAGCCGGGGACTCCTTGGCGTTCGCGGCCTCCTGGGAACGAGGGCTGCTCGCGAACGAGACGCCGTAGGCCTTCACGAAGCACGTGACGGCCAGGGCACCGGTGATGGCGAGGGCGGCCGCGGAGGCGACGGCGAACACCATGACGACCGGGTCGGAGAGCGTCGAGATGTTGAACAGGGACTGGTAGGTGAACCACTCGGAAACGAAGCCGTTGAGCGGCGGGATAGCCGAGATGGCAAGGGCACCGATGAGGAAGCAGACGGCCGTGACCGGCATACGGCGGAACAGGCCGCCCATCTTCTCCATGTTGCGCGTACCCGTGGCATAGAGCAGGGAGCCCGCGCCGAGGAACAGCTCGCCCTTGAACATGGCGTGGTTGAGCGTGTGGTAGAGGGCGGCCATGAGCGCGATCGTCGCGATGACGTCGTTGCCCAGGGCGTGCGCCGTCATGGACGCGCCGACACCGAGCAAGATGATGCCGATGTTCTCGACGGAGTGGTAGGCCAGCAGGCGCTTAATGTCGTGCTCGTGGAGGGCGTAGACGACGCCCAGGACCGACGAGATGGATCCGAAGACCAGGACCATGAGGCCCCACCAGAGCTGGACGCCCGAACCCGCGAGCAGGTCGAGACCGACCTTGAGGATTCCCAGGATGCCGATCTTGATCATGCCGCCGGACATGAGGGCGGACACGTTGGACGGCGCCTCGGGGTGCGCCTGGGGCAGCCAGGAGTGCAGCGGAATGATACCGGCCTTCGCGCCAAATCCGAAGAACGCGAGGACGAAGCACGCGGAGGAGACGGCGGGTCCAAAGTCATGCGTACGGAAATCACTGAAGCTGAAGGAACCACCCACGCCGTTGGTCATGAGCAGGAAGCTCGCCATGATGAGAACGAAGCCCACGTGCGCGATGACGAAGTAGAGCCAACCGCCCCTAATGGAGTTCTTGTTCTCCTCGATAACGACAAGGAAGTAGCTCGTAAGGGACATGAGCTCAAAGGCGACCAGGAACCAGAACACGTTGTCGGCGGTGATGACGAGCATCATCGAGGCGACGAAGGTGTTCATAAAGAAGCCGGCGCGCCCGACCTTGCCCGGGTACTCGTCGAAGTAGGACAGACCGTAGATGAAGCCCGCAAAGGCGAGAATCGAGATGAGGACCACGATCAGGCCCGCAAGGCCGTTGAGCAAGAGCTCGAGACGGGCGAACGGGAAGAAAAAGACCGTGTTGAGGGACGAAACGTCGCCAAGCACGGCCTCGAGGCCCGCGATGAACGACAGCACGGCCGCGACGGCGCCGATCAGGCAGCCGGCGGTCTTGGCGGCGTTGTCGGCCTTAATCAGCAGAACCGAGGCGAGCGCACCGATGCACGAGACGGCAAGCGATGCGATAAACAGCGTCATGCTATCCATTGTTTACGCTCCCTTCTGCTTTCTCAGACAGACCCTGGGCCACAGCGGTAACGTCGACGACCGGACCGTTTTCGATCGAGCGCAGGCGCTTGGCCTCGTCGAGCTCGCGATCGGCCGCGCCGCCCATGACGGTCAGCGCCTTGGTGGGGCACGCCGCCACACAATGCGGACCGTCCGGATCGAAGGCGCACAGGTCGCACTTGATAGCGCAGGTGTACTGGCCAGGAGCCCACGTAAGCAGGCTGCTCAGGGACTTAGGATACGAAGGCGTCGGGTCGCACATGCCTGCGACACCGGCGATAGACGTGCCATCGGGATGGATGGCTCCGAAGGGGCACGCGATGGCGCACAGCCTGCACCCGATGCACTCCTGCTCCTTGACGTGGATGCGATCGCCATCGTGCTCGATGGCATTCACCGGGCAAACCTCGGCGCAGGGGGCACCCTCGCAATGGTGGCAGGCAAGGGCGGCCGAAATACCGCCGGTCTTCACGAGCGCCAGGCGCGGCGTATCCTGAAGACCCTGCATCCGGTGGGTGTCGGCACAGGCGGACTGGCATGTTCCGCAGCCGATGCACCTCTCCGGGTTGATGTCGATGAAGCGGTTCATCCCCACTTCCTTTCAAAATAACGGGCCGGGCTCCCGAACGTACGGGACGCCCGGCCCAAAAAGCCAACGAGAACGGGACTACACGATTTGATTCACGTGCGTCTCGTCATCGAACTTGGCGGCGCCGGGCTCAACGTCCTGGGGAGCGGCGGCGTCAACCAGAGCCTGCTTGAGCTCGGTGTGGATCGGCTCGACCTCGCCCTCGGCCCAGACCTGGTCAGCGATAGCGTCGACCTGGCAGGCGGAGAACTTGTCCTCGGGCGTATGCGAGACCGGGTCGACCTTGTGCATGGTCAGCTCGTTGCACTTGCCGATCCACCACTGGTAGGTCATGTAGACCGTGCCCTTGTTGATGCGATCGCTAATGTCGGCGCGACTGTATACCTGGCCGCGGCGGCTGTGAATCGAGACGATGTCGCCGTTCTTGATGCCGCGCGCCTGGGCGTCCGCGGGATTCATGCGGACAAAGCCGGGCTCGTCGGCAAGCAGCGCCAGCGTCTTGCAATTGCCGGTCATCGAGCGGCAGCTGTAGTGGCCGACCTCGCGGACGGTGCACAGGATGAGCGGGTACTCATCGTCGGGAAGCTCGGAGGGCGCCTCCCAGTCGTGCGCCATCAGGTTGGCGCGGCCGTCCTTGGTGGTGAACTTGCCACCGGCGAACATGTCGGGCGTACCGTGGTCGTTCACATCGGCGCTCTTGACGGGCCACTGGGCGTAGCCGCCCTCGGGAGCCATCTTCTCGTAGGTCGCGCCCACAAAGTTGGGGCACAGGCTAATGCACTCGTTCCAGATCTGCTCGGTGTTGTCGTAGTGCATGGGGTAGCCCATGCGCGTAGACAGGTCCGCGAAGATCTCCCAGTCGTGGCGGCACTCGCCCTTGGGCGGAACGGCCGCGTCAAAGTGCTGGAAGCTACGGTCGGATGCGGTAAAGACACCCTCGTGCTCGCCCCAAGAGGTGGCAGGCAGGATGACGTCGGCGAGCATGGTCGTCTGCGTCATAAAGATGTCCTGGCAAATGAACAGATCCAGTTCGGAGAGCGTCTTGCGCATTCCGGCCGAATCGGGCTCGGTCTGCACCGGGTCCTCGCCGTAGTTGTAGAAGCAGTGCACCTTGCCCTCGTCGACCAGGTGGCCCAGGTCGGTGAGCTTGTAGCCCTCCTCGAGCGGGAGCTTTTCCTCGGGCACGCCCCAAGCCTTGGCAAACTTGGCACGCACTGCCGGGTCGGTGACCTTCTGGTAGCCAGGGTACAGGTTGGGCAGCATGCCCATATCACAGGAGCCCTGGACGTTGTTCTGACCGCGCACGGGCGCGAGACCGGAATTGGGTTTGCCGATCTGGCCGGCAACGCAGGCGATGGAGGCGATGGTGTGCACCGTCTTCAGGTTCTGCTTCTGCTGGCATACGCCCATGCCCCAGCCAATGATGGCAGAGGGCTTCGCCGTGGCGTACATCTCGGCAGCTTGGTGGATCAACGCGGGCTCGACACCCGTGATGTCCTGTACGGATTCGGGAGTGTAGTTCTTGATGGTCTCCCACCACTCGTCAAAGCCGTTCGTGTGCTCGGCGACGAATTCCTTGTCGTAGAGGCCATCGTTGACCAAGCAGTTGGCAAAGGCGTTGAGGAACGCGACGTTGCAACCATTCTTGATCGGAAGGTAGAGATCGGCGATACGCGCGGTTTCGATATGGCGCGGATCGGCGACGATGATCTTGCAACCCTTTTCTTTGGCTCGCACGATACGCCTTGCGACGATGGGGTGCGAATCGGCAGGGTTATAGCCGAAGAGGAAAATGCAGCCCGCATCCTCCATACCGGGGATGGAGCATGACATGCAACCTGAACCAACCGTGTCCATCAGACCGAGGACAGTAGGGCCGTGTCAAGTACGGGCGCAGTTGTCCACGCTGTGGGTGCCGATGCACGCACGCGTAAACTTCTGCATAACGTAGTTCGCCTCATTGCCGCCGCCTCGCGAAGAGCCGGTGGTCATGACAGCGTTAGGACCATATTCGTCAATTATGGCCTGCATCTTAGATGCGGTGAAATCCAGTGCCTCGTCCCAGCTTACGCGCTCAAGATCCGCGCCCTTGGTGCGGCGGATCATCGGGTGCAGTACGCGAGGAGTCAAGATCTTGGTGTCGTTGATGAAGTCGTAGCCGCTCATGCCCTTAAGGCACAGCTCGCCCTGATTGGTGATGCCGTTGAGCGGTTCGGTACCCACGACCTGGCCGTTTTGGACCAAGAGGTTAAACTGGCAACCGGCGCCGCAATACGGGCAGATCACTTTATGCTTCTCCATGACACCCTCCTTCCTTTCTCTGCTACCGATTAATCGGTACTTATTTGACAATCGTTGGGCTTGTATGGCCGCCCGCCTACGCCTCGTTTTCGATGGTGGCGCGGGCACGCTCGGCAGTCAGCTCCGCCAGGCGCTCCTCGTCCACCAGGGTGAGGCCCTTGGTCGGACAAGCCTCGGCACACGCCGGACCGCCGGGACGGTCCACGCACAGGTCGCACTTGAGCACGAAGCTCTTGGTCTGCGAACCTACGCGAACGTCGCCCATCAAGACCGGAACCTGCGTGGTCGCCACGCTCACGGCGCCAAAGGGGCATGCCATGACGCAGCTCTTGCAGCCGATGCAGTTGTCCTCGTTGACGCCGATGCGATGGTTCTTTGGATCAAAGAACAAGGCGCCCGTAGGACAGGCCTTCGCGCACGGGGCATCCTCGCAGTGATGGCAAGCCACCGGTGCGGAGATCTCGTACGTACGCGTCACGCGCAGGCGCGGCGCGGCGATGTTACCGGGGATGTCGTGCGCCTCGATACACGCCGCCATGCAGGTTTGACACCCAATGCAGCGCGAAGAATCGGCTACGACTCGCTTATTACCCATGTTGTTCACTCCCTCCTGAATCCCTTGTCGGAGAGACCCTGTCGACATTGACCCAAGCCGCCCGTGGCCTGGCATCGACGTATCGAATGCATGCGGCGAAACATGCACTCGGTAGAGTTTCTCCAACGATATACAGGTTAAATATACGCAGTTGCAGGGGACAAACTTGAGCATAGGCCCTGCAATACGAGTGTATTGCAGGGGTTTGGGCTGGTTGGGATTATTCTCTGGAAGCTATAAAGGCGAGTGTATTACACGCGTACGCCCAAGAAAGATTTCACGCTCATTTCTGAAGGATGTAGTACGTTTGTAATATCGTTTACAATCAATTACTCTAGTGCAATAAAGTAGTAGTTGTAAGATTGGCTATTATTAGCCGTTACTGTATATGACTATTCATATTGCACGCTCATTAAGGGAGGCCAGTGATGTCATCGACTCAAAAACGAGCCATCCTGCAGGTGCGCATTCGCGAGGAAGACAAGCAACATGCCGAGCGTCTCTACGACGCCATGGGCACATCGCTCGCCGAGGCCGTCCGTCTTTTTGTCGCGCAGAGCATTTTGATGCGCAAGCTTCCCTTTCAGCCGGTCGCCGTGCGCTCAAAGGACGGCACCGCCGCCTATGGATCGCTCAAAGCATATGGGGACCCCAATCGCCGCTCCGAGGAGCGTAACGCCTGGATTGAGTACCTTGCTACAGAAAGCGACGATTCGATTTTGGGTCCCGAGGAAGTAGATATCCATGAGTAGCACCATCATCGACGAGACCGTCATCCTACGCTACCTGCTTGACGACGACGAGGTCCTGTCACCGCGCGCCACCAAGGTCATCGCCACGCGCACCGCTCGCGTCTACCCCGAGATCATCACGCGCGTCGCCGTTACGCTGCGTGACGTCTACAAGGTCCCGCGTGTGGAGATTGCGACGGCCATGACCAAGTTGCTCGATGACGTCATGGTCGACGATCCCACCGTTGTCTCCCTTGCCGTCAAACTCTTTGGCAAGACCCATATGGACTTTACCGACTGCCTCCTCGCCGCCCGAACCGCCATCTACAACGATGATGTCGTGAGCTTTGGCAAGCCCATCATCCAAGGCATGATCGACTACCGCCGCCAAACCGCCGCCGACGCTCGCAGCCGAAGCACCGACGCCCGCGGACACGGCACCGACGCCACCATCGACAAGCTCCGCCACCACCCCCGCAACTAACCGGCAGGCAACGGCATCGCCCGCCTCTCAGCCCCATCCCCTCCTAAGTTGCGGTGAAATACGGACTGTTTCATGCCTTTAAAGGCCTCAACAGTCCGTATTTCACCGCAACTTATTGAAGGTGGACCGCGAACGATTTCGCTATCGGGATTCGGCGTAGGGTTTTGTTGTCGGAATGCCGTAGCCGCGCATCATGGCACCGAACGATTCTACGTCGTAGGTGTCCGAGAGTTTGAAATGAATGACGTTGTGGCCCATGGAGCGAAGGTTCGCGTCGCGCATGAGGGCCGCTCGATACGTTTTTGCCGCCGCCCGCTCTGGATCATTTTGAGCCTCGTCTTCAAACTTGCCTAGCCCATGCAGCTCTGCCAGCGTCCATGAGCCGTCTGGCATCTGCCAGCCATAATCTGCTAGATAATAGCCAGCGTTTCCCGGTCGCGTTATCTCAACTTGAAGCTCGGGCGCGGCAACCCCAGCGAGAATCATCGCTGCTCTCGCCTCAGACTCGCCGCCATTGTCTGACCTGCCGTCCATATACTCAAAAACGTCAAAAGCACGCGCGATGCCATGCAACCCTCGGCAATTTGCCTGGGCATATGCTCGCAGCTCTTCGCGTTCGACATCGTACTCACGGGCCAAGCCATCGACATAGCCCAGCGCATAGCGAAAGGCGCTCGTTCGAGCGATATCAACAACCGTTCGACACGGATCCGTCAGTGTAAACAGACCTAGCCGCCACACTTCGCCCGCCCGCCAGCGCTTGTATTCAACGAACTCATACGTATCACGCCTTGTAGACCGTGGCAGCAGTACTTGCACTTTATCCAAAAGCGTATACGCCGAGCCGATGCCGTAGAGCAGCGCTGCTGTCGATCCGCAAAACACAGCATCCGGTTCAACGACCGCAATAGCGGATGCCAGCTGAAAGATGCGATCTTCAACCCCAAGATTATTCCAATAGACCGGATCCGCGTACACATGGTTGTAAAGACGAAGCATGAGCTCTTCCTGCATAAGCTCACGCGCACGGCGTTCATCCCAAGGATCAATTGTTATAAGCAGATGTCCATCTTGATGAATTCCAACGGCCGAGAATAGCATCCTTGCATATGACTGCGGAAAATGTTTGCCTTTATCGAGCATGGCCAACCCCATAACCATCACGGCGGAGAGAATACCATTACGCTATCGCATGCTTCCGTCCGCAGGCCTTGCCAAAAGCTGACCAAAAGCTTGACGCCGCAGGTCAGAGCTTCAAAAAATAATTCCACTCTCGGTAGACGGTCGCTACGACCCTCCCAACGGCATCAAAACCCAACCTTACAAATAGTTGCGGTGAAATACGGACCACATGGGCCATAAAAGCCGAAAAACAGTCCGTATTTCACCGCAACTTAGGAGGGGATGTGGGTAGGCTGCTACCAAGATGTGTCACGAATATGTCATGCGTTGTTACATAAAATAACAGGCCAGAAGCTTTAATACCTCTGACCTGCGGTTTTTCTGGAGCGGGCGACGGGAATCGAACCCGCGTCATCAGCTTGGAAGGCTGGGGTTCTACCATTGAACTACGCCCGCAAGATATGGTCGGGACGACAGGATTTGAACCTGCGACATCCTGCTCCCAAAGCAGGCGCGCTACCAAACTGCGCCACGTCCCGAAGGTGTTGAGCAGCTAAGGTCTAAACCTTGCGTGTCCCAAAGCGAAGGAAATTATAGGGGAGACTCCCCGCCTGTGCAAGCATTGATGCCTTAGCTCCTCGAATGTGCAACAAAACGACTATGGAGCAGGCCGATCACAAAGGCAACCACGGCAACCGGCGCCCACGCGGCACCGATATCCGCCAGCGGCAGCACATCAAATGGCAGCCACGCGCCCGCAAAGAACGCATCGCGGACCGAGGTGATCACACTCTGCACGGCAACCACACCGCCGACCCAGACCCACACCTGTGGATGAGCGTCGCAAAAGCCGTGTACCAAACCCATCAGTACCAGCACGATGGCAACGGGATACAAGGCGTTGAGCATGGGCACCGAGAACATAAGGATCATGTCGAGGCCCACGTTGGAGAGCACGCACGAAAACGCTGCGAACACAAAGGCGAGAATCGCAAAGGGACGGCGCATGGCCTCCTCGGAGGCCTCCGCTCCCCCTTCGACCACATACGTCTCGCAGAAGTAACGCGAGCAGCAGCTGATGAGACCGATGCACACGTTCATGCAGGCAAGGAAAAAGATCGCAAAGACCACGACCGTGCCGGCAAGGCCAAAGTGCATGGAGGCAGAGCGGGCAAGGATGGCGGCGCCGTTGGTAGCGTCGGGCATCACGGTGCCAAGCTGCATACCGGCAAGGGCCAAGCCGCAATAGATGATGGCCATGAGCACGCCGGCGATTACACCGGAACGCGAAATCTCGAAGGCCACGCGCTTGTCGTCGGTAACACCCAGCTCGTGGATGGTCTCGGCGATGATGATGCCGAAGGCGAGCTCCTCAATCGTGATGACCAGAACCACGGTGCCCTGGAGCTCCACGCGCTC
>OAWC01001186.1_pt1 | contig 9752 bp, 7 predicted proteins | sample 1495331 | NCBI WGS metagenome assembly OAWC01 (sample SAMEA2580115, study PRJEB22360) | human gut metagenome | biome: human gut; feature: human-associated habitat; material: faeces | place: Denmark | collected 2008/2010
AACGGGGCGACCGCCGCCATGACCACCGCGAAGGGCAGCGTCGCGACCGCCGTCTGCAATGCGGTGTATCCACGCAATGCCTGGAACCATTGGGTGGTGATGAAGATGAAGCCGAACAGGCAGAAGAACGCGACGCAGATCGCGCAGGTGCTGCTCGTGAACGTGGCCCTTCGGAACAGGCCGACATCGATGAGCGGGGCGTGCGTATGCCCCTCGACCGCCGCGAACACCGCAAGTATGATCAGGGCCGCGCAGATGCCGCCTATGACCTGCCAGGAGAGCCAGCCGTAAGTCGGGCGTTCGATGATCGCCCACACCAGCAGGCCCACGCCGGCCACCGATAACACGGTGCCGGGGAAATCGAACCTCTCGGAACGGTACGCCCGTACCTCGGGCACCGCCACCGCGATGCAGGCCAGCGCCACCACGCCGATGACGGAGCACACCCAGAAAATGGAATTCCACGCATAGTGCTCCAGCAGGACGCCGCCGATGATCGGGCCCAGGGCGATGCCGACCCCTGATGTCGCCGCCCACAGGCCAACGGCCAGGCTACGGTACCTGGAGCCTTCGAAGATGACGATGATTGACGACAGCGTCGCCGGATAGATCAGCGCGGCGCAGACCCCCAACACCACGCGCAGCGTCACCAGCTGCCACAGGGCCCAGGAGAAGGCCGTAGCTGCGGAGACCACGGCGAATCCCGCCAATCCGACGAGCAGCATCCGTCTTCTTCCCCATCGGTCGCTGAGTTTGCCGGCGGGCAGGAGCAGCGCCGCGAAGGACAGCGTGTAGGCGTCCACCACCCACTGCAGGTCCGTGGACGAGGCGTTCAACGCGTCGCTCATCGTGGGAATCGCGACGTTGACGATGGTGTTGTCCATCACGACCAGCAGCACCGCCAGACACAGGGCGGTGAGGGCCAGCCCCCTGTTCCCGGACCGTGCGTGTCTCCGGACCGGCATGGGGGTGGGAATCAACGAACGTTCAGATTGCATATCAATGTTCTCCTACTGTGTAACAATGTTATCTACAAATGAAACAATACTCCTCTCCGTGGGGGGGGATCGCCACCATCCGTCAGCGAGGCATGGAAGCGCTCCGCGTGCGGACGGACCCACCGTCGGCGCCATGAACCATGCCGCCGCCCGTGGCGCGGGAACGGGAAGGCCATGCGGCGTCGCCCGGGGTCCGCAAACCCCATGGCATGTTCCGGGCCCGGGAATGCCACGGCCGATGGGTCATCCAAAATCAGCGCCGTCCGCTTCCGGGCGGAGAGTTCGTGCGGTCGCTTTGATGACACGGCCGCCGTCCCGTCGGGACGTTCGGCATCACCCGATTACCGGTCCAACCCTCACGGCGGGACCATGACCCGTCGAACTTCAATGAGGAAAGCGCCGGCCGACCCTTTGCCGGAAAACGCGAACCGTCGGCATGCCCCGCTGAAGCGACGCCGACGATGGTTTCGGATGGTGGGCGGCCCCGATCGCCCGATCCTTCTCGATCCGCCGCCCGGCGATCGCCGAACGCCCGTGGCGGCTCACGATGGTTGCAGGCCCATGCCCATCCAAGGCGTTGGCCGCATCCTGCAAAAACCGGGTCCATCGTACGCCCGAACATGCGAATCTCCGTACGCCGGCGTGGAGATTCCACTGACAGCGTGACCAGTCACTCATGCGCCGGCGGGAGACGCTACCATGAAGACGCGAATCATGTGAATCATCACGCAAGGGAGCATGACGTGAACTATCTGGAACATCGCCGACAGCACAAGGACGCGCTATGGGAACAGCTACGGGAACCACATCAAGCCCCGCATAGGGAGCATACCGATAAAGCGGCTGACGGCATCGCAGATACAGGCCACGTTCGAATCGTACATAATTCCTGAAGCGGAATAGCCACATCGCACACTAGTTTTCTCTGAATTCCGATATTCTTTCTCTGAATTCAGAGATAAATCTCGGAATTCAGAGAAAACCGTTCAAGAATGATCTGCGTATCTCATTCAACGTACTGCCGCATACCGCACGTTGCGTCCACTGCCGACCTTCTTAGCGCGTCCTTCAAGGACTAGTTTTCGCAATTGGTAGTACGCCTGATTCTCCTCAAGATGCAGCAATTCCATCACATCGTTTTTGCTCACTGATTTCTGTTCATGCATTAACTCGATGATCAGTTCGGGATACCGCACCCTATCGATGTCTGATTGGCGAACGTATTCCATCGCCCTACCGCTGCGCCGATACACTTTCGCACCCAACATATACGTGCGGCGAGCTCCAACGCCAGCGCTTTCAACAAGCCCCGCCTCCGTCAGCTGCCCCAGTACGGTGCGCAGACGCTGGTCACTCATGTCCAGAGAGCCCGACAACACATCAAAGCCACAACGACGTTCACTCTTGAGCTTGTCCAAAATAAGCAGACCATCGAGAGACATGGACTTGCCGCTGCGCTCACGTTCCTCGGCCAGCAGTTCCACAAACGCCTTGTCGGGCACACTACGAGGCAACAGCACCGACACTCCACGCCTGTTGGACCTCGAATAATCAGGCAGAGGACGGCCATAGTTCAAAGCACCCTCGAATATACGGTCGATGCCGCGCCCCGTACGTTCGGCGAGACCGGTTCTCTTCAACGCATCCATCAGGCATGGATTGCGGCCACGCGGCTCCGCAGTAAGCAAGTTATGGACGTTGATACCTTCCACGAATCCACCGGGATTAGCAATGGTTAAGCCGGCATCATCCACCAATACCCGCACACGACCAAGAAGCGAATAGTCCCTGTGGCCGAATGCGTTGACCAAAGCCTCTCGGAAAGCCCTTTCGTCAAATTCGGGAACCACCGAAGAAAACAGACCCACGGTCAGCTCCGTGCCTGGATTCCAGGGCTTGAACGACTCGGCTATCTGTTCTATGGTTTTGAGCAACGGGCCACGGTAGGTCTGATTCACCTTGATGTCGGTACCCACAAGAACCTGAAAAGCCGCCTCATTCGTCGGCACAAGCCTCTGCAGCGCTTCTTCGTTGCCGATAAGCAGCAACCCTGCCAAAGTCGGCGTCAGCTCACCATTGACCGACACAACAAGGCGCAGCGATTTCTCCAAGTCCGCATCCGAAAGCTCCAAAAGATTCCGGTCACTGGATTGATAGGAAGCGATGATTTTGCGCAGGCGGTCACGCTCCAATGGATCGAGATCATCCCGGGTGGACTCCATCACCGGCTGAGCGGAATAGTCAAGTCTGCCCAGATCCGAAAGACGGGTGGCAATCTCATACGGATACATGGGCACACTTTCTGGCGTACCATCCATTGTTCGCCGCTCGAAACAGCAACAGCCCTGTTCATCGCCGAACACGCGCCCACCGGAGAGGAGCGACCGGCAACCATACTTCAACGGGTCAACCAATCCTATTTCCGCAATTCACTATTGCAGAACTACCACGGCACATGCTGCATAACCGGCATGCAGATTCCCAAACTACTGATCGCCAGTCACATCAAACCTTGGAAGGCATCGACGCCCAACGAGAAAACCGCCGCATCGAATGGGCTGTTGCTCAACGCCTTCCATGATCGGGCCTTCGACCAAGGCCTCATCTCCATCGATGACGACTACCGCATCATGGTCAACCATGACAAGGTGCGGCACTCCGACATCAACGACAGATGGCTCTATGACTTCGATGGACATGAGATCTCATTGCCGGCAATCAGCCAACCTTCGCATGAGTTCATCGAGTATCACCACAAGCACATCTTCCTCGCCAACGCCGCATAACAACACCGGGGAGGACCCCCTCCCCGGCCCACTCCTCGCTGCACCAGAGTATCGGCCAAATTCCTTCCCCATCATTTTCCCAAACCAGCAAGACACAACCTCAGGCTGCCCTGCTACACCAACTATCCGTTTCGGCCCGTCGCGGCACGCCGAAGGAGCGGCGACTTAAGCGGCCAGGCACTTAAGCGGCAGTCCAAAAACGTTGAAATAGAGCCGGAAACAGCCAGTCGCCACCGGAATCTCTGTAGGGGGGCGCGGACCGTTTCCCAAAACCATCCGCGCCCCCATTCCCTTGTTTCGCCGCAATTGACTACAGCGACGGGTTCGGGCGTTTCACCACGAGAACGCCATTGCGATGCACCGTATACGCGCCGCCGTCACTGCCCCGTTCCGCCCGGAACAGGACGATCGGCTCCCCGGCGATGCCACGCAGTTCGACATCCGATCTGCCACGTGTCAGGTAGAAGTCGAATATGGCGTCGTCGGATTGACGCACGGTGTGCAGAACATCAGGGGTCGCGCCGACGACTTGCGGCTGACGGCTGGATTGCGACTGACTGTTGACCTGCGGCTGACGGGAGGATTGCGGCTGCACGGCAAGCCAGCCGCTCACGAATCGCGTCAGGTCGCTCACGCCCAGATCACAGCCGAGGAAATACGCCTCCCCCGCGCCGTATGCGTTGCGGGTGAGCGCGGCCGTGCCATCAAGCTCCCACTCATCCGCTTCTTCGCCGGCATATGTGGCAAGCACCTGCACATGCGGTCCGGCGACGGTCACGTCGTTCTGCCACAGGCGGGTCACGGCACCGTCCATCGTGGATGAATCCCTGGTGCCCGTCAGCCGAATCTCGTTCGGCTCGCCTTCCGCCCCAGCACCGAGAATGTTGAATTCCTCACCACGAACGCCCAGCATCGAGCGCAACAGCCCATCGCCCGCACCGGGATACCCGCCGAGCCACGTGTGGAAGCGCTCGTCGAGCAGACCGGTCGCGTAATCGACCACCACACGGCCTCCGGCCTGTACGAAACCGGCCAACCGCCGCGTATCGGCGTCGCTCAGTATCAGTACGGTCGGCAGCACGATGGTCTTATAGGAACTCCAGTCGTAGGCGAGCGGCACGATGTCGGCGCGTGCACCAGCGTTCAGGAACGCACGGTACCAGTCACGCACATCATGCCAATGGCTGAGTTTCATGCTCGGCAATGTCTCGGATCGGGTGGCCCACTCCGATTCGGCGCTGAAGAGGATCGCCGTGTCCGATGCCGCCAATCCGCTGCCTTGAACACCGGCGTCGGCGAGCGCCCGCAACGTCGCGCCCAATTCGCACACCTGACGGAACAGTTTCGTGTCCTCGCCGGCGTGCGGGACCATAGCGGAATGGAACGCTTCGGCGCCGAACGCGGATGCGCGCCACTGGAAGAAGTTGATGGCGTCTGCGCCCATGGCCACGTGGGCCAGGGAGTCGCGCACCGTCTCCCCTTTACATTTGCGGGTGTTCAGCGGTTTCCACTGCACCGCTGAGGTGGAATGTTCCATGACGTACCACGGTTTGCCGAGCGCCAGCGAATCCACGAGCGCGTCGGAGCAGGCCAGCTCGTCGAGATGGGATTCGCCTTCGTGGAAGTAGTGGTCGTTCGATACGAAGTCCACTTCCTCCGCCCACGCGGCGTAGTCCATACAGCACTGGTCGGTGGAGATCATGAAGTTCGTGGTGAAGGGTCTGTCGGGGCAGATTTCGGCGATCGCGTCACGTTCGGCTTTGTAGAAGTCGAGCAGCATGTCATTGCCGAACCGTTCAAAATCAAGCTTCTGGCCGGGGTTGACCATGGAATCGGCACCCATGAACCGCGGGATGAGCACTTCGCCGAAACCGGTCATCTCCTGTCCCCAGAACGTGGTGCCCCACGCCTGGTTAAGTGCGTCGATGGTGCCGTACTTGCGGCGGCACCATGCGCGGAAGGCTTCGAGCGCATTGTCGGAGTAGTCGTCGCGATTGTTCCACCCATACTCGTTTCCCATATGCCATGCCGTCACATATGGGTTGGCGCCGTAGCGTTCGGCGAGTTTGCGGCATAGGGTTAGCGCGTATTCCTTGAACACCGGGCTGGTCGGGCTCCAGGACTGGCGGGAGCCGGCGTTGACCGGATGACCGTACTTGTCTCGCGGAAGGACTTCGGGATGGTTTTCGTAGAGCCACAGGGGTGCGGTCGCCGTCGCGGATGCCAAATCAACCGCGATGCCAGCCTTGCCGAGCTTGTCGATGATGCGATCGAGCCAGCCAAAATCCCAATGGTCTTCGGTGGGTTGGAGGCGGTCCCAGCTGAAGATGGCAAGGGCCACGGTGTTGACACCGGCCTGGGTCATCAGGCGGATGTCGTCGTCCCAGACGTCCTCCGGCCATTGGTCGGGATTGTAGTCGCCGCCGAAGGCGATGCCGCGTCCGTCCGCGGTCAGCAGTTTCGGCCATGCAAAGTCACGTCGCGCGCGCACGGTTTCCTCCCTTGGCGATTGGCAATGAGGCCACGGCTTCATATCGGATACTAGCTGATACTAGTTGATGGAGGCTCCTGGCCGACAGGTGACACACCGCCGGTTCCGACCTCGATGGCTTGCCGCTCTTCCTGACCGTGCTCGATGGGACCGGTCAGGGAAAGGATGACCGTCATCATGATGAACGTACCGGAAACGCGAACGTACCGGAAACGTAGAAGATCGCCGACGCGCCAAAGACCAGAACGATGTCGCCGCGAAACGGGCCGAACATCACGTAGGCCACGATCACGACAATCATGACGCCAATGCGCAGGTGGCGACACGGCAAGCCATCGGCGTCTTCGGCATTGGCGCGAAGCGTGCTTCGGTTTTCCTTGATTCGACGAGCGAGCAACCAGTACCGCGGGTTCTATATCAGGCCCAGCTATTGGCTGCTCGCTCGTCGACAGGTTGCACACCGGTAATCGGTTAGTGCGAAAGGTGATGCTTACGCTTCACGAGCACAAGCACGCCGGCCAACAAGATCGTCATCATCGCGATAACGACGATCGGGGCCACATCGGCACCAGTGGAGGCCATTGCCTCCGGGCCGGCATTCGTCTGCCCCTTGCCATGGCCATCGCCCTTCTGCCCTTGTTGGCTTCCGGACTGTCCACCCTGATGCCCACCTTGGCTTCCAGTCTGATTGCCGGCACCGGGCTTGGTGTCGGGCTGTTCCGGCTTGGGGAACGCGGCATTGTATGCGGCGGCGAGTCTGCCTGCCAGAGAGCCACTATCCGACGGATCACCGAATTGCGCTTTCACATTATCCGGCAATGCGGCCAGAGCAGTATATAGTTGCCGTACTTCGCTCGCCGGCGTCTGACCATTCAACGCACCGATGCCGCGCACCAAGGAGATCACCGACTGCTGCGTGTCATAACCGGAGGAATGTTCGTAACCGGCGAATCGTTTGGCGAAATCGAACGATCCGTCATAGGTGTTGCCGACACCGGTCAGGGAGTTGACATCGAAGAACGAACGCTCGGCCGCGGGCAGCGATGCCGAGTATGGCGAATACGTACGCATGGTGATCTTGTTGTTCGCTTCATCCATGCCGACGTACTGGAAGAACGCATTGCCGCCGTTATACGCGAACTGATAGTCGGACAACAGCCCCAGCACCGGATTGCCGGCGTCATTGGTCAGGGTCATTTGTCCGGATCCGTGATTGTGACCGGAGTACATCATGAATACCTGGTTGTACCGTTTCACGATGTTCCAGATTTTCGAGCCGGCACCTTCATCGTCACCGGCTTCACCGTTGTATCCGGAATCGTCATCGAGGGAGATTTCATTCGGACGTGAATCGGAGCACTTGAAGATATCGTGGCTCACCACCACAGTCGGGTTGTTCGGGTGGTCTTTGAGCACCTGCTCGAACCATCGCATATCGTCATTGCTTGCCGAGGACGAGTTGCTGACCACCGCGCCCATGTCGATGTTCATCACCAGATACTTGTAGGAGCCGTTGTCTACCAGATGGTATGAGGACAGGCCATCGGGCGAGTATGCAAAACCGTGTTCTTTCTGATACTTGCCGAAATCGGAGTCGGGTCCGAAGTGTTTCAGGTAATTGTCCGCCTTGCGCAAGCTGGGCACTCCGTAGCCATGCCTGCCTCCATTGTAATCATGATTGCCCGGCTGCTCCAGGAAGGGGACGCCCACTTTCTGCATACGCCCGAACGCCTTGGACGATGCCTGCCATTGCGCGTCACTGTCCCAGTTATCCACCACGTCACCGAGGGACACGATGTTGGTCAGATTAAGACTGGAATCTTCCGAATCGAACTGGTCGATGGCTCGGTCCATCACCGTGGGCACCCAACGGATGGCATTCTGCGTGTCCGGCAAGAAAGCCATCGTATGTACGCTGGGGTTGTCCAGCACGAAACGATCGTTGGTACCGTAATCCTTGAGATACTCGGTCGGGTTGGGCACGATCCAGTTGCCCTGTGCCAGCGCACCGCGGGAGAATCTCACCTCCTGCAGGTTGCCACGCAGGAACTTGTCAAAGTCGTCCTTGTTGTATTGGCTGGTGTCGAAAGTGTCGTTGTAATACGACGAGCCGATGCGGAAGCGACCATCGGTCGGATCGGCATACAGGCCATTGCCGTTCTTGTTGATATTGCGGAATGCTTTGGCACCGTTGGTGTATGTCACCACGTTCGTGCCATCGGATACGACGGCGATGTGATACCAAACGCCACCGTGATCCATGGTGACGCCCCAGCTGGTGACGCCGTTGTTGGGATCATCGGTGTTCATGGTCGACTCATTGTCCTTGTTGGCGGCCTTGAACTGGGTTTCCTTGCAATTGGAGATCGACAGGCTCATCGACCCCATCTCGTGTTCATCCATGTTGCTGTTTGTGGATTGCCTGGCCGCAAGCCCCATCCACGAATCGGTACCGGCGTTGAAGTCATCGGGAAGGTAGTACACGAACTCCATGGTGTATCCGTTGGCAAATTGCTCTTTGTTGATGGGAGCGCCGCTCGCGGTGATGAAATCCGCGCCCTTGGGATCTCGCTGCTCGGGATGATCCTTCTTATGCGCCAGATCGCTGTCGCCGTTGAGCTTCAGGCTTCCACCACCGTCACCGTTCATCGAATTCGACGACCAGTTGACATAGTCGCTGAGCTTGTAATCATTTTTCCCGTAGGTCTGCATGTGCAGATCGTTGCCGTTGCCCGACATATCCTTGATGACCAGGTCACCACCGTCGATGGAACCGGTGGAATGCGCCTGCTGGAATTTCCAATCGGCCACCACATCCAATGGGGCACCTTCACGTTCAAGCGCCGCGGCGGAGACTACCGTACCCGGCGCGGCGAACACGGCAAGCGCTATGCACGCCACCGCTGGTTTGATGATATTGCGTATCTTTCCTATATGCATGACCAGGCTCTCCCTAGCACTCTCCTATTTCAACGACGATGCGAATGTGCCGTTGCAATGCGCCTACGCATCATGGCCTTTACAAGGCTATCCGCCGCTTTTCGGAGACGATGGCTGATTCAGGCACTGTTCATGGTGCGCGCATCAAATATCATTCGTCGTTCAACTGATGTTCAATGTGCGATGAACCGTATGAACTTGTTATGGACCGTCCCTATACCGGTCGAGTTGCCGTGTCGTGGCGGTACCGCCGGTTCCGGCCTCGTTGCCGGAGTAGGCATGGGGCATGTCCATGACCGCCGACCATATGAACGAACAGGCCCGTCCGCTGTGGACCTCATCTTGCGGTTCATAGCGGACGGGCCTGTTATATGGGAGGGGTGGCGGCGAACGGCGATGGCGCCACCAGGACTTCGGCTGCTATGGGATCGAGCTCATGGGCCTGGCGCCGCGCGTGGCGTGCGCGGAGCATGGCGCGGCGGCCGCCCAAGTGCCGTGGGCGGAGCCGGGCAGCCGGTTCACCAGGGATTTCGAGAT
>OAWC01001227.1_pt1 | contig 9429 bp, 9 predicted proteins | sample 1495331 | NCBI WGS metagenome assembly OAWC01 (sample SAMEA2580115, study PRJEB22360) | human gut metagenome | biome: human gut; feature: human-associated habitat; material: faeces | place: Denmark | collected 2008/2010
CTGCCTGAAAGACATCGGGCTGTACCCGGAAGAAATGCGTGTCGGGGACGATATACTGTGCCTGCACACGCTCTCGGACGTGGAAGATTTGCCCGGCAAGGTCGGGACAGATACACGGTTTGAAAAGCTGTCCACCGATAGAAGCGATTGCAGGTTAAGTTTTGCCGCCCCGGTGGGCGTGTTGTTGTCGTGTAACCACGTCTATAACCAGTACATTTTCATAGACGACCACGCCGAAAACCTGAAAAATTTTGAGCAGACCGCCCGGAATATGCAATCACTCTCCCGCTATTCCCGTGCCAACCAAGTGAACAAGGAGTGGATAGACGAGTACCTGAATGAAGCCCACAGCAAGGGGCTTGTATCGGTACGCTGCCACTGCAACGTCATGGCATGGAGTGACGACCGGGACGAACTTAAACGCATACGCAACGATGTGGGAAGCCAGCTTGCCTTAATGGAGTGCAAGCCACGCCACAATACGGTCGATGCGCCCACGCTCTTTTGGGCGGGCATACCCGGTAACGAGGCGGACTTCCCCGCAGAGGAAAGTTTCTACACATTTTTGGGGCAGGCTCTCTGCCTGTTCGTGGAAGAAACGAACTACAAGAGTTCGCTTTCGCCGTTCGGTATCAAAATGGTGGACAGGGTAAGCGGTCGCCCGCTGCACATCGACATTTCGGATTTGCCCATGAAGAAAGGCATCACCACCAACCGCAACAAGTTCATACTTGGGCCGAGTGGCAGCGGGAAGTCTTTCTTCACCAACCACATGGTGCGCCAGTATTACGAGCAGGGTGCGCACGTGCTGCTGGTCGATACGGGTAACAGTTACTTGGGGCTGTCCCAGCTTATCCACAACCGCACGCACGGCGAGGACGGGATTTATTTCACCTACACCAACGAGAACCCGATAGCGTTCAACCCGTTCTATGTCGAAGACGGGGTATTTGACATAGAGAAGAAAGAGAGTATCAAGACCCTTATACTCACCTTGTGGAAGCGGGACGATGAAGCACCGAAACGGTCGGAAGAAGTGGCGTTATCCAATGCGGTAAGTGCCTATATTGAACGTATCACGTGCGACAGGTCGGTAACGCCCTGCTTCAACACGTTTTACGAGTTTGTCCGGGATGATTACCGACAGCGGCTTGCCGAAAAGAACGTCAGGGAAAAGGATTTTGACATCGATAACTTTCTGAACGTGCTTGAACCGTACTATCGTGGCGGTGAATACGACTACCTGCTGAACTCCGACAAGGAGCTGGATTTGCTACATAAACGCTTCATTGTCTTTGAGTTGGATAACATCAAAGACCACAAGATTTTATTCCCGATAACGACTATCATCATCATGGAAGCCTTTATCAACAAGATGCGCAAGTTAAAGGGAATAAGAAAGTTAATCTTGATAGAGGAAGCGTGGAAAGCGATTGCAAGTGCGAATATGGCGGACTACATAAAATATTTGTACAAAACCGTCAGGAAGTATTTCGGGGAAGCGATTGTAGTCACGCAAGAGGTAGAGGATATTATTTCTTCCCCTATCGTGAAAGAGAGTATCATCAACAACTCGGACTGCAAAATCCTGTTAGACCAAAGAAAATATCTGAACAAGTTTGACAGCATACAAAACCTGCTGGGACTGACCGACAAGGAGCGTTCGCAAATATTGTCTATCAACATGGCGAACCACCCCGGACGGAAGTACAAGGAAGTTTTTATTTCGCTGGGCGGTACGCAGTCGGCGGTGTACGCCACAGAAGTTTCGTTGGACGAATACTACACGTACACTACAGAGGAAAGCGAGAAGATGGAACTGTTCGCCCTTGCCGACAAGCTGGGCGGCAACCTTGAACTGGCTATCAAGCGGCTTGCGGAAAGCAAACGTAATCCCCAATCATCAACAACTTAAAAATTAGGAACATGAAGAAAATAATCCTCTTTATGGTGGTGTGCCTTTGCTTCATCGGCAAGGCATCCGCCCAGTGGGTGGTGTCAGACCCCGGCAACTTGGCACAGGGCATCATCAACACCACCAAGCAGATAGTGCAAACTTCCACCACAGCCAAGAACACGCTGGACGGCTTCATGGAAGCACAGAAGATTTTCCAGCAGGGTAAAAAATATTACGATGCGCTCAAAGCGGTGCATGACGTGGTTAAGGGCGGTGTCAAGGTGAAGAAGTCCATTGAACTGGTGGCGGAAATCTCCGAAATCTACGTGCGCAATTTCCAAAATATGCTGGCAGACCCGAATTTCACGCCTGACGAACTTTCCGCAATATCGTTCGGCTATGCCAAACTGATGTCGGAAAGCTCGGACGTGTTGCAGGACTTGAAAAATGTAGTGAACATCACGGGTATGTCGCTGACGGATGCCGAACGGCTGGCAATCATTGACAACGCTTATAAAAGCCTGCTCAACTACCGCAACCTCGTGAACTACTATACCCGCAAGAATATATCCGTGTCCTACCTGCGGGCGAAGAAGAAGAACGACACCGACCGGGTGTTGGCTCTCTACGGCTCGGCGGATGAACGCTATTGGTAACATATAATATGGTATGCCTATGTTATTAGCAGCGGTGGATTTTGACAACCTGCACCAAGTGTTGCGGGTGCTGTACGATGAAATGATGCCCTTGTGCAGCAACATGACGGGGGTAGCCAAAGGGATAGCCGGGCTGGGAGCTTTGTTCTATGTAGCCGCCAAAGTGTGGCAGTCGCTCGCACGTGCCGAACCCATAGACGTGTACCCGCTACTTCGTCCCTTTGCGCTGGGACTGTGTATCATGTTTTTTCCAACTTTCGTGTTGGGAACTATCAACACGGTATTGTCGCCAGTGGTAAAAGGGTGCAACCAGCTTATGGAAACGCAGACTTTTGACATGAACGAGTACCGGGCGCAGAAAGACCGACTGGAATATGAAGCCCTGATGCGAAGCCCCGAAACGGCTTACCTCGCATCGGACGAGGAATTTGACAGACAACTGGAAGAACTGGGCTGGTCGCCCTCCGACATGGTGACTATGACGGGCATGTACATGGACAGGGCGGCTTACAACATCAAGAAGTCCGTCCGGGACTGGTTCAGGGAGTTGCTGGAAATGCTCTTTCAGGCGGCGGGGCTGATTATAGACACGCTGCGCACGTTCTTCCTAATCGTGTTAAGCATACTGGGTCCGCTGGCGTTTGCGATTTCCGTCTATGACGGTTTCCAAAGCACGCTGACCCAGTGGATTTCACGCTATATCTCCATTTACTTGTGGTTACCCGTGTCTGACTTGTTCAGCAGTGTGCTGGCTCGCATACAAACGCTGATGCTCCAAAAGGACATTCAGGAACTTTCAGACCCGAATTTCATTCCTGACGGGAGCAGCACCGTGTATGTAATCTTTATGATTATCGGCATCGTGGGTTACTTCACCATTCCAACGGTGGCAAGCTGGATTGTGTCGGCTGGCGGTATGTCCGCCTATAACCGCAACGTGTCGAAAGCCGGGTCGGTCGCCGGGGCTGCGGTTGGCGCAGTCGGTGGAAAGGTATCGGGAAAACTACTCAAATAAACAACATCAATTTTTTTAAGGATATGGAATTTAAGTCATTAAACAATATCGAAACGAGTTTCCGGCAAATCCGGCTCTTTGCGCTGGTATTCATCTGCCTGTGCGCACTGGTGACGGGCTTTGCCGTGTGGAACTCGTACAGCTTCGCCGAGAAGCAGCGGCAGAAGATATACGTCCTCGACAACGGCAAAAGCCTGATGTTGGCACTCTCGCAGGACATGGCACAGAACAGACCAGTGGAAGCCAAATCGCACGTGCGGCGTTTTCACGAACTGTTTTTCACCTTATCGCCCGACAAGGGGGCTATCGAAAGTAATATCAAACGCTCGCTGTTCCTTGCCGACAAGACCGCTTTCAACTATTACAAGGACTTGGCGGAAAAGGGCTACTACAACCGGGTGATTTCGGGAAACGTCACGCAGACGGTGGAGATTGACAGCGTGAAATGCGACTTCGACCAGTACCCCTACCGGGTGGACACCTACGCCCGCCAGTTGATTGTCCGGGAAAGTAGCCTGACGGTACGAAGTCTTGTGACCTCGTGCCGCCTGCTCAACGCCACACGCAGCGACAACAACCCGCACGGCTTCATCATCGAAGCGTTCACCATTACCGAGAATAAGGATTTACAGACCGTCAAAAGATAGCCGTATGGAAAGGAAACGAAACTATATCGAAAAGGTGCAGGACTGGGCGGACGACCGCCTGCGCCGGATGTGCGGACGGATTACGCCGGGCAAAAGGCTGGTGGTTATCCTCGTGATGTTCTTCCTGTTCGGTGGCTTGTCTATCTACATCACCGTTTCATCAATCTACAACATTGGGAAACGGGACGGGCAACGCCTACAAATAGAACATATCAAACAAATTCCGCTACACGATAGCGATAGTATCAACTTATTAAACAGACCGGAATATGGAAGAAGTACAGAAGAATGAAAACGGCACGACCGTACCGCAGACGGACGGGAAGCCCGAAAAGGAAAAGAAGCCCAAACGGGAACTGACACCCCAACAGATACAGCAGCGCAGGAAAATGATAGTCTTCCCGCTGATGTTCCTCGTCTTTGCCGGGTGCATGTACCTGATATTCGCCCCCTCTGGCAAAGAGGACGTGAATGTGGAAAGCGTGGGCGGCTTCAACGCCGATATACCCCTGCCCGCAGAGGACGGTATTATAGCCGACAAGCAAAAGGCATACGAGCAGGCGATGATAAGCCGCAAGCAGCAGGACAAGATACAATCCTTGCAGGACTTCGGTTTCACGGGGAACGATGAGCCGGAAGAACCGCAGGCGGAAATCGAACTGATGCCGGAAGATGATGCGCAACCTCGGCGGGGCGGCGGGGCTTCTTCGGCAAACGCCTACCGGGACATCAACCGCCAGTTAAGCACATTCTACGAAACTCCGGCGGTGGACGAAGAAAAAGAGGATTTGAAACGGCAGGTGGCGGAACTGACCGACCGACTGCAACAGCAGCAGAACGCCACGCCTACCGCTGACGACCAAATGGCTCTCTTGGAAAAGTCTTATGAACTGGCGGCAAAGTACATGAATGACGGCGGGCAGAACGGGCAGGTGGCACAAGTGCCTGTTGCTGGCGGCATTGAACGCAAGCCGGATGCGGTGACAGTACAGGCTATTAGGGAAACGACCGTATCGGGATTGCAGCAGCCCATGAGCGATGCCGACTTTATCCGGGCGTACAGCCAGCCACGCAACTACGGCTTCAACACGGCGGTAGGCACGGGCTACGCTATGGGGGAAAGCCCCCTGCATCCACCAAGACCAAACCCTGACAGACGGGCAGGCGGTGAAACTCCGGCTGCTCGAACCCATGCAGGCGGGAAACATAGTCGTGCCGAAGAATACCCTTGTGGCGGGTACGGCAAAGGTGCAGGGCGAACGGCTCGACATACTGGTGTCTTCGATTGAGTACGCTGGCAACATCATCCCGGTGGAGCTTGCCGTGTTCGACACGGACGGGCAAAAGGGGCTTTCCGTCCCGTCCTCAATGGAACAGGAAGCGTTCAACGAAGCTATGGCGAACATCGGCAGCGGGCTGGGTACAAGCATTTCCTTTGCACGAAGTGCCGGGCAGCAAGTGGCTATGGACGTGACAAGGGGCTTGCTGCAAGGTACGTCCGGCTACCTCGCCAAGAAGTTCCGAACCGTGAAAGTGAAGCTGAAAGCCGGGTACAAGGTGATGCTTTACGCCCAACAGCAATAATTATTTAACAAATATTCATCCACTAAAATTTTAATTGACAATGAAACAGATTTTTGTATTGCTCGCCCTCTTGCTGGGCGTGTGTGCGGCAAACGCACAGGAAACCGACACCGTGAAGTATGCGGCTGGCAACGACTTGTATCAGGGGATTACCCGGAAACTCCCGTACCGCCAAATGGTAACGCCCTACGGCGTGGAAGTGACATTTGCCAAAACCGTGCATATCATCTTCCCCGCCGCCGTCCGCTATGTCGATTTGGGAAGCAACCACATCATAGCGGGCAAGGCTGACGGTGCGGAGAACGTTATCCGGGTGAAAGCCACGACAGAGGGATTTCCGGGCGAAACGAACTTCTCCGTTATCTGCGAAGACGGCAGTTTCTTTTCATTCAACGCCAAGTACGCCCGTGAACCGGAAATGCTCAATATCGAAATGAAAGACTTCTTGGAAAATGAAGATACATCCGATTTCTCGCATACCCGCATGAACATCTACTTCCGGGAACTGGGTAATGAAAGCCCGCTGCTGGTGAAGCTGATAATGCAGAGCATATACAAGAACAATGACCGGAAAGTGCGCCACTTGGGTAGCAAGCGTTTCGGCATACAGTTCTTAATCAAGGGGATTTACACCTATAACGGGATGCTCTATGTACACACGCAGACGAAGAACAGTTCCAACGTGCCTTTCGACACCGACTTCATCAAGTTTAAGATAGTCGATAAGAAAGTGCCGAAGCGCACGGCTATTCAGGAAACGGTGCTGGATGCAGTCAGAAGCTACAACGAAATGATAGAGATTGCCGGGAAATCGACCGTCCGCACGGTGTACGCCCTGCCGAAGTTTACCATTCCTGACGACAAACTGCTGTTGGTGGAACTCTACGAGAAGAACGGCGGGCGGCATCAGACCATACGGGTGGAGAACGCCGACATCGTGAATGCGGAAGTGATTAACGAACTCAAAATCAAATAGGGAATGAAGAAACACATCTTTATAATGATGCTCTTTGCGCTGTGCCTGACCTCGTTTCAGGCACACGCACAAAGATACCTGCCGGGTATGAAAGGCTTGCAGGTCACGGCGGGCATGACGGACGGTGTACACTGGAATGACAACACGGATTTCGCCTACCATATCGGGGCGGCATACAGCGTTTACACCAAAAACGCAAACCGCTGGGTTATCGGCGGGGAATACCTGCACAAGAAGTATGACTACAAGGATATGCAGATACCCGTAGAACAGTTCACCGCAGAGGGCGGCTATTACCTGAAATTCCTATCGGACAGGCGAAAGACCTTTTTCCTCTCGCTGGGATTGTCGGCTCTCGCCGGGTATGAAGTGAGCAACAAAAGCGAAAAGTTATTGCCGGACGGCTCTACACTGCTGGATAAGGACTGTTTTATTTACGGCGGTGCGCTCACGCTGGAACTGGAAGCCTACCTGACAGACCGGATAGCCTTGCTTGTCAATGCAAGGGAACGGGCGTTGTTCGGCTCGGACATAGGCAAGTTCCATACGCAGGTATCTTTGGGACTGAAATTCATTATCAACTGATTGCTATATAATAATGTATATGAAAAATGTAATGTATAAAATCATCATGGGCTGCTGCATCGTGGCCGCCCTAGTTCTTGTGACCGCCTGTAATGACAGCTTGGATATTCAGCAGGCGTACCCGTTCTGCATCGAAACGCTGCCAGTACCCAAGAAACTGAAAGTCGGTGAAACCGCCGAAATACGCTGCCAACTGGTGCGTGGCGGCTATTACCAGCCGACCACCTATCAGATACGCTATTTCCAGCCGGACGGCAAAGGGAAGCTGGAAATGGATAACGGCACGGTGTTCCTGCCCAATGACCTTTACCCGCTGGAGAAAGAAACATTCCGGCTCTACTACACCTCGGCATCGACAGACCAGCAGACGATTGACATTTATATTATCGACAGCTTCGGACAGATGCAGCAACTTTCGCTATCGTTCAATAGTGATAGGAGTGAAAACGAATAAACTGTTTTGAATGAATATGTTAATAAACATCCAGCAAAATATTACTGGGTGTTTATTTTTTGTGTAATTTTGTGCAGGACTACAAATTGTAGTCCAAAGTTACACTCTAAAGGACTGTGAAATGAAAGATTTAATACCTTTATCCCAAAAATATTTCGACATAATAGCTCTGTTCTCAAGAGAACCTTTTGTTAAGTTGATTACAAAAGAGTTGGAGTATTATACAGATGGTAGCAATTTGATTGGTTTTATTTGTTTGGATTTGATTGATAATAATTACTCTGCTGGGATTTTATCAAGAGATAAATCTATGCAATACAGAGCAGTGAAGGTTAATGTTGATATGCAAACTATTACAGAAGCAAGAGAATGGATTAAGAAATCATTTAATGAGGACAATATTATTCAACACGATAATCATAGTGAGTTCTTCGATTTATTCAAAAATTTAAATAATGAAAAAACAATACATCCTCATTATAAATTGCTAAAAGAATCTGATTTTTATTCAAGTGCAAAAGAAGTTATTAAAGAAATATCATACCACTACAAAGATATTGACGGAAATTTTATAGACCAATTTCAATCATTAAATGGCTTTGATTCTCGCATTTTTGAATTATATCTATTTTGTTTCTTTAGAGAACAATCTTTTTCCTTTAAAAGAGATTTTGAAGCCCCTGATTTTATTGTAAATAAAATGGATAAAGAAATTGCAATTGAAGCAGTAACAATAAGCAGGAAACCTGAAAATGTAAAAAACATCACCGATTACACGCCTAAATCACCGGATGAAATAAATTCGGAATTAGAAAATAATGTTCCTCTGATGTTTGGAAGCGCAATTTATGATAAAGTAAAAAAGAAATATTGGGAAAAGAAGCATGTCCAAAATAAACCTTTTCTTATAGCTATTGCAGATTTCCATGACACGATGTCTATGACATGGTCATTTAATTCATTGGTAGAATATTTATATGGATATAAGTACAATGCCTACAAACACTCAGAAACAGGAGAATTAGTTATTAATCCGGAAAAAATAGATTTTTTCCAAAAAAGTAATGGTACGCAAATTCCTGCTGGATTTTTGTTAGATGAAGCCAATAAAAATATTAGTGCTATAATCTTTTCATCAACAGCAACATTATCTAAATTTAACAGAATAGGCAGACAAGCTGGAATGGGGAATGGAAATAGTTTATTAGTACGCGAAATGACAATTTATAATCATGATGAAAATGCTGATAAGCCTGATATTGTCGTTTATTCTGTTGATGAGAATGCTAATGAAACATGGAGTGAAGGAGTTGTGATTTACCATAATCCATATGCCCTATATCCATTAGACCCCACTTTATTTAACGATACTGTCGCACAATGTTTTTTTGATATGGAAAGTAAATTAGTACGAAGTTTCATGCCTAAAATTTTTCCTTACTCATCACATACAATAAATATGAAGCCAACAGATTCTCTAAAAAAGAATGAGGAATAAATATATATTAGAGAATAATGGCACAGGTTTCTTTGCTACTTTATTTTCCGGCACTCACGAAAGAAAGTAGCGGCGGGGAACCCCGCCCGTTTCTTTCCAACTATTTTGCCACCTTCA